>OFFF01001210.1_pt1 | contig 17015 bp, 10 predicted proteins | sample 1521301 | NCBI WGS metagenome assembly OFFF01 (sample SAMEA3504101, study PRJEB24116) | mouse gut metagenome | biome: mouse gut; feature: mouse-associated habitat; material: faeces | place: Denmark | collected 2011
GTCAATGCACTGGCGATCGTGTCCGGTATGGTGTGCGACGGGGCGAAGGCGTCCTGTGCAGCCAAGATCGCGGCTTCTGTAGACGCAGGTATCCTGGGCTACAATATGTATATGAGAGGGCAGCAGTTCTACGCAGGAGACGGGATCGTGACAGATGGCGTGGAAGCTACCATCACGAATGTCGGACGTCTCGGCAAGGAAGGAATGAGGGAGACCAATGAAGAGATCATTAAGATGATGATCGGGGAATAAGATTCCGGGCAGAATAAACATCATGTTGGAGGTTAGAGATGTATCATTTTGATGAAGGTATTGAGCGAAGAGGAACGAATTGTGTGAAATGGGATGTGCCCTTTGTCACACCAGATGTGACGCCGATGTGGATTGCCGATATGGATTTTGAAGTTGCCCCGGCAATCACGGAGAGTCTGCAGAGAATAGCGGGACAGGGAGCCTTCGGATACGGAAATAGAACTGTTATACCGGGCGGCAAAGGCGTACACACTCTTTGTAACGGACAAAGTGGATATGCATGGACATGCAGAATGGCTGTGCCGAAGCAGAAAGGCGCAAGGAATAGCAGAACAGGATGTTCAGAAATTTCTTACAGAGGAAAGCAGATATTATTTTCCGCGGCCTTATGGGGAAAAGCTTCTTTTAAAAGATGTGGCTGTTGCACAGGGATTCCGCGGAAAGGTGAAGTGGAATGGAAATTACAGTGTGGAGCTAGAGGATGATTTCGGAGAGGAATTTCGGCAGGTTGCCTATTGGCGTTATAATAACCTGATGCCTAAGGGAGAGATGGCCGATTTCTGGATAGAATATGATAAGGATTCGGAGGTTAAGGTGATATTTGAATTTACTCTCTTTGCTTCAGGAACCGTTTCAATTATTCTGGAGCAGCAGGAACTTCGAGAAGAGGATTTGGAGCAGATAGTTCGTATGGAAAGTTCCCGGAGAGACGGTACGCTGTTTGTTTCCATACGGGCAAGGGGAAAAGGAAAACTCCGACTGATAGCATTGCATAAAAGGATTTCAAGAGGCAGTCATGGATACTTTCTGCCGGGGGGGAAGCGATATGTGACTTCTCAGAAAGAAGAGGCTTTTTGTTATTTTGAACCGGCGGACTTACAGCCGCCTCTTTGTGTGTATTTTTCCGGTTATAAGACGAAGCAGGGGTTTGAGGGGTATTACATGATGAAGGGACTGGGATGTCCATTCCTTTTGCTTTCCGAGCCGCGTTTGGAGGGCGGCAGCTTTTATATGGGCTCGGACGAATATGAGAGGCTGTTTGTGGACGCTATCAGAATGCACATGGAGGAGCTTGGATTTACGCCGGACCAGGTCATTCTGTCAGGGGTTTCCATGGGAGCCTTTGGCGCAATGTATTATGGGTGCGATATTCGTCCCCATGCCATGATTGTTGGAAAGCCGTTGGTAAGTATCGGGAACGTGGCAGCCAATGAGAAGCATCTGCGCCCCGGCGGATTTCCTACGTCTCTGGATGTACTGAAATTACAGGGCGGCGGACTGGATAAAGAAAGCGTGGAAAGGCTGAACAATAAATTCTGGAACAAATTTGAAGCGGCGGACTGGGGAAAATCCAAATTTGCCGTTGCATATATGATAGAGGACGATTATGATACGGATGCCTATGCCACTCTGCTCTCTTATCTGGGTTCGGATGGCGTGCAGGCCTATGGTAAGGGACTTCATGGAAGGCATAACGATAATACGCCGGGAATTAACAACTGGTTTCTTGGACAGTATAAGAGGATACTGCTGGAAGATTTTGGCAGAAGGATGGAGCAATGACGGGAGAAAAATGGACGATTTACTGGAACGAATATTCATCGAATACCTATCTGTATGGCTCGGAAATATCATACCACGCAAAGGATGATGTGGAATATGTGAATTTGCTGATGCCTCCCGGCACGGTGATTAAGCAGTGGTATTCTAAAACCAATTACCAGATGCAGCGGATTGAGCCTGCTCTTCCTATGATTGACGGCGAGAGCAGATACCGTATGACTGTTCATATTGATTGTCCGGAGGGTGAGATGTGGCTGATAGAACTGGTATTTTGTGATAAATATGATGCTGTAGCAGAACGTGTTGCCATACGGGATGAAGTATCTTATTTTCAATGTCCTTTAAGGACATACAGTTACAGAATGGAATTGGTGAACGGAGGAATGAGCCGGTTTCATTTTCATTATGTTGAGATTCAGGAAGTCGAAGATGAGCAGGAAGAGGAAGCTGAAGAAGTTATATAAAATTCTGAATAAGGTCAGAAGCTATGGGGAGCAGATGGCGGCGCTTTCCGACGGGGAACTGGCTCATTTGACGGTGACGTTTAAGGAGCGGCTGGAGGAAGGGGAAACATTAGACGACATCCTGCCGGAAGCGTTTGCGGCAATATGCGAAGCGGATTATCGGATTCTGGGCATGGCTCCTTTTGATGTACAGGTGTTAGGGGGAATTGCGCTGCATCAGGGATGCCTTGCGGAGATGAATACCGGCGAGGGAAAGACATTGGTGGCAACATTGCCTTTGTATCTGAATGCGCTGACGGGAAAGAGCACGATTCTGGTGACGGCAAATGAATATCTGGCTGTCAGGGATGCGGAGGAGATGGGAGCGGTTTACCGCTTTATGGGACTTTCCGTTGCTGCCGGCGTCCCGTCAAAGGGACAAAAAGATTTCGGGGCAGCAGAGAAGAAGAAAGTGTATGCGTCAGATATCGTATATACCACACACAGTGCGCTTGGTTTTGATTATCTGATGGATAATCTGGCCAAAAATGCAGAAGACCGTTTCCTGCGGGAATATTGTTATGTGATTATTGATGAGGCGGATTCCGTGCTGTTGGATGCTGCCCAGACGCCTCTTGTGATTTCCGCATCTCCCCGTGTGCAGTCCAATCTTTATGCTGTGGCGGATTTTTTTGTCACCACACTGGAGGAAGAGCGGGATTATATGCTGGAAGAGGGGAAGGTGTGGTTTACGGAAGACGGAATCCGGTACGCGGAAACTTTCTTCCAGATTGATAATTTTTACGGAGAGGAACACTTTGAGATTAACCGCCATGTGATTCTTGCGCTCCGTGCACATAAATTGCATGAGAGGGGAGAGACTTACGTGGTGTCGCAGGATGGGAAAGTGCTGCTGATGGACCGCAGTGCGGGGCGTGCGCTGGACGGAATGAAGCTGCGTGGGGGACAACATCAGGCGTTGGAGGCAAAGGAAAGGGTTAAGGTTACTCAGGAGAGCCGTGCTGTTGCTATCGTTACCTTCCAGAATCTGTTTTTGATGTTCCCTAAGCTGGCGGGGATGAGCGGAACTCTCGCGGATGCCTCCGAAGAGTTGCGAGATGTGTACGGGGCGGAAGTGCTGGTGATTCCTCCCAACAGGCCCAGACAAAGGGTGGATTTGCCTGACCGGTATTTCCGCAATGCGAAGGGGCAGATTCGCGCGGCGGCAAAAACCGTCATGAAGATACATCAGACAGGACGTCCGGTACTGATTGTGGCTGCGAATATTGAAAATACGGAGAGAATCTCACAGATATTCATGAAGGAAAGAATTCCGCATAATGTATTAAATGCGAAAAACGCTTATTGGGAGGCACAGATTGTCAAGGAGGCGGGGCAGCGCAACGCTGTGACTGTGGCGACAACGATGGCTGGCAGAGGGACAGATATCAAGCTCGGAAAAGGCGTGGAGGAGCTTGGCGGTCTTGCGGTAATCGGTATTGGACGCATGGATAATGTGCGGTCGGAGCGGCAGGCCAGAGGACGCGCAGGCAGACAGGGTGATGTGGGAAGTAGCCAGTTCTTCGTATCCTTAGAGGACGATGTAGTGGGAGAGAATCCCGCTTTTGAAAAATATATAGAAGAAAAAAGGCGGATTTGCAAGTGGAAGCTGAAGAAAATCATCAACCGGGCGCAGACCTCGGGTGAAGAGGCTGCTGTTATAGGGAGGAAAACCTCTGTTGTCCATGATAAGGTAATACAGCGGCAGCGTAATCTGATTTACGCTACCAGAGATAAGCTTCTGCAGGGGGAGGAACTGCCCCCGGAAATCATTCTGCGCATGGCGGAAGGCAATATAAAACGCCTGCTTTCCTCCATGGAGAGCGCTGACAGGCGTACTTTGAACCGGTATATTCTGGACAACATTTCTTATCGGCTGGACAAAGCGGCAACAGACTTATTATTAGAGGATAAGGAAGCTATAGAGCGCTATCTTATAAAGTTGGTAGAGCAGGTGCTGAAAAAGCAGCAGGAGAAAGTGGGAAGTACGAAGCGGATGAATGAATTTATGCGTGTGGCGGTGCTGAATGCTGTTGACGACGCCTGGGTTGAGCAGGTGGATTACATGCAGCAGCTTCAGGCGGCTGTGTCAGGCAGGTCTACGGCCCAACGGAATGTATTCCTGGAATATCAGAATGAATCCTTTGAATCTTTTGGAAAAATGCAGGCTGCTGTTTATGCGAATGCCATGCGGAATATTCTGCTCAGCGATATCTTTCTGGATGAAGCGGGCAGGCTGCATATTCTTTTCCCATGATGCGTAGGGAAAAGGATGTAGGAAACGATGTTTTGAAAATTACCAGTAAGTGATGGAGGGACAGACAGTGGCAATCTATGTGTTCAGTCTTCTGGTAGGATATGCGCCTAACGGTGTAGATTATGCGCAGGGATATCGTGCCTGGATATTAAGAAAACTTCCGTATCCGGTCCGGTATATCTTTGCTGAAATCCCAAGAAGAAAAGATATAGAGTTTTATCAGGAGCTAGGCATTGAGGAAGAGGAGATGCTCAGCATGCATCACTTTTTCTTAGACCATCCCGGCTTACGGTTATCAGTCAGGGCAGAGGATAAGCTGGAGGAATTAAAGAACAGCCTCCTAATCACAGATGTTATTTATAATGGTCTGGAAATTCATCTGGTAAAAAATGGGACTGTTGCCGCAGCGATGATTTTAGCCTCCGAGAATAGGGATTGTTTATTGGAAGTTCACTATTATAATCAAAGTAAGCTCATTCGTACAGAAGTGTATACAGACCGGTTGGCTTATGCGGACTATTTTGTGACTGCAAAATCTGAGCAGGGACTTTACGCGAAAACAACGAGACGGATTTATTATCACAGCGATGGCTCTGTTGCTTATGAGCAGATATTTGAAGGAGAGAGATTCTGGTATCTGTTTCCCGACGGCAGAATTCTTACAAAGTCTGAGTTTATTGGCGAGTTTATAAAAAGGATGAATCTGTCGGAGAGCGACACCGTTTTAATTGACCGCTTCGCACAATTTGACTATGTGCAGCCGCTTTTTCAGGGAAGAGGAAGAACCCGGATGATTGCCGTTATGCATGCCGGGCATTATTTTGAGGAAGGGGAAAGCGCTTATACGGTAAATTTCAACCAGGATTATAATTATCTGATGAAGTATACCGGGATGATTGATATTATTGTGGTTTCCACACAGCAGCAAAAGGAAGAACTGGCAGAAAAGCTACTGGAATATGGACGCAGTGTTCCTGTCATCCGGGTTATCCCGGCGGGAGGGGTGGATAAGCTACGCCAACCGGATGGAGGGCGGAGGCCATGTTCTATTCTGTCGGTTTCCCGCATTCAGATGCATAAAAGGATACACTGGATTATCCGGAGTGTGATAAAAGCGCATCAACTGAATGAGAATATTTCGCTAGATATCTACGGAAGCGGCAGCATTGATTATATCAATACAATGAAGAAAATGGTGGGAGAATATCAGGCAGAATCCTATATCAGGTTCATGGGCCATCGGGATGTGACAGAGGTTTATAAAAATTATGAGTTGTTTATAGCGGCATCGACTTTTGAAACGCTTGGACTTTCTATCATGGAGGCGGTCTCATCAGGTAATGCGGTAATCGGATTGACAGTAAAATACGGCAGTCGATTATTGATTCATCCGGAGAAAAATGGGTATTTGGTTGATTTCGTGCCGGGAGCTGACAGTGAGGAGGAAGACAGAATCATTGGCGATATGGCGGAAAGGATTATTGAAGTGTTTAAAGACAGGGACCGCCTGAAAAGATTTCAGATGCATTCGTATAAAACTGCCGGGGAATTCTCCAGTCGGATGGTGGAAGAGAAGTGGATGGAATTACTATGAGAGACGGTATATGGCAGGGGGGCAGAGTAAAATATTTCATGAAATGAGGGATATGAGATGTTGTTTTTTTTTGATAGATATACGGAAAATGTCGGAAAATTGCAGGAAACGATGCATTGTCTGGGGCAGGAGGTACAAATTGCAGTCTTACAGGATAACGGTTTTCTGCCGGTTGGAGTATCTTCTCCATATGAGTTTTTTACTTACAGGAACAGGCAGGAAGAGCTTGCAGAGAAAGACCTGTTTTATAATTTTATCGATCTTCCCGCATTCTGGGAAGTCCGTTTATCCGGGTGGACAACAGGCGGTATCTTTGATATGGGGCGTGAGAAAGCAAAAATATATTTTAAAGAGCCTGCTGAAAAGAGAAATGTGCAGCGGGTGGAATGGCATATGGAAAACGGATGGGTATATAAGATTGATTATTATAACAGATACGGTCTGAAATATGCCAGTGAATTCTTAGATACGGACAGGAACGTTGAGGCGAAGGTGTTTTACTCTGATAAAAATCAGGAAATTGTGGTGGACCAGCCGGTAAATCGCATGATTTCTTTATTGGAAAAAGGCACAGTCAGGAATATGTTTGATTCTTATGACGACTTTATTGACCAGTATCTGAAAGAAGCAGGATTTGCGGATGAATGTATTTTGTTTGTGCAGGATGAGAAAACCTTTGAACTTCTCTCTCTATCTTCCCAGGCAGGGAATAAATGGACATATATTTTATTTTCGGATGATGATTTGCTGAATAAATATATCGGCATGGGCGGGAAAAACGGCGGCAGATTTTACGCTTTGCTCCTTGCATGATTTTACGCGATACCGGAAAGCTACCGGGAAAATCATGCAAGGAGCAAAGCGCTGATATTGACAGCTTCTGACCGGATTGAAAAGCTGGAGTATCTGATTAACGAATTGCCTGATATGATGTTCCATATAGCTGCTCATACACAGGTATCGGATAAGCTTCGTCAGCTGGCAGAGCGGGAGAATGTAAAGATTTATCCGCAGATAAGCGCGCAGGATTTGAAGATGCTGTGGAATACCTGTGATTTTTATTTTGATATCAACCATTACCGGGAAATATATAACGCAGTCGATACCGCACATATGAAAAATATGCTTATTATGGGATTTCATAGTACGGTGCATCACAAAGAGATTATGGCAGACGAATGTATTTATGCTGAGGAAGAGTGCGGGAAAATGGCTGCTGCAATAAGGGAGCTGAAAGGAACCCCTGATTTGGTGCAGGAACAATTGAAGACGCAGCAGCAAAGGAAGCTGGAAATCTGGAATGAATTTTTACAGAGGAGGGAGAATGGTCATGGTATATAATTTTAATCTGGGAATCGGCTGGGCGAGCAGCGGCGTGGAATATGCGCAGGCGTATAGGGCAAAGCTGCTCAGGCGTATAGGGCAGGACGCGAAATTTGTTTTCACGGATATGTTTCCAAAAGATAATATCCAGCATATGGCGGAAAATATTGGTTTTTTGGATTCAGAGGTAATATGGCTTTATACGTTCTTTTCGGACTGTAAAACATCGCCGGTGACGTTTACATTGAAACAGTTGGAAAAGACCTTTGGGAGCAGGAAGTTTTCCGGCACCAGAGATGGCGGAAAGGTAAAATATACATTTCCGGGAACGAATACCTATTATGTGGCTTATCTGGTAAATGATAAGGAAAACCGGGTACACAGGGTGGAGATGGTATCTGGTGGAAGGTTGATTCGGAAAGACTATTATACTTATTGCAGGATTTATTCGGAATATTATGCGCCTCTGGATAATAAGGCTCATTTGTATCACCGCAGATATTTTAATGAAAACGGGTCTGTCGCTTATGAAGAAATTACAGACAACGGCGCGGTGATGTATCAGTTTCCCGACAAGCTTATCTGTTCAAAGGAAGAATTGGTAGGGTATATGGTATCACGTCTGAACCTGACGAAAAAAGATGTGGTTATCATTGACCGGACAACAGGAATCGGACAGGCAATCATGCAGAATGCATATCCGGCGAAGATAGGAATTATCATTCATGCGGACCACTTCAGCGAGGGCGGTACAGACGAAGAAGCGATTCTGTGGAATAATTATTATGAATATGCGTTTTCACAGCGGGAGCATATTAAGTTTTATGTTACCTCTACTGATGTTCAGAACCGCCTTCTAAAGCAGCAGTTTAAGAAGTATATGGAAGCAAGCCCGAAAGTGGTGACGATTCCGGTGGGAAGCCTGGACGAGTTAAAGGTTCCAGAGAAAGCCAGGAAGAAGCACTCTCTGATAACAGCCTCGAGACTGGCCAGTGAAAAGCATGTGGACTGGCTCATTGATGCAGTGGCGGCAGCAAGGGAGAAGGTGAAAGATATTTCCCTGGATATTTACGGGAAAGGTGGAGAGGAGAATAAGCTTAAGGAACAGATAAAACAGCTGCATTGCGAAGATTATGTGCGTCTGTGTGGGCAGAAGAACCTGCAGGAGATATATAAGAATTACGAGGCCTATCTGTCAGGCTCTACCAGCGAAGGATTCGGCCTTACCCTTATGGAGGCAGTCGGTTCAGGCCTTCCCATTATAGGCTTTGATGTGCGCTATGGAAATCCGAATTTCATTGATGAGGGAAAGAACGGATATCTGATTCCGGTGCATGATAAGATGGAGAAGCAGGAGAGGGTGCAGAGGCTTACGGAGTGTATTGTACGCCTGTTTACGGAAGCGGATATGGAAAGCTTTCATAAACATTCCTATGACAAGGCAAAAGCCTACCTGACAACGGAAGTAGAGAAGAAATGGAGAAATATATTGAAATGAAGGATATCATACTGCTTTTTGATAATTATGGAACGGACAGCCAGAGCCTGCATACTTCTTTCAGGCTTGCCGGATTTCAGTTTCCGGCAGCTGTGATAGAGGATAACGGCTTTCTGCCGGAGGATGTAATATCGGTCTATGGATTTTTTCTTGGAAATTACAAAGAGGTTCTTGGGAGTGAGGCGCGCCCGAAATATTTCAATCAGATAAAGATTCCGGCATATTGGGAAATCAGCGGGAATAACAGCAGTGGTTCGGTGCATGACCTCTATAAGGAACGGGCGAAGATTTTCTATGCAGAGCCTGCCCATAAGCGCCGTGTGAGGATTGTGGACTGGTATGATGAGAAGGGAACTGTCCGCGCCAGCGACCATTATAATCGTTATGGAGCTGTTTTTGCCAGAACTGTTTTTAACGCGAAGGGACAGAAGTTCAGTAAGTCTTATTTTTCAGCAGCGGGAGAGGAAGTTATTGTTGAAAACTTCGTCACCGGCGATATCATCTTAAATGACGGTGATGAAGTGCAGATTTTCCATACAAAAACTGAATTTGTCGCGTATTTCCTTGAGCGTGCCGGGTATGTGCAAAGCAGAATCTTCTTTAATTCTCTTTCAACGCCGTTTTTCGTATCAAACAGGCTTACGGCGGAGGAAAAGAAAGATGTTTTGTTCTGGCAGGAGCCGGTTCGGCAGGATATCCCGGGGAATATGCAGGTTATTTTCAGAGGTCAGGCAAGCCGTACGGCAACTGTTATGGTGCAGAAACGTCAATCCTATGATAAATTGATTGAGCTTGGCGCTAATAAGGATATGACGCATAAGCTTGGCTTCATTTATTCTTTTGCAAAAGAGAACGGACATGAGCCTAAGGCATTGATTTGTACGAATTCTGATAATATTGAACAGTGTGAGAAAATCGTAAAGGCATTGCCGGAAATGCATTTTTATATCGCAGCGCTCACTGAGATGTCATCCAAACTTATGGAAATGGATAATTACGAAAATGTGAGCCTTTATCCAAACGTGAAACAGGAGATACTGGACGGATTGTTTGAAGAATGCAATTTCTATTTTGATATTAACCATGGAGGAGAGATTGTTTCTGCAGTACGCAGGGCATTTATGAATAACCAGCTTATTTTTGCCTTTGAGGAAACGGCCCATAACAGAGATTACGTGGCAGAGGCGTATATTTATCCGGCAGGTGGTGTGCACCATATGATAGCAGATGCCAGAAAAGCCATGAAAGACAGAGAAGCGCTGGAGCAGGGGCTTGCGAGGCAGCATGAAGCGGCGACGGCGGAGACCGTGGAGAGGTATCGGGAAATATGCTTGTGAGTGGTTTTGAAATATTGTGAAGATGTGATATTTTCTTGAGGAATATGGAGGAAAGTAATTGTGAATGTATATATTACAAAATTAAATGGATTATCCATGCAGGATATATCACAGTACAAGCAACGAATGACAGCAGAAATTGGACATCAGCTTGGTTTTCGGGAGATGGGAATATACCGTTATAATGGGGCCGGTGAAAGCAAAGAGAGTTTAAGCGGCAGGCTTGATGGCATCATTGCGGGAATTGACTGGGGAAATGATGTTGTGATATGTCAGTTCCCAACAGGGAACGGGCTTAGGTATGAATGGGAACTGGTAAACCGTTTGAAGATGTATCAAAGTAAGGTCGTAATTTTCATTCATAATATAGAAGGGCTCGCTAAGGAGGCTAATCGGTCGAAGCTAACAGAAACAGTACGGCTATATAATCAGGCGGAAGTATTAATCGTGCCATCTTTGGCGATGCGTCAGTTTCTGTTGGATAATGGAACAAAGAAGGATATGAAGTTCATTATTCAGGAGATGTGGGATTATACAACCGATATGAATTTCTATAGTTTACCACAATTCCGTAAGGAAATTCACTTCGCAGATGGGAGTGATTTTGAGGGAATGGATGACTGGAATAATATGCTTTCATTGAAAGTATATGCTGAGGGACAGAATGTATATAATATGGGAGAACTGCCTCAGGGAGAATTACTTTTTGCATTATCAAAAGGCGGGGTTGGTCTGGTGTGGTATCAGAATGAAAATTCCAGACGGTGTATGGAATATGAAGCGTCTTTTTCGCTTGCCCGATATTTGGCGGCGGGGATACCTGTTATTGTGCCAACGGGAATTTCCAACCAGATGCTGATAGAAAAGAATCATTTGGGTTTGATAGTGCATTCATTGGACGAAGCGGCCGCAAAAATAGAATCTATGACGGAATCGGAGTATCGGGGATATATACAGAGTATCAGACAGTTTGCACCTGCATTAAGAAAGGGTTACTATACTAAAAAATGTCTGGTTGATGCAGTGCATGCAATATATAGAAAAGATGCAGGCGAAATTACTATACCAGCAAATGTATATGAATTGGGGGAGAGGGGATTTACTTATGCGGGATTGAAAGAATCCTATGGAGGGAATCTGGCGTTATCGTGGAGTTACCACGGAGAAGCAGATGGATTCCTGGTTTATGATATGTCTGAGAATTTAATATATGAAACAAGGAATTTGCATCAGCATTATTTTGTAATCAGAGGATATGGGACTGAAAATGGGTTTATTATAAAAGCGTATATTGATACTTTGAAGGGAAGAATGAGTGTAGCAGAGACAAAACCGATTTATCTTCAAGTACAACAATACAATCATCCTGATGTCAGTTTGGTTATTCCTGTTTATAATGCACAGGATTATATTGTCAGAAGCATTGATGTCGCACTGGCACAGTCGTTTTCCAACTTGGAGATTATTATTGTAGACGACGGGAGTATGGATGATACGGCAGATGTTGTAGATTGGTATGCTGAAAAATATGCGAATGTGACAGCTCTGCATCAACAAAACAAAGGGGCTGCTGCAGCAAGAAACCTGGGAATTGAATATGCACATGGTGATTATATTGGTTTTTTAGACAGTGACGATATGATATACCCCGATATGGTGTATAGATTATACCATTCTGTAAAGAAGAATAACTGTGATATTGTAATTACATCTGCTTATTGGATAAAAGAAAATAGCTACAAGGTATTTGTACAGTATCCAATGAGTGAGAGTGTTGCGATATCTGTTGATGAGTTTTTTAACAGATATTATGGAAACGGAGGGTACGGGGTAGTTATATGGAATAAGTTATATAGCACTTCTCTTGTAAAGTCGCATTTGTTTCCTGTAATTCCAGTTGAAGATGAGGCGTGGACACCATATATTTTAAGCTATGCAGAACGAATATGTTACATAGATGGTCTTGCATATGAATATGATAGAAGTATTTGTAATACTACTCTTTCGCAAAGAGTCGAATGTCAATCGAAAGAAGCGTTTTTCGCTGCCCGTAGAGAAGCAATTCTGTTTTATTTGAAGAATAGTAATCCCCAAAGGACAAGTTTATTGAAAAAACTTGCAAAGAAACAGTTATCCGAATTGGAGAAAGCATATAGTTATGATGCGTATGCAAAGCTTTGGAAACAAATAGATGAAACTTTTTAAAACGTAATAAAGGATATGTTTATTTGTAAAGAATAAAGAAAAATTTAGGCGGGAGAATGGGAAATGGCAGTGTATGTATTTAATTTGTTGGTTGGATGGGTGCATAATGGGGTGGATACTGCACAAGGATATCGTGCCAGATTATTAAGAAAAAACGGTCATTCAATGTGGTATGTGTTTACCGATTTGCCAGGCACAATGGAACTTAGCCGTTATGAAAAAGCAGGAATTGATATCGGACAAATGCTTAGTATGTATCAGTATTTTACAGATAACCATACATTAGAGGTATCTGTAACTGTGGCGGATAAATTGAAAGAACTGAAAGAACATTTGCACTATACAGATATAGACTGTAGGGAGGAAGAAATTTGTTTATTCAGGGATGGTATGATAATTGCAACGGTTTCGTTGGAAAAGAAAGATAGGAATAGGATTCGATGTATCTATTATTTTGAACATGGAAAATTGATTCGGAAAGAAAATTATACAGATGGAATTTCCTATATAGATTATTATGTGACAGCTGAATCATCTAATGGATTGTATGCTAAGTTAGTAAGGCGCACATTTTGTAATTCTGATGGGTCAGTTGCCTATAATCAGATATTTGATGGAAAAGAGATTTTTTTATTTCCTGATGGTAAAAGTTATACAAAAGTTCAGATGATTGCAGAATTTGTAAGACGATTAAATCTATCAGAACAGGATACGGTACTTATAGACCGTTCAGCTCAGCTTGATTTTGTGCAACCGCTTTTTCAGTATGGAAATAAAGCACGGTTTATTGCAATAGTACATTCAGGTCACTATTTTGAAAAGGGTGAGGATCCTGACAGTATATACTTAAATAAGGAATATTATTATTGGTTTAAATATTTGAAATGGATTGATACTATGGTTGTATCAACGGAGGAACAGAGAGAAGAACTAATAAAAAAGCTTCAGGAATACCATAGTGTTCTGCCGAATGTTGAGGTAATATCGGCAGGTGGTATAGACTATCTGCGATATCCGACAGATGGGCGGAAACAATGTTCACTATTGGCTGTTTCACGTATTCATCCGAGAAAGAAGGTTGATTGGATAGTAAAAAGCATAATAAAGGCTCACCAGATAAATTCTGATATTTCGATTGATATATATGGCGGATGCGATAGTAGCGGTTATCTTGAGATATTGCAAAATATTGTGACATCTAATAATGCACAGGCATATATCAGGTTTATGGGCTATATGGATGTGAGAGAGGTATATAAGAATTATGAAGTATTTATAACAGCGTCGTTATGGGAAACATTAGGGCTTTCAACTATGGAGGCGATTGGCTCCGGGACAGCAGTTATAGGTCTGAATGTGAAGTATGGTAACCGTTTGTTTGTTCATTCGGAAGAAAATGGTTACCTGGTTGATTTTGATTCAAGTTATGTTGATAATGATAGCGTATTGATTGATGAAATAGCAAGAAAAATAGTTGATATATTTGCTGATAAAAAAAGATTAGACGAATTTCACAAAAATAGTTATAAAATCAGCCAAAATTTTCTTTCTGATAGTATCAGGAGCAAATGGGAGAAGTTATTATCTTTGTAAAAAATGGTTGCTGTTGGAATTTTATATGAGGTGAGATATGAAAATACTTGATAATATGGAATCCTGTTATGGCTGTGGCGCTTGTTTCAATGTATGCCCAACAGGGGCAATTGAAATGAAGGAAAATACAGAAGGTTTTTTGGAACCGGCTGTAGATGAAGAAAAATGCATTTCCTGCGGAAAATGCAGACAGGTATGTCCATCGTTAATATGTCAATATCCTAATGAGCCGGAACCGGATATTTATGCTTTTTCAGCAGAAGAGAAGGTTCTCTATAACAGCTCTTCGGGAGGGATGTTTACATTCCTTGCGGAGCATATCTTGAAAGCCGGAGGTTATGTTGTGGGAGCGGCTTATGATTCTGAATTTCATGTGAATCATATTATCATACATAGTATAGAAGAATTGGATAAAATCCGGCGGTCTAAATATCTGCAGAGTTTTACAGGGAGTACTTATACGGAAGTAAAAACGCTCCTGGAAGAAGGAGAAAGTATTTTATACAGCGGCTGCCCATGTCAGATAGCAGGGTTATTGCGCTTTCTGGGGAAGGAGTATGACAATCTGTATACCGTGGATGTGTTATGCCATGGAGTTCCATCACCCGGACTGTTTCAGGAGCATTTAAATAATTCCTATGGTGGGATTGAAAATATCAGGGATGTTGAATTTCGAAGCCGGGAAGGATGGTCAGTATTATTTCAGGTAACATCAAAAAATGGAGATGTAAAAACATTATCTGATAATAACAGTGTGTATATGCAGTCTTTTCTTCGGGATATTAATTTGCGCTCTTCGTGCTTTCAGTGTCAATATAGCAGGATTCCCCGTCAGGGAGATATGACGATAGGTGATTTATGGGGAGCGGGAAGCTTAAATTTGTTTTTTGAATACAGAAAAGGAGTATCTGTTGTCCTTACGAACAATAAAAAAGGCATGGAATTATTTCATAATGTACTTTCTACAGTCGAATATGAGTTTAATATTCAAAAACTGTATGGTAAAGGAGTTGAAAATCCTTGTAATATTAACCTGTTAAACGGAAATATTTTTCATCCTACTACGACTAATAGTAATGCTGATACACGGCGGGAATTTTTTGCAGCCTGTTCAGAGATGAACTTTGAAAATGCCGTGGATATGACATTACATAAATTCGATGTAGGGCTTGTGCTTTACATGGTTGATAATTATGGGAGTATCGCAACGAATTATGCTCTTTACAGGGCAATCAGTGATAAGGGAAAAAGGGTTGCCATTTTGAATAATCTGGTTCCTCTTCGAAGTGAAGCTACGAGGTTTGCACGAAGATATATGAAGCTGTGCAGTGATTTTATGGGAAGAAATGATTATCGGGCAGCCAATCAATGTTTTGAGACTTTTGTTGTCGGTTCGGACCAGTCATGGAATTGGCAACCGTGGAACAGGATTTTCCTCGAACATTTCCAATATATGATGCTGGGGTTTGTAAATGAGGATAAGCGAAAAATATCTTATGCTCCGTCTTTTGGAGTAAAACGGGGAGAAAAGGAAATCAGCGATGATGCAAGAGCGCTGTATTCCTATTATTTGAAACGTCTGGACGCAGTATCAGTGCGTGAAGATTATGGAGTTGATATGTGCAGGAACTTATTTGGAGTTCAGGCTCAGCAAGTATTGGATCCGGTTTTTTTATGTGATACGAAAACATGGTGTGAAGTCAGTGCGAAGTCACAATTGAAAGTTGGTGAAGGGTATCTCCTTGCATACATACTTAATGCAACGCCGCAAAAGAGGCAGATTGTTTTCGAAGCAGCAAAAAGGTTAAATATAAGGCCTGTTGTTATTCTGGACTTAGAGGGAGATTATGAAACTAACAGGAAAATTATGAATATGGATGAAAGCATTGTTAAACCGGAATTTATAGATTGGCTGGCATATTTTCAACATGCCAGTTATGTGATTACCGATTCGTTTCATGGCGCCTGTTTTTCAATTATATTCGGGAGAAAATTCGCGGCAATTAAAAACAGACAGAAGCAGCGTTTTGATTCTTTGGCTCAATTAATAGAATGTCCAAATTTATTTTATGACGACAGCACACAATTAGTGGAAAAAACAGATATTTTTGCGGATATAGATTATGAATTTGTCTATAAGCATTTAGAACGGGAAAGGGCGGAATCAGACGGATGGCTGCAGCAGGCACTGGAGGTTGAAGTAAGACCTAAAAACAATTCTGGCGCTAATGAATTGGTACTGCAGCTCCTTTGGTCTTTGCGTAACGAGAAGGAAACCCTAAATAAATTGAAAAGGGATTATTCCTATGAAGAAGAACAGAAGAAAGAAGCCGGCATACAAATAAAGGCCGGAAAGACATGGCTTGACATAGTTCTTTCAAGAAATAATATTGTTTCCACAGACTCAAAGCTGAGGGAGATTAATAATTTACGTGATTATTTTGCAATATTAAAAGCAGACTCAAAATATGTGGCGGTATTATCCGGCAGAGATGAGTGTGCCACACATCGGGGAAAATTCCTGGAAATCTCCGGTTTGCCTCTGCGTACAGATGTCCAATGGCGAAACAGCTATGTGGCGGTCATAGACGGAGGAGCGGTCAGGGTTGATGAAAAATCAGCAAAGGAGATTAACTTAAATTATGAATTTGTCACAGGACATCCCAATTATAGTGTGGAATATCTGGATAACAAATTAAAAGTGTGCTGTGAGCCGCTGCGGTACTGTAAAATTAAGATAAAAAGCAGAGGGTTCACTGAATCGCCGGGTAGGGACAGAAGTGAAATTTTAGTTGATAATATAGATTATTCCATGAATAAAATCGGAATAAATATAGTGGTAATTGATAAAGAGACAGGCGGAGTTGCTGATTCAATAAATATAAATACA
>OFFF01001216.1_pt1 | contig 16965 bp, 13 predicted proteins | sample 1521301 | NCBI WGS metagenome assembly OFFF01 (sample SAMEA3504101, study PRJEB24116) | mouse gut metagenome | biome: mouse gut; feature: mouse-associated habitat; material: faeces | place: Denmark | collected 2011
CCCCAGCCATGGGGCCGGGGCAGACGGCTCCGGCGGCCCGGGGGAGGGCACGGGGAGCGGCATGTCCGGGAGCGGCCCGGCGGGGCAGGGCGCTCCCTTCGCCGGCAGCCCGCCCATCACAGTGGACTTCGCCGGCCTGCAGGCCGTGAACGGCGACGTCTGCGGCTGGCTGTACTGCCCGGGCACGCCCATCGACTACCCCGTGCTGCGGGGGGAGGACGACGACGCCTACCTGCACCGCGCCTACGACGGCAGTTACAGCGCCGGGGGCTCCCTCTTCGTGGAGGCCCTGAACCGCCCGGGCTTCGCGGATGCCAACACCATCGTCTACGGCCACCATATGCGGGACGGCTCCATGTTCGCCTGCCTGGAGCGGTGGGCGGAGCCGGGGTTCTACGAGGCCCATCCCGTGATGTGGCTGCTGACCCCGGAGGGCGACTACAGGATTGACATATTCGCGGGCTACACCACCTCCGGATACTCGGACACCTATACCATCTATACGGAAGGCTGCCCGGAGCTTGCGGAGTACCTGGGGAGATGCCTGGAGCAGTCGGACTTTGCCGCAGGGACAGAGCCGGAGGCCGGCGGGAGGTACGTCACGCTGTCCACCTGCGCCTACGCCTTCACCGATGCCAGATACGTGCTCCACGGCAGGCTGGTGCCCGTGGACAGCGCCGGAGGAACAGGGAATTAGGGGGGGACATGGAAAAGAGAAGGGAAGAAGGGGAGGGGCTCTGCCTACAGGTGCAGATGTTCGGCGGCTTCTCCCTGTCCTGGGGCGGAAAGCTGGTGTCGGGGAGCAAGAAGACCAGCGAGTCCCAGTTCAACTATCTGATGCAGCTCCTGCTGCACCACCGCAGGGAGGGCGTCAGCCGGGACATGCTGGAGCGGGTGCTCTTCGAGGACAGGGACATCCTGGACGTGCACCACGCGGCCAGGAGCGTCATCTACAATGCCAAGAGGCGTCTGCGGGCAGCGGGTCTGCCGGACTTAAACTACATCGAGCAGAGGAAGGGCATCTGCTACTGGACGGCCGAGGTGCCGGTATGGGAGGACGCGGCTGCCTTTGAGGCGCTCTATGAGGCGGCTGGGAGAGAGGCGGATCCGGAGAGGCGGCTGGGGCTGTACCTGCAGGCCTGCCGGGCCTATACAGGGGAGTTCCTGCCCCAGCAGGCGGCGGTCTTCTGGGTGGCCCGGGAGGCCAGGCGCTACAGGAACATATTCTGTGCCTGCATGGAGGAGGCCGTGAGGCTGCTGCGGGCCAGCCAGGACTTCCCGCAGATGAGGGAGCTGGGCAATTATGCCATGTCCATCAGCCCTCTGTCGGACTGGGAGACCGTCACCATGGAGGCGCTGGTGGCCATGGGACGCTACGAGGATGCCAGGAAGCTGTACAACGACACGGTTGACTTCTATTTCCGGGAGCAGGGCCTGCGGCCCTCCAAGCGGATGATGGAGCTTTTCAACAAGCTGGGGGCCCAGATGGAGCATCAGTACGATGCGCTGGACGACATCCAGAGGAAGCTGTCCGAGGGACAGGCGGACTGCGGGGGAGGCTATCTGTGCGCCTACCCCGTGTTCCAGGGCATCTACCGCATGGTGACAAGGATGCTGGAGCGGGGCGGCCAGTCCGTGTACCTGATGCTGTGCATGGTTGTGGACAGCAAGGGCAACCCTATGCGGGACGGGCAGATGCTGGAGGAGCTCGCCGGGCGGCTGGAGGAGGCCATCCGGGACTCCGTGCGGCACAGCGACGCCATCAGCAGGTACGGCAAGGGCCAGTACCTGGTGCTCCTGATGAATACCACCAGGGAGAGCTGCGGCGTGATCCAGAAGCGCATCAACTGCCGCTTCCTGATAGGGAGGCAGCGCACCGGGATACAGTATTATGTGAACAGCGTCATCTGCCATCCCCATGGAGGCAGTGCAATCGTGGACAAAGGCAGGGGATAGTGGATGGAGAGATCTCAGTGGTATCTGGGGACGCCGAACGGCGTGATTCTGTGCATCGACCAGGCGGCCGACGGACAGCTGAAGGGCAGGTTCTATCATGCTTACGAGAGGGAGGCCGTGGTCTTCTCCTCGATAGAGGAAGCGATATTCGGGCTGGAGGGATTCTATGATTCCCTGAATTTCCCCCACCCTACCACGGACGGCCGCACCTTCGGCAAAGGGGAGAGGCAGGCAAATATCAGACAGGAAAGGACGAGAATCATGAGAGACGAGGAATTGCTGAGCAGACATGGAGACCTGGGGACCTTCATCATCCGTGTCCAGCACCGCCAGAACAGCAGCTGGCAGGGGCGGATCACCTGGATGGACAAGAACAAGACGGTCTACTTCCGCTCCATCTGGGAGATGATCAAGCTGGTGGAGGGGGCCCTGGACACGGTCAGCCAACAGGAGGACGGCTGATGTGCCTCTTTTTTGCTTTTCCGTGACTGACTCTTCGCCTGGCCGGAAAGGTTTGCAAAAAGCGCCCATTTGTAATATAATGTATACTGCTTAACGGTTATAATTTCCGAGCAACCCGACTGCATAACGCCAGCCATATGCGTTTAACCAGTGTAGTACGGTAAATTCTGGCGTTATGCAGTATAACTATACTCGCGAGCGATGAAATCTGCCGCAATGTTTCTGGAACGTTTCGCTCGTGAGTCGGGCAATCTGGTAGGTTTTTGGAATCGTTAGTATAAATTCTCCAGGAGGGAAAGGCGCTGCCTGGGCGGTACAGGAGCGGGTTTCAGAAGGGGAAAGCCATGCAGTCTTTGGAATATTATGAACAGAAGATCATCAGCGATTCGGAGTTTCCGGTGCAGATGTTCGTCAACGATGTGGGCAAGAAGGTCTGGTACTTCAACCAGCACTGGCACGAGCATATCGAGCTCCACTACGTGCTGGAGGGCAGGACCACCCTGCGGCTGGGGCAGCGGGAGATTCCGGCTAGGGAGGGGAACCTGGTGGTGGTCAACAGCAACGAGCTCCACGCGGGCTACTGTGACGGAACCCATATGCGGGTATTGGTCATCATATTCGACATGGGGGATTTCTACAAGGAGCTTGCAGACAAGAATGTAATCTTCCAGTCCCTGGTGGAGCGGGACGAGACCATAGACGCCATCATGTCCGCCATCCAGAAGGAATACAGCGAGCAGAGGATCGGCTACCGCCTGATCTGCAAGGGGGAGCTGCTCCACCTAATCGTCCACCTGGCCCGGGAGTACGCCGCGGAGGTGCTCACGGAGCGGGAGAGCGATAGCAGAAAGAGACGCTTGGAGAGGCTCAACACCGTGCTGGACTACATCCAGTCCAACTACACCAAGCAGATCAGCAACAGGGAGCTGGCAGACATCATCCACTTAAGCGAGGACAGGTTCAACCATCTGTTCAAGGAGAGCATGGGAATGCCGCCGCTCCAATATATGAACGAGGTCCGCATGAAGAAGGCCATGAACCTGCTCAAGAGGAAGGAGGGCACGGTGGTGGAGATCGCGGACAGCGTGGGGTTCACGGACTACAACCATTTCGGGCGGCAGTTCAGACGGTATTACGGCTGTGCGCCCTCGGAGATCCTGAAAAAATAAACAGCAGAATCGTATGTATAAACAGCAGAAAGAATCTTTCTTCTTCTGCTGTCTTTTTTTATAATCAGTTTAAAATGAGAAATCGCATTCCCCGGTAGAATGCATAAAAGAAACGGAGGAAATATCATGAAATTAGGAACATTGACGGTAGCGCTGGGAGACCTGCCCTTTGACCAGGCGTGTAAGTTCCTGGCGGAGAGGGGCGTGCAGATGGTGGAGATCGGCTGCGGCGGCTTCCCCGGCAAGGCCCACTGCGACGCGGCGGAGCTTCTGGCCGACGAGGGGAATCGGGAGAAGTTCATGGAGACGCTGGATAAGTACCATCTGGAGATCAGCGCCCTGAGCAGCCACGGCAACATGGTACATCCCGACCCCGCCGTCGCGGAGAGCTTCGAGAAGGATTTCGACAATGCCATACTGCTGGCGGAGAAGCTGCATGTGCCCGTGGTGAACACCTTCTCGGGATGCCCCGGCGGAAGCAAAGAGGACAGGACGCCCAACTGGGTCACCTGCCCCTGGCCGGATGACTTCAGCCAGATTCTGGAGTACCAGTGGAACGAGGTGCTGATTCCCTACTGGAAGAAGAAGGTGGAGTTCGCCAAGGCCCATGGGGTGTCGAAGATTGCCTTTGAGCTGCATCCCGGCTTCTGCGTCTACAATACCAGGACCATGCTGCGGATCCGCAGGGAGGTGGGGCCCGAGATCGGCGCGAACTTCGATCCCAGCCATCTGATCTGGCAGGGCATGGATCCCTGCACTGCCATCCGGGAGCTTGGAAAGGAGGGCGCCATCTTCCATTTCCACGCCAAGGATACCAAGGTGGACCCCAGGAACACTGCCGTCAACGGCGTGCTGGATACCACCCATTACGGGGAGGAGCTGGAGAGGTCCTGGATCTTCCGCACCGTGGGCTATGGCAATGGCGAGGAGTACTGGAGGAACATCATCTCCGAGCTGCGCATGGCAGGCTATGACTACGCCGTCAGCATCGAGCACGAGGACGGCCTCATGTCCGGCAGGGAGGGCCTGGAGAAGGCCATCAGCTTCCTGAAGAATGTATTGATATACGAGGATCGGGGCGCTATGTATTGGGCCTAAAACAGTAAAGCGGGGAAAGCCGTCGCGCAGCGACTTTTAAAATAAAGTCGCGAAGGCGCACGAGAGCAAATTTCATGAGAGCACTATCGAATGAAATTTGACTCTCCCGAGTGTGCGCCAAAGAGACTTTAGCCTTTAGAGCCGTCGCGCAGCGACTTAAAATAGGAGGTAATGATATGAATCATAAGATGGCCATTGTTGGCTTCGGCGGAATGGCGGGCTGGCATTATGATGAAATCCAGACCATCGAGGGCCTGGAGATTGCCGGCATCTGGGACATCAGGGAGGAGAGGCGGGATTATGCCGCCCGGGAGAAGGGGCTCCATGTATACGGCAGCCTGGAGGATCTTCTGGCGGATCCGGAGACGGATCTGGTGCTGATCGCCACGCCCAACGACGTACATAAGCCCGTGGCGGTTGCCGCCATGGAGGCCGGGAAGAACGTGATCAGCGAGAAGCCCATCACCTTAAGCTCCGCGGATCTCCAGGAGATGATAAACGCGTCGGAGCGGACAGGGCGTTTCCTCACCGTCCATCAGAACAGACGCTGGGACGAAGATTACCTGACGGTGAAGAAGATATTGGAAGAGGGAAAGCTGGGAGAGCTGTTCCGCATCGAATCCAGAGTCCATGGTTCCAGGGGCATCCCCGGGGACTGGCGGCAGGAGAAGGAGCATGGCGGCGGCATGATCCTGGACTGGGGCGTGCACCTCTTGGACCAGCTGCTGCAGATGTTCGCCCATGTACCTATAAAGAGCGTATACGGGGTGGAGACCCATGTGACCAACCAGCTTGTGGACGACGGCTTCTATACGGAGATCGCCTTTGAGAACGGCGTCACCGCTTTGGTGGAGGTGGGCACCAGCAATTTCGTCTCCCTTCCCAGGTGGTACGTGATGGGGGCGGACGGCACGGCCGTCATCGAGGACTGGGCCCTGAACGGGAAGATCGTGCGGGCCTCCGGCGTGGACGAGAAGGACGTGGCCCCTGTAATCACCGCCGCGGGCCTGACCAAGACCATGGCCCCCAGGAGGGACGACAGCATCTTCACCGAGGAACTGCCCAAGGTGGAGAGCGATGTGAGGGACTTCTATTACAATGTGATGGCCGTGCTGGAGGGCAGGGAGGAGAGCCTGATTCGCCTGTCGGAGGTGATGCGGGTCATGAAGCTCATGGAGGCGATCCACAGATCCGCCGAGACGGGAGAAGTGGTAAAAGAGGCCATATAAAAGATACGCGACAGCGGGAAAGGCATGGGGACGGATTCGTATGGGTAAGATGGGAATTGCCGCACAGGTGTATTCCGTGCGGGACGAGGCGCAGAAGGACTTCCCGGGAACCATGAGGGCCCTGAAGGAATACGGCTATGAGGGCGTGGAGCTGGCAGGGCTGTACGGCCAGAGCCCCGAGGCAGTGAGGGACTGCCTGAAGGAGGCGGGGCTTGTGGGCATCAGCGCCCATGTGGGGCTGGAGCCCTTCCAGGAGGACATGGAGGGAACGGTGAAGGCCTATGAGACCATAGGCTGCAAGTACATCGGAATCCCCGGAATGTCCATGGACTGCCACTATGGCGGGGAGAAATTCCAGGAGACCTGCCGGTTCATCGAGAAGCTGGCGGACTGCTGCCAGGCGCATGGGATCATATTGATGTACCACAACCATGACTTCGAATTCGGGAAGACGGACAGGGGAACGTATTTCCTGGACGAGCTGTTCGGAGCAGTGGACGCGAAGCACCTGCAGACGGAGCAGGATACCTGCTGGGTGAAGGTAGGCGGGGTAGACCCGGTGGCCTATCTGGAGAAGTACGCAGGGCGCTGTCCCGTGGTACATATGAAGGACTTTCGCAGGAATGGCGGGGAAGTGGAGCAGTACCCCCTGGGAGAGGGGGAGCAGGACAATGCCGCCATCGTGAAGAAAGCGGCGGAATGCGGCACGAAGTGGCTGGTGGTGGAGCAGGACGACCACCCTTACGGGGAGCCCATGGAAAATATGGCAAAGAGCGCCAAATATCTGAGGGGGCTTCAGGATTCATAGGAACCGGGACCGCATATTCCTGCCGGGAGAGGCAGGCTTGCCGCTTCAGGCAGAGGCCCGGCATCCCGGAAGGCCGGGAGAGACATGGCAGACAGCAAGAACCAGCGCCTGCCCGTGGGGCTGCAGCGCGGCGCGGGCGGGTGTGGAGCATAAAACAAGGAGGACCTTACAATGAGGAAATTGAGAGTAGGAATCGTAGGCTGCGGGGGAATCGCCAACGGAAAGCATCTCCCCGCAATGAAGAGGAACGGGAACTTCGAGTTCGTGGCGTTCTGCGACCTGATTGAGGAGAGGGCCCAAAAGGCCAAGGAGGAGTACGGCACAGAGGACTCCAAGGTGTATACTGATTACAATGACCTGTTGAAGGAGGACATCGAGGCCGTATATGTGCTGACCCCCAACAGCGTCCACGCCCCTGTGAGTATCGCCGCCATGGAGGCGGGGAAGAACGTCATGTGCGAGAAGCCCATGGCGAAGACCTATGACGAGGCCAAGAAGATGGTGGAGACCGCGGAGCGCACAGGCAAAGTCCTCACCATCGGCTATCAGAGCCGCTACCGCGGGGATTCCGCCTATCTGAAGAAGGCCTGCGTGAACGGGGATTTGGGTGAGATCTACTATGCCAAGGCCCATGCCATCCGCAGGAGGGCCGTTCCCACCTGGGGCGTGTTCCTGGATGCGGAGAAGCAGGGCGGCGGGCCGCTGATCGACATCGGGACCCATGCGCTGGACCTGACCCTGTGGATGATGGACAATTACGAGCCTGAGATGGTGGTGGGCTCCGTGTACCGCAAGCTTGCCGACCAGAAGGGGGACACCGGCAACGCTTGGGGCGACTGGGATCCGGAGGTCTACACCGTAGAGGATTCCGCCTTCGGCTTCATCAAGATGAAGAACGGCGCCACCATCGTGCTGGAGTCCTCCTGGGCGCTGAACAGCCTGGACACCAACGAGGCCAAGACGTCCCTGTGCGGCACCAAGGCAGGGGCGGACATGCTGGACGGCCTCCGCATCAACCGCGTCAACTACGGCAAACAGTGCGTGGAGAAGCCCGCCCTGGCAGCCGGCGGCGCGGCGTTCTATGACGGGATTTCGGAAGCGCCCGAGGATGTGGAGCAGAGGGTATTCTACAATGCCATCGTGAACGGTGAGCCGCTGACCGTGGAACCCAGGCAGGCCATGGTAGTGACCCAGATTCTGGAGGCCATCTATGAGTCCGGCAACACAGGGAAGCCCGTGTTCTTTGACTGAGTTCAGCCTGAGCTTTGCAGCCGCGGCTGACGGACAGCGCATCCCGGCAGACCGGGGCATTGTCCGGGCAGCCGGGCGTCAGGGCACTGATATGGAATAATGCACCGCGGTTTCCCCGGCATCCGCCTTGGGATGCTGGGAACCGGCGGATTGCGGAAAGGCATGGAAAACGATATGAAGCTAGGAAGAATCGCATGGTTCGAGGAGAAGGACTTCCAGAGCGCCAGGGAGCGCGGCATGGCCTTCATCGAGCTGGACGTGAACGACAGGGCGCAGGAATTCCTGGACAATGTGGAAGCCATCCGTGAGAGGAGCGCGAAGTACCAGGTGCCCGTGGGGGCCGTGGGCAGATGGGGGAGCGACCGCATCTGCAGGGAGGGCATCTGCCAGGAGGAGCTGGAGCTGGAATACAGGCTGATCGACGCCGCGGCGCAGTTGGGGTGCGGCGTGTACATCACTGGCTGCAACAAGGTGGAGGAGCTGTCCTACTATGAGAACTGCGGGCTGGCCATCTCCTATTTTGAGAAGCTGATCGCCCATGGGGCCGAGAAGGGCGTGAAGATAGCGGTGTACAACTGCCGCTGGAACAATTTCGTCTGCGACCCCATGGCGTACACTGTCATCATGGGATATCTGGAGGACCTCTATATCAAATACGATCCCTCCCACTGCATCTACGCGGGCGGGGACTACCTGCAGGAGACCAGGGACTGGGGCGACCGCTTCCTCCATGTCCACCTGAAGGGCTCCCTGATCGTAGGGGGAGAGCGCTACGACGATCCCCCTGCGGGCCTGGACCAGACCAACTGGGGCGCGTTCCTGGCCATCCTCTACGCCAAGGGCTACGACAAGTGCCTGAGCATCGAGCCCCACTCCGCCAACTGGAGGGGAGAGCTGGGCGAGAAGGGAATCGACTTTACCATTCAATACTTCCGGAACCTGATGCTGAAGGACTGAGCCGGGGCCTGCATAGATACCTGGAATGCACGGAAAAGGAGCTGCCACGTAGATGTGGCGGCTCCTTTCTCTTTCTGCCGGCACAGGCCAAGGACCGCGCCGGGAGGGCAGCCCCAAGACCGCCGGGGGCAGCCAAAGACCATGTCAGGGCCGCCGGAGGGCAGGCCAAAGACCATGCGGAGGGCAGCCGGGGAACAGGCCCAAGACCGCGCCAGGGCAGCCGGGAAACAGGCCCAAGACCGCGCGGGGGGCCGCCGGAGGGCAGGCCAAAAACCGTGCGGGGGCAGCCGGGGAACAGGCCCAAGACCGCGCCGGTTCACAGCACGGACAGTATCAATATCTCCACGCTCATCTTGTCGTTCATGCGCCCGGTCTTCACGGCCTCCTCGGCCTCCACGCACTTCTCCACGGCGCCGCGCAGGGCGGCGGACTTGAATTTCGCCGCCTGGCCCAGGTATTTCCCGGCCACGAAGGGCGGTACGCCGATCTTGGGGGCGATCGCCCGGCTGTCGAACCCCCTTGCGCCGAGCTCCTTCACCTGGAGCAGCATATTGCACTGCCTGGCTATGAGGAACAGGATGCGCATGGGCGGCTCCTTCAGGGCCAGCAGGTCGTAGTACAGCTCCAGGGCCCGGCGCTGCTGTCCGGCGGCGATGGCATTGATCATATCGAAGATATGGTTCGAGATGCGCACGGTGCACACCGCCTCCACGTCCTCCGCCGTGACCACCTCCCGGCCCATGCAGTAGCAGATCAGCTTCTCCAGCTCCATCTGGATGTTCTCCATGTCCGTGCCGGTCTTTCCCAGGAAGAGCTGCACCGTGCTCTCCGTGATCTTCATGTTCTCCCTGGCCAGGATTCCCGCGGCCCAGCGCTTTAAGGTGTTCTCGTCCTGCTCGCCGAATTCCGCCGCGTAGCCCTTCGCCTGGACGGCCTTGTACAGCTTGCTGCGCTTGTCAACCTCGCTCTCCGTGAAGACGAAGTAGGCGGACTCGCTTGGATTCGACAGATATTCCGCCATTTTTTCCCCGCCGGACTTGAACAGGCCGCTGTCCGTGATGAATATGACACGCCTGTCGGCAAAAAAAGGCAGGGTCTCCGCCAGGTCTACGATCTCCCCCACCGCCACGTCCTTCCCCTCGAAGAAATGGGTGTTCATGGTGTCCCCCTCCTGGCAGAGGGCATTCTTAAGCTTGTCCCGGTACTGCCTGCGCAGATACCGCTCTTGTCCGTACAGGAGATAGACCTGCCTGAAATTCTGCTGTCTGATGTCTTCGTTGAGCTGTCTCATATAGGAACCTCTTTCCGGGCTTCTTTCCACCCTTTTATTGTGCCCTTTGACGGGCCGTGCTGTCAAGCGGAAATTAAAAAGTCGTTTTTTATCAAAATCTTAAAACTGTTCAAGAAATTATAAATATTATGGAATTTTATACTTCTTTTTGCAAAACGCCGTTGATATCCTTTTTATTCTGTATCTATTTTGTACGTTTTAATGAATTGTGCGATGAATACAGGTTGCTGTAACAAAGGGTTCTCTTTTATAATGGGAAAGGACGAATTTAGACAATTTGTAACGCGAGAGCAAAAAAAGTCCACGAATTTTCGCGAGGAGGTAAGAAATGGAACAGCTGAACATCACAGCTACAAAGGATAACGAGAAGATCTACAGGATTCTGGGCGATTTGATGAATGGGGACAAAGAGTTCCAGATTATGATCACGGTGCCGTCCGGAAAAGGCGCCGCGCACAGGAACGCGCCGCAGGAGCCGCCGAAGGCCCCGGAGGTGCTGCGGAACCTGGAACAGGATGTGACCGACATGATACACGAGATAGGAGTCCCTGCCCATATCAAAGGATACCAGTACCTGAGGGAGGCCATCATGATGTCCGTGGACGACCCGGCCATGATCAGCTCCATCACCAAGATCCTCTATCCCACCATAGCGAAGCGGTTCCAGACCACGCCCAGCCGTGTGGAGCGCGCCATCCGCCATGCCATAGAGGTGGCCTGGAGCAGAGGGAAGATGGAGACGCTGGACGCGCTCTTCGGCTACACCATCGATACGGGGAAGGGCAAGCCCACCAATTCCGAGTTCATCGCCCTGATAGCGGACAGGATAAGGCTCTCCTACCGGACGAAATAGGATATTTTTGGGATTTTTGGGAATGTTTATGGAAAAAGCTTTCCACTGGACGGATATTGTTGTATAATGAAAGCGGGGTTAATAATGCAATCATAATCAGTGGAGGTTTCCGATGAAAAAAATTCTTTTTGCGGCATCAGAGGGAGTCCCTTTCATCAAGACCGGCGGTCTGGCAGATGTGGTGGGATCCCTGCCGAAATGTATCGACAAGCAGTATTTTGATGTAAGGGTCATGATTCCGAAGTACGCCTGCATGAAGCAGCAGATGAAGGATAAGATGAGATACGTGACCCATTTCTACATGGATTTCAACTGGAAGAGCATGTACGTGGGGATCTTCGAGGCAGAGGAAGAGGGCGTGCACTACTACTTCATCGACAATGAATACTACTTCAGCGGAGATAAGGTCTACACGGACGACCCCAGGTGGGAGATCGAGCGCTACGCATACTTTTCCAAGGCGGTGCTCTCCGCGCTGCCCGTGGTGGACTTCAGGCCGGATGTGGTGCACTGCCATGACTGGCAGACCGGCCTGATCCCTGTATATATGAAGGAGCGGTTCCGGGGCGGGGAGTTCTTCAGCAGCATGAAGTCCGTCATCACGATCCACAACCTGAAGTTCCAGGGCAAGTGGGACATCAAGACCGTGCGCAACATCACCGGCCTGTCGGACTATTTCTTCGCCGCGGACAAGCTGGAGGCCTATAAGGACGCGAACCTCTTAAAGGGCGGCATCGTCTATGCGGACGCGGTGACCACGGTCAGCGACACCTACGCGGAGGAGATCAAGACTCCTTTCTACGGAGAGGGCCTGGACGGCCTGCTGCGGGCCAGGAGCGGCGACCTTAGGGGCATCGTCAACGGCATCGACTATACGGACTTCAACCCGGAGACGGATAAGCATATCGTGAATCCTTACAATGCGGTGAATTTCCGCAAGGAGAAGGTGAAGAACAAACGGGCCCTGCAGCAGGAGCTGGGGCTGGCCCAGAATGACAAGAAGATGATGATCGGCGTGGTGTCCAGGCTCACGGATCAGAAGGGCTTCGACCTGATCGCGTACATCATGGATGAGCTGTGCCGGGACGATGTGCAGCTGGTGGTGCTGGGAACCGGCGAGGCCCGCTATGAGAACATGTTCCGTCATTTCGACTGGAAGTACGGCGACAAGGTGTCGGCCAATATCTACTACTCCGACCCCCTGTCCCACAAAATCTACGCATCCTGCGACGCGTTCCTGATGCCGTCCCTGTTCGAGCCCTGCGGCCTGAGCCAGCTCATGTCCCTGCGGTACGGCACCATCCCCATCGTCCGGGAGACGGGGGGCCTGAAGGACACGGTGCAGCCTTATAATGAATTCGAGAGCTCCGGCACGGGCTTTAGCTTTACCAATTACAATGCCCAGGAAATGCTGAATACGATACGGTATGCCGAGCGTATCTATTATGATAAGAAGCGTGAATGGAACAAGCTGGTTGACAGAGCCATGGCGGCGGACTTCTCCTGGCATGTATCCGCCAGGAAATATCAGGAAATGTATGACTGGCTGATAGGTTAAAGGTATGGCGGGTAAGAAAGAAAGATCCAACGATTTCATCGTGCAGGCAGGAATCCTGGCTGTGGCCGGGATCGTCAGCAGAATCATCGGGCTCCTTTACAGGAGCCCTTTGTACAATATCGTGGGGGCGCTGGGGATGGGCTACTATAACTCGGCGTACAATTATTATACCATCATTCTGATGGTATCCTCCTACAGCATCCCCTCCGCCATGTCCAAGGTCATCGCACAGAAGCTGGCCGTAAAGGAGTACCGCAATGCCCACAGGATCTTCCTGGGGGCTATCGGCTATGTGCTGGCGGTGGGAGGCGTGGCCAGCCTGGCGCTGTACTTCGGCGCCGGGCTTTTCGTGTCGGAGAACGCGGTCCCGGTGCTGCGGACATTTGCCCCCACAGTGTTCATCTACGGAATCCTGGGGGTGCTGCGGGGCTATTTCCAGGCCCATGAGAGCATGGTGCAGACCTCCGTGTCCCAGATTCTGGAGCAGATCTCCAATGCCGCGGTGACCATCGGCGTAGCCTATCTGCTGATAAAGACCCAGATGGGCAGCCTGGAGATGCCGGCGGACCAGGCGGGACAGGTGAGGCGGGCGGTGTACGGGGCCATCGGCAGCGCCACGGGAACCGGGGCCGGCGTGCTGGTGGCGCTGCTGTTCATGGCAGGCGTCTACGGACTGAACCGGAGCATCATCAGACGGCGGATAGAGAACGACAGGCATGACAATGTGGAGTCCTACGGCGCCGTCTTCAAACGGATCACCATGGTGGTGACCCCCTTTATCCTCAGCAGCGCGGTGTACAATATGGGCAGCGCCGTGAACAACAGCATCTACTTAAAGCTCCTGCCCGCCTGGAAGGAAGTGGATGAGCTGGCCCTCAGCGCCCGCTGGGGCGTGTTCCAGACGCAGCCCATCACCATATCCAATATCCCCACCGCCTTTGCCATGGCCATGGCCGCGGCCATGATCCCCGTGGTGGCGCAGCTGATCGCCTCCGCGGACCATGAGGGGGCCAGGGAGAAGATAGGCCTGTCCATCAAGAGCACCATGGTCATCTCCATCCCCTGCGCCGTAGGCCTGTGCGTGCTGGCCCGGCCTGTGACGGGGCTGCTCTTCCGCAATAGCATAGAGGAAGAGAACCTGGCCACGGGGCTGCTGATGGCATTGTCCCTGTCCATCGTGTTCTATGCCCTGTCCACCCTGACGGGACAGATCCTGCAGGGGCTGGGCAGGGTGAGCATACCAATCGTCAACGCGGGCGTGGCCCTGGCGGTGCAGACAGTGTCCGCCATCCTGCTGCTGCTCTACACGGATCTGGATCTGTATGCCATCGTGATCGCGAATACCCTGTACGCGGTCTGCCTCTGTGTGCTGAACCAGATCGCGGTGCACAGGGCCGTGGGGTACAGGCAGGAGATCGTAAAGACATTCCTGATTCCCGGGCTCGCCTCGGTCTGCATGGGCGGGATAGCCTGGGCGGTCTACGAGGGCCTGCTGATGCTGACCGCCTCCCCCAGGATTTCCGTGGTGATCGCGATCTGCATCGCGGCCTGCGTGTACTTCGTCATGCTGCTCCTGTTCAGGGGGCTGTCGGAGGAGGAGCTGCGGGGATTCCCGAAGGGGTATCTCCTGGTGAAGCTGGCGAAGAAGTGCGGGCTGATGAGATAGGCCCCTATTCGTTTACCGGCTGTATGCCGGAGATGTCGCTGTCTATGGCCATGGAGTAGTTGGTATAATAGACTACGAAGCCGGGCTTCGCGCCGTTCGGCTTCTTCACATGCTTTTTCTGGACGTAGTCGATCTCCACCTTTTCCTGTCCTCTTCCCTTGGAATAGTAGGCCGCCAGGCGCGCGGCCTCCTCAAAGGTGCGGTCGGGCAGCTCCTGCGCGTTGCCCGTCTTCACCACCACATGGGAGCCGGGGATCTGCTTGGCGTGGAACCACCAGTCGTTTCCCGTGGCGAGCTTGAAGGTCAGCTCGTCATTCTGGAAATTATTCTTCCCCACATACATATGGAAGCCGTCGCTGCTCAGATAGTGGAAGGGCCTGCTGGTGATCTTCTGCTTCTTCCCGCGGTTCCCGGCCTTGCGGCGGATGTAGCCGCTTTCGGTGAGCTCCTCCTTGATCTGGGCCAGGTCCTCCTCATACAGGGCGATGTCCAGCGCGGTGGAGACAGATTCCAGATGCTGGATCTCCTCCCTGACCTCCACGGTCAACTGGGACAGGGCCTCGTAGGTGCGCTTCATCTTGCCGTATCTGTCGAAATATTTCTGGGCGTTCTCCTTGGCGGAGAGCGTGGGATCCAGGGGGATGGTCACCGTCTCGTCGGTATAGTAGTTCAGGGCCTGGAGGGACTTGGCCCCGGGCTCCGCGCTGTAGCCGTAGGTGTTCAGCAGCTCTCCGTAGATCCGGTAGGTGTCGCGCTTTTCCGTATCCTTCATCTGGCGGAGCTGCAGGTCGTACTTCTTCACGTTCCGCTCCAGGGCGGTCTGCACGATCCGGCGCAGGTCGGCGGATTTCTGGCGGATGTGGGTGAGGACATTCTTCTCCGCGTAGTAATGCTCCAGCAGGGCGGACATGGAGCCGTAGGGGACGGTATAGTCCCCGGCAGGCTTTTCACCCGGATTGACCGAATCGGTCGATGGAGCGTCCTGTCTGCCGTAGCCGTACATGGTCAGGGGCAGGGCGCAGAATTCCACGGGACTGCCATCCGTGTAGGCGATGTTGGGGGAGAAGCGTTCCTGCCGTATGGCCTCCGCCATCCGGGAAAATGCCCCGTACAGCCCTTCATAGTCCGAATCGCCCAGAGCCGCGGTGGGCAGGTCTGCGTCGATCCCGGCCTCATAGCACAGCTCCTGGGCCAGGACAGGGGAGATGCCCGTAAAGCTGCCGTAGAGCGCCTTAAAGACAGGCTGGGGCCTGGCGGAAAGGGCGTTCCGGAAAGCCTCCCCGTCGGTGGACAGGGCGTCCAGCTTGTCCTGGGTGGCGGCTATGAAGTAGGCTTTGCCCGGCAGCACCTCCCGCAGGGAGCTGACGGCGGCGGAGACGTGCTTGATGCTGTCGATGATAGTCCCCTCCGAATCACAGAAGATGATGTTGCTGTGCTTCCCCATGATCTCCACCACCAAAGTCTTCCTGCGCAGGTCGCCCATCTCGTCCAGGTGCTCCACGTCGATGTGGACGATGCGCTCCAGCCCCGGCTGGGAGATGCCCGTGATGCGCCCGTTCTGGAGATGCTTGCGCAGGAGCATGCAGAAGTTGGGGGCGGTGATGGGGCTGGGCTTATTGGACTCCGTCAGGTAGAGCAGGGGGAGAGAGGCGTCCGCTGAGATGAGCAGGCGCTTCTGTCCCGTGGGCTGCTTGACGGTTATGAGAAGCTCGTCGTTTTCGGGCTGGGCGATCTTGTACAAACGGCCGCCTATCAGTTCTTTTTTCAGTTCGGACACCAGATTAGCTATGGTGACGCCGTCGAATGCCATATGTGTTTCCTCCGAGATTTTGCTGTGATTTGCGGTGTTCAGTTCCCCTATGGGACTGCAGGGAAATCCTCCGCAGCGTTTCCGTGTGTTTTGTATGTCGTGTACCTATTATATAGAAATCAGGGAGGAGCGTCAAGAAATGGGGCCGTATTTATTTTGCAGCATCAAATTTGCAAGATATGAATACTTGTACTTGACATAATGCCTTTTAGAGGTTAGAATTTATAATGTTGTAAATTGCTTGTTAGAATGTTTTCAATTTCCTGAAGCTTGTTCCCATATTTTTGTATAAAATGGCAGGGCAGGGCGCAGGGATTTGTACATACATTCTATATGCCATATGGACCCAAGGGTCCGATGTACAATGACAATTAAATAAGGAGGTGAACCTGTAAGTGCTCGAATTGAACGTTTTTGTTGCTATTATTGCGGTAGTCGTGCTGATAGCAGGAACTGCGGCAGTGTCTATAGTCATAACCACTAATTATCAGAAGAAATCAGCGGCATCGACCATCGGCAATGCTGAGGAGAAGGCGAGGGAGATCATCGATGAGGCCCTGAAGACTGCAGAGACCAAAAAGCGCGAATCACTCCTTGAGGTCAAGGAGGAGTCCATCCGTACCAAGAACGAGCTGGACAAGGAGATCAAGGAACGCAGGGCGGAAGTGCAGCGCTCCGAGCGCAGGATTCAGCAGAAGGAAGAGAACATCGATAAGAAGATGGAGGCTCTTGAAAGGCGAGAGACGAATCTGTCGGCAAAGGAGGAGTCCCTGAACAAGATCAAAGTCGAAGTCTCCAAGCTGAATGAGCAGCGTGTGCAGGAACTGGAACGAATTTCCGGATTAACCTCTGAACAA
>OFFF01001236.1_pt1 | contig 16856 bp, 17 predicted proteins | sample 1521301 | NCBI WGS metagenome assembly OFFF01 (sample SAMEA3504101, study PRJEB24116) | mouse gut metagenome | biome: mouse gut; feature: mouse-associated habitat; material: faeces | place: Denmark | collected 2011
TACCTATAGCTCAGGCCGCCCCCTGACCGGGAGCGGCCTGCAGCTATCCCTAAAAGAGGGTGGAATCATCCACCCTCTATCTTAGAACTTCCTACAACCTCTTACAATCTTTTCAACAATGCTTCTCTTTCTTCTTCATATCCTGGTTTTCCGAGCAGTGCGAACATGTTCCGCTTGTAGCTCTCCACGCCCGGCTGGTTGAACGGATTCACGCCGAGTAAGTATCCGCTCACGCCGCAGGCGAACTCAAAGAAGTAGAACAACTGTCCCAGATAAAATGCGCTCTGCTCCGGAATCTTCACCATGAGGTTCGGAACATTGCCGTCTGTGTGGGCAAGAATGGTTCCGTTCATGGCGCTCTTATTTATAAAATCAACGGTCTTTCCTTTCAGATAATTGAGGCCGTCCAGATCAACCGGTTCCTCGTTCATCACGATCTCCGCCCTGGATTTTTCCACATTTAATACGGTCTCAAACAGGATTCTGTTGCCGTCCTGAATAAACTGTCCCATGGAGTGCAGATCTGTTGTCAGGTCAACAGATGCCGGGAAGATTCCCTTCTGGTCCTTGCCCTCGCTCTCTCCATAGAGCTGCTTCCACCACTCTGATACATAATGCAGGCTTGGCTCATAGTTCGCCAGAACTTCTACTGTTTTTCCTTTACGAAGGAGGATGTTGCGGACTGCCGCGTACTGCATTGCATCATTTTCTGCGAAATCATTTTCCAAAGCGGCCTTTCTTCCTGCTGCCGCGCCTTCCATCAGCTCGTTGATGTCCACACCGCTGACTGCGATGGGGAGCAGGCCGACTGCCGTCAGTACGGAAAAACGTCCGCCGACGTCGTCCGGCACGACAAAGGACTCATACCCCTCTTCTGTTGCAAGATTCTTCAAAGCTCCTCTTGCTTTATCGGTGGTCGCGTAAATTCTCTTTGACGCTTCTTCTTTTCCATATTTTTTTTCAAGGATCTCTTTAAATACACGGAAGGCAATCGCCGGCTCTGTCGTTGTTCCCGACTTGGATATCATATTGATTGAGAAATCTCTGTCTCCCACAACTTCGATCAGGTCGCTGATGTATGTGCTGCTGATGCTGTTTCCTACGAAATAGATCTCCGGAGATTTTCTGACGTCTTTGGAAACCACATTTGCAAAGGAATGTCCTAAGAACTCAATTGCGGCTCTCGCCCCAAGATAGGAGCCGCCGATCCCGATCACCAGAAGTACTTCGGAATCCTCACGGATCTTGTCTGCCGCCTTCTGAATGCGGGCAAACTCTTCCTTATCATAGTCTACCGGAAGATCGACCCATCCTACAAAGTCATTCCCCGCGCCGCTCTTGGATACAAGCTTGTCCTTCGCCTGTGCCGCCAGCTCGCTCATATACTGCATCTCATGTTCCTGAATAAAACCTGTTGCCTTTGAATAATCAAATGTTACTTTGTTAGCCATCGTTACCCTTCCTTTCTGCTTCCGTACTCTGCGGTATTACTGCCTGTCCTCTGAAAATCTCCGGGCGGCCGCTGTTCTGCCGGCCGGATGTCCTGCAGCAAAGTGCAGGATGCCGCAAACAGTAATCCTTTGGTACCACGCTATACATATTTTACCAAATATAGCATTGTTATTCAAGATAAAAGCTTTCGTTTATGCCAGAAATTCCTCCAGGATCTGGCGGATTGCTTCTTCCTTCAGAGTCGAATCCTCCCGCTCCAGAAGTTCCGGGTTTCCTTTCATGGTGCGGCGGATCACCTGCCTTGCCGCGTCCCCTTTCTTCCGGTTTTTGCGCCTTACCCTGTCATATTCTCTCATATCGTCCTCGTCCCCCTCTCCATAAGAGGCGTCCGCTTCCAGGTAATCCGCGGCCTGGCGGAGCTTGTCCGGGATGCTCTCCCCTTCAGCCCGGACCATATCCGGATGGCCTGCGGGACGGGACGATTCATCCGGCAAGGGCGGCCCTTCCAGAACTTCCTCGTATTCGGAAGTGTCCTCGATCATTCGCTGCACCACATCCTGGAATCTGCCGGGAATCCGTTTCATCTGGGTTGTGCCTGGGGCCCCGGAAGCGCTCACCCCCCTTCCGGCAGCCGATCCATATGCCGGGGACGCATTGCCCCCTTTCGCCGCGGCTCCCCCATAGCCGGAAACAGACTGGCTTTTTGCCGCACTGCCTTCATATTCAGAAGCAGGCTCCGTCCTCATTGCGGTTACATTTCCATATGCAGGCGGGGTTTCCGAATCTGATCCGATCTCCTCCTCGTATATACCCGCTACCCTGGCAAGCTCCTCCGCGCTTTCGTACAGCGGTTCCGTATCTCCTGATACCCCCGCCCTGGCTCTGCGCGGCTCACCTTCGATACTGATGGACAAGCCCGGCGCCTCCTGGGCTTCTCTGGACTCTGCCCCCTGCTTTGCGTGAGAATCGCTCCGCCCCAACGCCGCCCGGCTTCCACCTGCCGTTTTTTTTCCCTTCACAAATCCGTTTCCAGCGGCAGTTTCCTTCCCGCCGCCTGCGCCGTTTCCCTCCTCACGTCCATTTGCACGGAGCGCCTGGGAGGTTTCCGGCTGAATAATATTGATCTGGTCTTTCTCCGACTGGCGGGCTTTGCGGCGGCGCATGGCGCATACATTTTCCAGATAATCCACCATGTAATTTTTTGCCGCTTCAATCTTGTACTGCTCGTCCGAGAGCTGGCTGACAACAAACAAAAGAACCATTTCCGCCGCCCCGAGACTGATATAACGATACACCTGCTCGCAAAATCCATTTTCCATATACCAGACAATTCCCCCAAAGGCCGCCAGAATCCCGGAAAACCAGATGGACTGCAGCTCAAGCTGTCTCCATGTATGGATTCTGAGCAAAAAACCTCTGTATTCATATATGTATTTCTCCACAAATGCTTCCGCATTTTCTACCCGGTCGTGCAGCATCAGTGCATGCTCGTATTTCGCCCGCACCAGCTTTATCAGTTTGTGTGTACTTTTGGGCATATTGCCCGCCGCCCTGACCAGACGGCGAAGAGTGATCTGGTTGACTGCCTTTGCCAGCACCCCGATGGCCCCTATCGCTATCATCATATAGTAAACGATATTGGTGCCCGTCACTACTTCATTAAACATAACGAAGCCCTCCTCTATTCATTTATATAGTACACATCCGTACACCGGGTGTCTTTTTCCTCAGTCAGCACCGCAGCTGCTGAAAATGGCTGACCATAGAAGCGGCCGCATCCGCAGGCAGGCCCACCGCCCGCCCCGGGAAACGCTCCTTTTCGTCTGCCGGTATGTACCGTCTGGGAAATATGCATCCATCGCATGCCGGTTTGTGTTTGAACCTATTATAGCTCTACTTTTGCCGGCTTGCCTTAAAAAACGTTCTACATAATTCTACATTCGGAGGGCGCGGCGGAAAAATCTATTTTCATTCTCAAATTAAGAAAAACGCCCGTAAATCAGGCGTTTTCTAATCAACTTGAATGTTTCGAAGGCGGATTCTCAACCTGAGAAAGCAGGGCATTCTCAACTTCATGTTCCTCCCGGATGCTGTCGGATTGTGTCGAACGAATTTTTGATAAATGTTCTGGACAGCGTTTTCTAACTGCTGAAAACCGGCTTCACTCATATTTTCAGGAAGCCGAAGATTCCTGTAAGAGGAACTGTCTGCACAAGATTGCACAGGCGTTAAGAATTGATTAGATTCTGTTAAGAATTAGAAAAGGGTATTTTGTTATGATAAAAAAATCCAGGATATGGAAAAATAAAATCTAAGATAATGAGTCTGGTTTTGGAAGGAGGTGATCTGATCAGCAGAAATCATAAGTTATTAGTAGTTGCAATGTTAGTTATGTTGAATTTTTCGATGAATGTGGATCATGCATTAAACCAGGAAAAATTATCATTGGGATATATGGAAACGGTCCATTCAGAACTCAGCCCGGAAAAAATGGCTGAAACAGAGCCGGAAGATGAAAAGAAGAAAAAATCTCCCGTAAGAAAGAGTAAGCCTGGTACCCGGCAGATTTTAAAAGACATGAAAAGAATAAGCGGCAGAAAAAATACTTTTGATGATCTGTATTGTTGAATCTGAATAGTTATTGTTTATTTTCTTCATTTAGATTTGTTAAGAATCTGTTAAGGAACTGTTTAGATTTGGGTAGGATAATAAGAACCATCAAAGGAAACAGCTTTGAAATATACAGGAAGGAGATGGAACGGTGCAAGGATACAGGTTCCTTAAAACCTGAATACATAGATAAAAAACAAGTTGCGAAAGGAGTCAGCAAAATGAATGAAACAAAAACGACAGTAAAAGGTATGGTAAAAAGAGGACTTGTTCTCTGTATGGTCGGAGTAATGGCGCTTGGTATGGTTGCCTGCGGAGGCAGCAAAGATAAGAAATCGACTTCCACACAGCCGAAGGCAAAGACGGAATCCAATACGTCAGCAGGTAAGAATAGTACGACAAAAAAGCAGGAGGATGAGAAGACTGATGGCGTAAAGACGGAGAACAACCAGACGGATCAAAAAGATGCAGCAGCACCGGATCAGAACAAGACAGATGAAAACCTGAATCAGGGCAATGCGACAACAGGTCAGCAAGACACCAAGAAGGATAACAAGAAAGGAGCAGCAACCAGTAAGAAGAAATCCGACAAAAATAAGAAAAACAACGGAACAACTAAAACAGACAAGAATAAGAAAACCAACGGAACAACTAAAAACAACAGCACAAATTCTAAGACCAATTAAGATCGGCGGAAGCAAAAGGACTGTACAGATGCGTACAGTCCTTTTACTTCGAATGAAAAAAACAGTTAGGAAGGAACTGGCAATGGGAAGAGGTGCGCTCCTGGCAGAAGATTTCTGCGTTGGTTTAGATTTGTTAAGAATTGATTAAGGAACTGTTTAGGTTTAACAGGGATAATTAGATATAACAAAAGAAAACGAAAGGAATGGATATAAATATGAAACATATGCTGGAATATTTAGAAAGAACAGAGAAGAAGTACCCCCATAGACTGGCTGTGGATGACGGAAATGTTTATTTTAGTTGGAGCGAGCTTTTAAAATTGTCCAGGCGGATGGGCTCATCTATCTGCAGCTTTACAGAAATGGGAAAACCGGTTGCAATTCTGGCAGAAAAAAGTGCGGTCACACTGGCCGCTATGTTTGGGACAGTATATGCAGGCTGTTTTTATGTAATGATCGACCCGTCCCAGCCTGCAGCAAGGTTAAAAGAGATTCTCCGCATTTTGGAGCCTGCACTTATTATTACGGATAACAAAAGTGAAGAATGTCTGGCGGCAGCAAAATACAGCGGCAGAAGCTGCCTGTTGGGAGATATGATGCAGGCAGACATCGATGCAGGCAAGCTTCAGAAAATCAGGAAAAAGAGCAGCGGATCCGATCTGTTATACGGTATCTTTACATCCGGTTCCACGGGAACCCCCAAAGGAATCGTTGTAAGCCACAAAGCGGTAGTTGATTTTATTTCACATTTTACAGAGGTATTTGGAATTACGGAAGAAGACAGAATTGGAAACCAGGCTCCTTTTGATTTTGACGTATCGGTGAAAGATATCTATACAGGCGTAATGACAGGGGCCTCACTGGTATTGATCCCAAAGGAAATGTTCTGCACTCCGCCGGTGCTCCTTGATTATCTCTGTGAAAAGAAGGTAACAACGCTGATCTGGGCAGTATCGGCATTGACGCTGGTATCAGCCCTCAAAGGGCTGCGCTACCGTGTGCCGGGTGATGTCAAACGTGTGATGTTCAGCGGCGAGATCATGCCGGCAAAGCAGCTGAGGCTCTGGCAGGAGGCGCTTCCTCAGGCAGAGTTCATTAATCTGTACGGGCCTACGGAGATTACCTGTAACTGCACCTACTATCCCGTAAAACGTATCTATGAAGATGGAGAGCGGCTTCCCATCGGAAGGCCGTTTCCGGGAAGACAGGTATTTCTGCTGGACGAAGCGGGAAAAGAAGTGGTTGTACCGGAAGAACCTGGTGAAATCTGTGTAGCGGGGGAATCCCTGTCAGAAGGCTATTACAGAAATCCTGCGGAAACGAAAGAAAGATTTTTCTATCCATTCCCGGATGCGCCAAAGGTACGCTGCTATCGGACTGGAGATCTGGGATATTATGGAAGGGGCGGGGAACTTTACTTTTCCGGGCGGAAGGATTTTCAGGTCAAGCATATGGGCCACCGCATTGAGCTGGAAGAAATTGAACATTCTATGAACCAGATACCGGGACTGGAGAAGAGCTGCTGTCTGATGGATTATAGAAAAAACCAGTTAGTCGCCTTTTACCTTGGCGAGGCTGCTGCTGGTCTGGTGCGCACAGAGCTGAAGAAAAGGGTGCCGCTTTACATGGTTCCCCATAAAATCATACCAATCAGTGAAATGCCGCTTACGAAAAACGGGAAAACGGATCGGGATTATTTCCGAAGCCAGTTAGAGGAGGTTATGCGATGATTATGGATCATCTGGAGTATTGTATCATAAAATATGGAACGCCGTCCTATTTGTTTGATATTGATAAAATGAAGGACACCGTAGGAAAATTCCGAGAAGCATTGGGAGGAAAAGCCGGTCTATGTTTTGCCATGAAAGCCAACCCCTTTCTTACCAAGCAGATGGAAACGCAGGCAGACCGGCTTGAGGTGTGCTCCATGGGAGAGTTTAGGATCTGCAAAAAGCAGGGAATTGCACCGGAAAAGCTGCTGATTTCAGGCGTATTAAAAGAGAAGGAGGACGTCTATGAGATTTTGGATACCTATGGCGGGAGATGCACTTACACCATAGAATCCCTTGACCAGTACCAAAGTTTTGCGGACTGGTGCGGACGTAAAGAAAAGCCGGTGCCTGTTTATTTAAGGCTGACCAGCGGGAACCAGTTTGGTATGGATGAGGAAACTATCTATAATATCATCAAAATAAGGGATATGTGCCCGTATCTGAATATACTGGGAATCCACTATTTTTCCGGCACACAGAAGAAACATGCCGGAAAGATCAAAGAAGAGCTTGACTATCTGGATCAATTTTTAAGGAAAATGGAAGAAAGAACCGGATTTCAACTGGAACAGCTGGAATATGGCCCGGGGCTTTCGGTTCCTTATTTCAGAGGACAGGAGGATCACAGGGACTCGGATTTAAACGAGCTTGTGAGGGCGGTAGAAGGGATGGAATGGAAGGGCTCTGTGATGCTGGAGATGGGGCGCGCCCTTGCCGCTGACTGTGGATATTACCTGACCAGCGTTAAGGATATCAAACAAAGCAATGGCAGGAGATACTGCATTGTGGACGGCGGGATACACCACTTAAATTATGACGGTCAGATCCGGGGAATGTATGAGCCTGTGTTCCGGGTCTGGCCCGAGAAGCAGTTTCTAACACCAAGACAGGAGCAGAATTTCCAGTGGACCGTATGCGGAAGCTTATGTACGGTAAATGACGTACTCATGCAGAAAGCGCAGATTCGAAATCTGAAAGCAGGAAATGTCCTGATCTTTGAACGTGCGGGAGCGTATGCCATGACAGAAGGAATGGCTTTGTTCTTAAGCCATGAGCTTCCGAAGGTTCTGCTTTATAGTAGAGAGATGGGATGGAATCCGGTACGTGAGAGAATCCAAACCTATCATTGGAATACAGAAAATTTATGATGATGAAGAGGAGAGAGAATATGGATACTTTAATGAAAATTTTAAATGAGATTGACGACGGCATTAACTGGGAAAAGGAAACGGCAGTGATTGATGACCGCCTGTTGGACTCTTTCGGAGTCATTACCCTTGTATCAGAGCTGGAGGACGCATTTGGGATCGAGATCGAGGCTTCAGAAATGGTGCCAGAAAACTTTAATTCAGCGGAAGCAATGTACCAGATGATTTCAAGGCTTAAGGAGAAGTAACATGGCATACCATACAGCGGTGTATCTGGCGCTGTTTCTCCCACTGGTGCTTTTCTTCTATCAGCTCGCACCAAAAAAAATCAGGTGGTGCGTGCTTTTGGCCGCAGGATATTCCTTTTTCTGGCTGTTCAGCAAAGGGTTGGTAGTGTATCTTTTGGGGACAACGTTATTTACCCACTATGTCGGCATATGGCTGGGATGGATGAAGCTAAGATGCCGGACGGAGGCGGAACAAGCACCGAAAGAAGACCAGGCAGGGATCAGGAAGCAATATAAGCGAAAAGAAAAATGGATTCTGGCAGGCGGTATCCTTGCACTGGTGGGAGTCCTTGCATGGCTGAAATATTATAACTTTTTTGCGGAGAATATGAATGTACTTTTCGAGATGTCGGGAAGTACGGCGCTGCTTCCGGCGAAGGAACTGCTGCTGCCCATCGGGATTTCATTCTATACATTGCAGGCTATCGGATATATGGCGGACGTCTACTGGGAGAAGGTGCCCTCTGAGAAAAATCTTGGAAAGCTGGCGCTGTTTCTGGGATTCTTTCCCCAGATCATGGAAGGGCCCATCAGCATGTATTCCCAGACCGCAGACATCCTGTGGGAAGGAAATTCTCTGAAAGGTGAAAACCTGTCAAAAGGCAGCGTGCGTATCCTCTGGGGGCTCTTTAAGAAGATGATCATTGCGGACCGGCTCTACGTGCTGGTAAGAGCAGTTTTTGATCATTACGAGAATTACAATGGGATTGTCATTGCAGCGGCGGCAGTTGCATATACGATACAGCTTTACATGGAATTTTCAGGATGCATGGATATCGTCATCGGAAGCGGCAGGATGTTCGGCGTTACATTGCCTGAGAATTTCAACCAGCCTTTTGCTTCCCGAAACGCGGCAGAGTTCTGGAGGCGGTGGCACATGACCCTTGGAGTATGGTTTAAAACCTATGTTTTCTATCCGGTGTCTGTGTCGTCTGCGGTAAAGAAGTGGAATAAATTCGGAAGAAAACATCTGGGGAAATATCTGACAAAGCTTGGGGTATCAGCCATTGCATTGTTTCCGGTGTGGCTGTTAAACGGACTTTGGCATGGACCGCAGTGGAATTATATCTTTTACGGTATGTATTATTTTGTCATCCTCTTAGGCGGGGTTGCTTTAGAGCCTGTAAGGAGTAAAGTGTTAAAGCTTTTGCACGCTGATGAACATGCGCTTTACTGGAGAATCCCGCAGATTTTAAAAACGTGGGTGATCATCTTCGCAGGAGAATTGTTTTTCCGGGCAAACGGGCTTAGGGCAGGACTCAGGATGTTCGCGAGCATGTTCCGGGAGTTTACGCCCCAGAAGCTGTGGGACGGGACATTCTTAGGTTTTGGGCTGGATGCTGCGGACTATCTGGCGATCGGGGTCGGATGTCTGGTAGTTGCCTGCGTTGGGATGATAAAGGAAAGGAAGCTGCTGGGCGAGGCAGGACTGCAGATGTTTCGGACGCCTGTGAGATGGGCTTTATATTACGGACTGATCTTTGCAGTGATTATTTTTGGAGCTTATGGCGTCGGATACCAGCAGGTGGATCTGATTTATGCAAATTTTTAAAAATATTCTATTTGTCTTGATATTATTGATATTATTAACAGGCGTCTCCGGCTGGATGAATTCGGCGGCAAAGGATGAAGACCTGGTGCGGGGACGGAATAAGATCATTTCCCGGATTCGCAGGGAACCAGACCAGACTATTGACGTGCTGATCCTGGGAGACAGTTTAAGCTACAGCTCTGTCGCCCCGCTTATCCTGTGGAAAAATCATGGCATTACCTCTTATGTATGCGGGCAGCCGGGGCAGAAAATTCCGGAGACTTATTATCTGTTGAAAACAGCTCTTGAAAAACAGTCCCCGAAGCTCCTGATCCTGGAGACAAATGTATTGTTCCGCGAGCAGGGAAAGCTTGACGGGCTGGAAAAATCGGTTGCAGAAGCGGGAAATTACCATTTTCCGATCTTCCGGTTCCATGATATCTGGAAACCGTTATTGATGGAGAAGCTGTACAAAGGAGAAAATTATAAGGGCTTTGAAATCCGGGACGGCGTACAGTCCTGTGAGGAAGAGAACTATATGAAGGAATCTGCGGAAAAGAAAGAGATGGGCGAAAATGTAGAAGGATATATGGAGCGTATTATGGAACTGTGCAGGAAAAAGAATGTGGAAATCCTGCTGCTCAGCACGCCGTCGCCGCAGAACTATAATTACAGAAAACACAATGCGCTGGTGGAATACGCTCAAAAGCATAATCTTTCCTATATGAACATGAATATGTCGGTAAAGGAAATCGGAATAGACTGGAAAACCGACAGCCTGGATAAGGGCGACCATCTGAACCTGTCCGGGGCATGTAAGGTAACGGCTTATCTTGGAGAGTATTTAGATAAATCGGAGTGGAAGCTTCCGGATCACAGGGGAGACGCGGCTTTGAGCGCATGGGAGAAGGAAGCGGAGGAATTTGAACAAAAAGTGAAAGAAAAGTTGAAAGTGATGCAGGGAAAATGATCATAAAACAGATCGAACAATGGAAAAAATGGATGACCGCACTGTTATTGCTCCTGTGCCTGGCCCTCTGTGCGGTCCTATTTAAAGCATATCTGGACGGAAAATTTGATTCGGTGGAGACGCTTCAAAGTTATATTTCAGGCTTTGGCCTGCTGGCGCCGGTTGTACTTACGGCAATCCAGGCGCTTCAGGTGGTCATTCCGGTACTGCCGGGATTCTTAGGATGTATCGTCGGAGCGGTCATGTTTGGCTGGATGGGCGGCTTCTGGTGTAATTACATCGGGATTTCGGTGGGTTCTATTCTTGCGTTTCTGATTGCAAGAAAGTTCGGAAAAGAAATCGTTGGCAGGATGTTCCCGGGAAAAAGGTATGAAAAATGGGCGGAGTGGGCGGCAAAAAGCAAATCCTATACGACAGTATTGTTTCTGGGGATGGTGCTGCCTTTGTTCCCGGACGACTTTTTCTGTTATTTTACCGGAATTACAAAGATGACGGTCCGTAAATTTACAGCCATCATTGTACTGGGGAAACCGTGGTGTATTCTGGCATACAGTATTTTCTTCGCTGCTGCGGCTGTTTAAAGAATGGAATGAATAAAATAAGAAAGGTAGAAAAGGGATGGAGGAAAAGAAAAAGCTTTGCGGTTATTATAATTATACGGTGGTACTTACCTATCTGGGGATGCTGTTTGGATTTACCGGAATGATCTTTACGATGGAGGGAACATACCGGCAGGCGGTTTTGTGCCTGATGTTTGCGGGAATATGCGACATGTTTGACGGAACGATTGCCGCTACCAGGCAAAGGGATGTCCGTGAGAAAAGATTCGGAATCCAGATTGATTCTTTAAGCGATCTGATTTGTTTCGGCGTCCTTCCGGCATTGTTTGGATATATGGCCAGTGGGAAAACTTATCTGGGATTTTTGGCGGGATGCCTGTATGTACTGTGCGCGCTGATCCGTCTGGCATATTTCAATGTGCTGGAGGAGGAACGGCAGCAGATGGAGACCGGAAGCCGTTCCTGTTATCTTGGGCTTCCGGTTACGTCCGTAGCGCTTCTTTTGCCGGCATTTCTGATGATTGGGAAACAGTTATCCTTTAGCCTGTCCAAGCTGATGCCGGTGCTGTTAATAGGGATGGCAGCTGCATTTGTTCTGCCCTTGCGTGTGAAAAAACCAAAGTTATTTGGAAAAATAGGAATTGTATTTACTGGAACCGTAGAATTTGTTATCCTGTTAATGGGACTGGGTATGGAAATATGAAGAAAGAAACCTTGATGATTCGCTTTTTATATGGAACAATACCTGGCCGTGCTGTTTTAAAGCCGCTGGTTTGTCCAACTGTGTCCAGAAAAGCAGGAAGGTTTCTGGATTCGCGGTTTTCCAGATGGCTGGTGCCCTTATTTATCAAAAAGCATCATATAGATATGAAGGAATATGAGGGCAGGGTGTACCGTTCATTCAATGACTTTTTTACAAGAAAACGCGGTATGGAACGAATTGACATCACTCCCATGCATCTGATCAGTCCCTGCGACGGATATCTCAGTGTATATCCGGTAGCAGAAGATCTGACTTACCGGATCAAACATGTAGAATACAGCCTGGAGAGGCTTTTCAAAAGCAGGGATCTGGCAGAACAGTATGCGGGAGGGACTTGTCTTATCTTCCGGCTGACTCCCCAGGATTATCATAGATACTGCTATGCATGTGAAGGAGTCAGGGTCGAGTCAGGGGTAATTGAGGGATGCCTGCATTGTGTCCGGCCGGCAGCATACTCGTCCATACCGGTTTTTGTTGAGAACAGCCGGGAGTATATTGTGCTTTCAACCCCTGCTTTCGGTACTGTCGTTCAGATGGAGGTCGGCGCTCTGCTTGTGGGGAAGATCCATAACTTCCGAAGCAATAGAAGGGTCTTTCAGGGACAGGAAAAAGGATATTTTGAATTCGGCGGTTCTACGATATTGGTGCTGGTAAAAAAGAATCGATTGGAATTATCGGAGGATGTTGTAAAACAGACAAGAAACGGGAAGGAAATGAGGATTTGCCTGGGAGAAACGGTCGGCGCTGCTGAAAGTGTTTCTGCAGGTCATCCGCAGAGAGATTATTTACATGGAACAGAAGGCTTTCCAGATATGAAGAAATAGAGAGGAGTGTGTGCAGGGATGGAAAAGGAGCAGGTATTGATTGTTGAGGATGACGCGGATATCCGCGAAGGGGTTCGTATTCTGTTAGAAAGCGAGAATTATCATGTGTCGGAAGCGGAAAATGGGAGAAAAGGGCTGGAACTATTAAATGATGAAACGGATCTGGTTATTCTGGATGTGATGATGCCGGGAATGTCAGGGCTTCGGACATGTGAAGAAATCCGGAAAGTATCCAATGTCCCTGTCCTTTTTCTGACAGCGAAGGCACAGGAATCCGACAAGCTCATCGGGCTGATGGCGGGAGGGGACGACTACCTTCCGAAGCCATTTTCCTATGCAGAACTTTTAGGAAGAGTAAAGGCTTTAATGCGCCGGTACAAGGTATATATGGGAAAGAACCCGGAAAATGAGAAGGATGAGGAGCCCTACCTGGAGATGAAGGGAATCCGGATTCATGAGACTTTTAATGAAGTGTTTGTAAATGATGTGGAAAAGGACATGTCTGATATTGAATACCATATCTTGCTTTTGCTGATGCAGCATCCAGGAAAAATATTTTCCGCTCAGAACCTATATGAAAGCGTGTGGCAGGAGCCTTACTTTTACTCCTGTAACAGTACCATCATGGTGCATATCCGAAAACTGAGGGTGAAGATAGAAGAAGACCCGAAGAATCCAAAGTATATCAAAACCATTTGGGGAAAGGGGTATAAATTTGGCGCGGACAACGAGTAAAAAGGATTCCATATACTTTCAGCTGCTGCGGCTTCTGGTGATATCGGCTTTTGCGGCAGTTCTTGTATTCTTTGTGCTGAACCGGGCAGGGGACCGTCTCATTGAGAATTTTTATTATAACTCGGATTATGAAGATCGAAAAAATGAAAGTTATATCGGGAAGCTGCAGCAGTACATCGACCAGAATGAATTGTCCTCAAGGGATGCGGATGCGTTAAAGAGCTGGGTACAGAAGCAGCAGATTGTCTCCATCCGTGTAAATAAAGACGGAATGCAGGTGTTTGATTCGGTGTATCCGGATCAGGAACTGTGGGAGGAGGATATCGAGGCTAATGATTATGGATGGGAAGTTTATTATACCGTGTCCTTTGCAGATGGGGAGGCGAAAGTAAGCATTACCGGAATGTATGCATATCAGTTTTATAACTATGCAATGCTTGCAGAGCTGGTGCTGTCTTTCATCTTGTTCCTGCTTCTTGTCCTGTTTGGAATCCGCAGTAAAATGGCATATATACTAAAATTGAGTGATGAGGTGGAAATCTTAGAGGGCGGAAGCCTTGATTATAAAATTACAGTAAAGGGGAAAGATGAGCTTGCGGCGCTTGCGGAAGGGCTTGAGAGCATGCGCCTGTCCTTTCAGGAGCTGATCAGGCAGGAGGCCCGGATGGTGCAGGAAAACCAGAAGATTGTTACCGAGATGTCCCATGACCTGCGCACACCGGTTACTTCAATCATGCTGTATACGGAGATCTTGAAAAAAGGGAGCTATAAAGGCGAAGGGCAGTGGAAGGAATATGTGGAGAAGATTGACCGGAAAGCAAGAAGAATGAAGCAGCTTACAGATCATCTGTTTGAATATTCCCTGACGGCAGGAGAAGAAGAGGTGCAGTTAGAAGAACCGGAAACCTGTGAAACACTGTTCTATGACCTGTTTTCGGAGACTTGCAGTTATCTGGAGCAGCAGGGCTTTGAGGTGTCATTTCAGGTGGAATGGCCGCAGAGCAGGCTTCGGATCTCAACGGATTATGTGATGCGGATCATGGATAATCTGACGTCTAATATCATGAAATATGCCGATACATCCATGCCGGTTGCGGTTTCTGCTGTGGAAGAAGGGAGCATGGTGGGATTTTTGTTTGAAAATAAGGTGAAGAAACCGGAAGAAGAGACGGAGAGCAATGGAATCGGGATACAGAGTGTTAAGAATATGATGGCGAAAATGAGAGGCAAATGCATGACTGAGCAGGAAGGAGAAAGATTCCGGGTATTGCTGTTATTTCCGGGGCAGACAGTATAAGAAAAGATTTTTTGTATAATGAAATATAGGATTTCGATTTATTAAGAAATGATTTAGGAACGGTTAAGACTTTTCCGTGATAATAGAAAGAAATACAAAGGAAGGAGGCAGAAGAAAAAGCGGACTGTACGAAAGGTGTACGGTCCCTTTATCTGTAAAGAAAAGATATGGGAAAGAAGGGATTTATTTTATTGATACTCCTGCTAAGTCTGCTTGGTTTTTCTTCCACTGTATCTGCAAAAAGTAAGACACAGACGGAAAATGGAAATCAAAATAAAAATATAGCCGGAATCCGAAAAGAATCGAAAAATACGATTGACGTTCTCGTTGCCGGGGACAGTTTAACGTACAGTTCCGTTTCACCCTTAGTGTTATGGAACCAATATGGAATTACATCCTATGTATGCGGACAGCCGGCACAGATGTTGTCTGAGACTTATGAGACATTGAAGCTGGCTTTTGAGACTCAAAAACCAAGGCTCGTGCTTTTTGAGACCAATGTATTGTTCCGGAAACTGGATAAAAAGAATGAGAAAAAAGATTTGATGAGCAAGCTGTATGTGCGTGAGGATTCCAAGGGGTTTAAGCTGCGGGACGGGGTAAGGCCGTACCGAGAAGGAGCTTACATGAAAAAGACCGAAAAGAAAGAAAAAATGCCGGAACAGGTAGAAATGTATATGGAAAAAATCCTGAAGCTATGCCGGAAGCATGGAGCCAAACTTGTCCTAGTCAGCACGCCCTCCCCTAAAAATTATAATTACCAGAAGCACAATACACTGCAGGAATTTGCGGAAAAGAAATCTCTTATGTATCTGGATATGAACCTGATTACAAAAGGGCTTAAGATTGACTGGAAGACAGATACCATGGATCAGGGAGACCATCTTAATTTATCCGGTGCAAGGAAGGTTACAGAGTATCTGGGGAAGTATCTTAAGAAAGAGTTCGGGCTTTCGGATCACAGGAATGAGGCGCTTTATAAGACCTGGAAAAGAACGGCAAAAGAATATACAAGGAAGGAACAAGAAATGTTAAAACAAATGCAGGCAATAAGCGGAAAAGAGAAAATGAAAAGCTGATAGAATCAAAAGGAGATTAGATGAAAAAGAATAGTATAGTGGTGGAATTAATGATATTAGTTACAGCCATTATCATGATATTATTTTTGTGCAGGGGATTAGAGAAACGAACGGATGTGGTATTAACAGACTATACGATATCCGAAGACGGAGAAAAAATGAAATTAAATATAACGACAACTACTTCTATAGGAAGCGCAAGGGCTTTGGAAATAAAGCAAGGAGGAGATAATAAATACATTGCCTTTTATTCTGCATTTAGTTTTTTAAATAGTAAATTTGGAGCGAAGAGTGAATATGAAATAGAATTAAATCCTTCATGTACCGAAATTTATTTCTATAAAGGAGATGGAGAATATGAATTGGTCTTACAGAAAAGTGAAGCAACAAATGAATGGAGTTTTGTAAAATAATTAAAGTAATTTCTGAATACATGTTTACAGGAGGAACAAAGCGATGACAGAATTAATTCAAGTGAAATTACTTCCAATGGAAGAATCAGACCGAAACCAGTTTATCCTTGACAATCAGGAAGCATTTCGTTATGGCGCTTTAGAAGAGTTCGGTGTCAGAGATGAACATTTTGAGGAAGGTGAGGAAATCATATCCCGCCGGACGATTGAAGAATGCATGGATAGAAAAGGGGCGGAAATATACCGTATTATTTTGCGGGAAAAGAAGGTAGGCGGTGTGATTTTGCAGCTCAATGCAGAGACAAAACACAATGAACTGGCGCTATTTTTTATTCTTCCGGCCGCACACAGTAAAGGGATCGGTCAGGCGGCATGGAAGGCAATCGAGCGGCTGCATCCGGAGACAAAGGTGTGGGAAACATGTACGCCATACTTTGAAAAGAGGAATATACATTTTTATGTGAATCGATGCGGATTTCACATAGTCGAATTTTTTCATTCAAAGCACCCAGATCCCAATGCGCCTGATGAATTTTCAAAAGAGGATACAGGGGGCGGCGGAATGTTTCGGTTTGAAAAAGTAATGAAAGTTTAAAATTAGAGTATTGGATTTAGGTGATATATGAATGTCAAAGTATAATTTTATTTATGTTTTGGCATTTTTTATACCGCCTGTTAAGAATTTTTCAGAATCCGTTAAGAATTCATTAGGAATTGGAGCACTAGGCA
>OFFF01001238.1_pt1 | contig 16851 bp, 12 predicted proteins | sample 1521301 | NCBI WGS metagenome assembly OFFF01 (sample SAMEA3504101, study PRJEB24116) | mouse gut metagenome | biome: mouse gut; feature: mouse-associated habitat; material: faeces | place: Denmark | collected 2011
TAATCATACCCAATTAAATTGATATTTTCATTATTACTCCTATCATCCTCGTGTGGTAATAATATTTTATTTCCAATCTGAAGACAACATTGTGTTAAATAATATGCTATCAAATCTTTTAATGGATTGGCATATGTCATATCCCCATATCCAACGAACGCATCAAAAGATTTCATAGATTCTATCAGCGTTTCAATTTCTTTATCTATAGCATTATTGATATACACTAAAAAATACTGGGAACAGTATGGTGTTGATAATGTTCGAATTAATGCAATATTTTTATATAAACAAGAAAATGCATATGCATTCATTGCTTCTGCTACACAAAAATCGCCTTGAAAAATTGCATGATTTCTTTTTTTGTTGATATTCGGCAATATCCGTTTCATAATCGCATTTCCGTACCAACTGTTTTCAGTTCTTCCACTGTCAAAACATAGAACTATTTCCCGCCGATTGGATTTATGCGGAGGCGTCAGAACATTTCTTAAATCTTTATAGGGAATCCCCTTTTCTGAAAGAACACTCTCTGCAACATTAAAGTCTTCATTGATTAACCCTAATATCTCTTTTGTACTTAATTCCAATGCTTGTTTAAAAAGTTGTAATTTAATATTATCTCTCGCATTTAATGTATATATCATTGACGCATCCCTATTTAATAACCTTTTATTGTAACTGTATGCCAGCTTTCCATCCCATCCAAACCTGTTTCGCAATTGCCTAACTGTTTTTAAGGAAGACACCGATTCCGCTTTGCAGAATAGGATTCTTTTTCTGTATCAGTTCTATTTCCCGGTGCCTCCTATCAGCCATGCCATCAGCAGCTTCAAGCAGTTCAAATTTTAATGTAATCTTCTCATTATTTATCGTTTCATCATTAAATCCGAAATACTCAGGTTTTTTCTTAAGTCTAAACAGATGTGATCCACAACGCACGAGTACAAACATAGATTCTCCGCTATACAATATTTCCCCTTTGCCATTATGTCTTACTGACACCTGATATATTTCGGCACTAATTGCATCTATGATTTGCTCATTAAAAAATTCTATTTTAATCCTCATCATGCACTTCCGTCTTTAAACTTCATTTTATCATAATGCAATCAATCAGGGAAGAGCCCTCTTCCTCTTCTCCTACTCGTACGCCGCGTCAAGAATAACGCTTTCTGCCCAATTAGTTAAATGGACATGGGGTAAAGTGGATATAAGCAAAGAATCTCAAGGGATCACAAAAAAGAAAATTCCATACAATATTTTACAATTCAAGCAAATGATAGGACAGCTATCTATTTGGGCAATCCTGCTCTTACAGAAGATAATTGCTGTTTCCAAATGAAGATGAATACTTATCTGATACCATACAAAACAGCCGCCTGCCCTCCATTACGGAAGAATTTATAGGACGAAAAAACGAACTGAAAGAATGCGGGAAACTGTTGCAGGAACGCACCACACTTTTTATCAGCGGTGTGGCAGGGATCGGGAAAAGTGAATTTGCGAAATATTATGCTGACAAAAACCGTAAGAAATATACAAATATCATTTACCTCTATTATGCAGGAGATTTAAAAAAAAGCATTGCAGGCATGGAAGCGGAAGAACTGCTATATGAATTGCAGACCTGCGGACTGAGCATTTCTTTCGGCGAAGCTGTTGAACTATATAAGGATGGAGATTACACCGACGGACTGATGGCAGAGCATTTAAGGAAACTGTTACAACTTGGGAAACTGTCTGATCCCTGTCTTGATGTCCTGCGTAATTTTTCCCTGCTCTCTGCCTCCGACGTATTAAAAAATGCTTTTAAAAACTGGTTGAAACTGCCATCATTAAATGATGTGAATTATCTCGCCAAATACGGTTTTATCCATGATGACAAAGAAAACCGGAAAATCAGTCTGCACCCACTGGTAAGGGAAATTGTTGCAATGGAAACTTTGCCGTCAGTATCAAACTGTCATACACTGCTTGACAGCCTGCATTGTATTTGCCTTGTGCATGGACTGGAAGTGAAAAGACCACAGTATGTGATTGATTCTCTTATCAGTATTACAGAAAATATTTTAGCAGACATACAAGAGGATTATCTGCTGTTCCTGCAAGATATGTTCCCATATCTTGAAAAATATCTTGTAACGTACTATCTGCCTAAACTTGCAGAACGGATAGAGTATGTAATGAAACAGGATACGCATTCCTACTGCGACAGAGCATTGCTTCTTGACTATAAGGCAGAACTGTTTCTTATCAAAAATGATTATAAAAACGCCTTGAAGAAACGGTTAAAAGCTGTCAGTATCTTAGAACCGTACCATACAGAAGATGCTGACCAGCGGACAGCAAATCTGCTTTCAAACCTGTACAACAATCTTTCCAATACATACCTGCTGATGAAAAAGACAAAAGAGGCTGCTGAAATGCTCCATACTGCTTTAACCATCCGTCAAGAATATGTACATCTTGGACTGGCAGAATCACATGATATGCTGCAACAGTTGTTGAACCTTACCAATATGTTGATCCTCTCCAAAAATACAGATATTGCAAAACAGGTTCTTGCCTCCTATGAGAATCTTGTTTTGGAACATGAGGGAACACAAACTTTAGATAACGGAATCTGCCAGATGATGTATGGCGCGATTGCGCTTTCTGAGGGCAATGCTAAAGAAGCCGAACTTCATCTTTTATCTGCGGAAAATATTATTTCGGAAGTCATGGGAACCAATAACGATTATGCCAAAACGGTTTATTTGTACCTGAATAACCTGTATTCCCGATGGCAAAAACAGGAGCAGGCTTTGGCGTATAAAAATAAATATCTCGAATGTTCCCATCAACGCTAATAATAATTTTGGACACTATGAAAGTTAGCGAAAGTTAAAACTTTATCCAAATCATAAAAAACAATGTCAAAAACCGCATAAAATAAAGGTTTTTGACATTGTATATACTATTGTGAAACATAAATTTGTTAATTAGTGAAAGTTAGCGAAAGTTAAATTATGCCCAATATGGTATATATTTTTTATATCTCGGTGCTGTTTCCGGATCAACTGCCTTAATCAGCCCTGCATCTATTGTATTTTGAATTAAACGTGATGCTTTTGTCATTTCTTGATCCGATAATCCGAATAATTTCCTAATATCTCCATTAGAGACAGCCCCATAATTGACATAAGCCAAACAAGCCTGCATATAACAAGTACGAACACGATCTTCCTTTGTTGTCATTTCAAATGGAACCTTTGCAAACAATACCGCTTTTGTAAATTGATTATTCTGATTCTCAATTCTTGGCGCAAGCAATTCATTTTTTGCAGTAGCCTCTATAATCTTGTCATATCCGCTGCCTCGTTCCTCACAAATACCACATTTATGCATAAATCCGGCAATGTTCTCATTTCGTGATACTGGAACCGTATCTACAATACGATCTATTGCTACCAGTGGAGCACCTGCATTAGAAAACTCTATTCGATTTTTGAACACTTCCACCATAGGATTCGTTCCACGTTGTTGCAAATCCTGATGAATCATAGCATTTGCCAACAATTCACGAATTGCTATTTCCGGAAAACTAATAACGGACTTCCTTGTTGCTTCCACTATCACCTCTTCCTGTGGAATAATTGTCATAATATATTGAACAATATCATCATGCGCAAAAGCATAACCGCCCGAAAATTCTTTTTCCCTAATTGCATCCAATCGGGAATTTTCTTTATACCAAATAACACGCACAGATCGACGATGAAGATTATCAAACTTTTTCAAATCTTTCGCAATCATCAATGCTCCCATATTGGTAATGTTCCAATTCCCTGCATCATTTTTAATGATAAACTTTTCATTCTGTAAATCATCCAAAACTTTATCCCTATTACGGGGAATCGGCATTTCCATCTTATCGTAGTACTTGGGATAATCCAATAAAACAACCAATTCATCTTCTTCAACATTACTTTTTGCCAAGCGAAGCTCATATGGTGTTGTATCAAACGCCTGCCACAATTCCCTTTCTTTATCTGGATATTCCTTTAAATTTTTCTTATTTGTACCAACCCGAATATATTCCACTCCTGCAAACTGAACTGGCTGTTTCTCAGCACAGGGAATTTCAATCATTACAACATTTTTCCCTCCCATAGGGAGTTCCATAGGAATTTCATAAAATTTAAAATTGATTCGTGGTGAAACCATACGTGAAAGCCATGCTTCCAGTTCTTCATTTCCTTTTTTCATTTTCCGATATTGAAATTCTGTACCAATTATTTCATGTGTATCATTATGAATTCCCCAAACAAGATATCCCTTTGTCCTACCGCACAATGTGGCAGAATTACTCAATGCTGAGATATATTCTCCTATCAACTGAGGATCTTTATTATTGCATTTAATCTCTACCCATTCTGTTTCAGTTGGTAGTTTTGCAAGTTCCCGTACAAGGCTTTGCAAATATTCTATAGATGTAATTGACATAAAATCACCTCTTTTTGTTTCTATGTATCCAGCATGTCCCATTCATAACCTAATACCCACCTGAGTGCAGATAATTTCCCATTAAGCATTCCCCATTCAAAATCACTATATGGTCCCAAGTTTTCTTCTCCATATTTTTCTATAACTTTTCTCGCTGATTCCATAGCGCCTTTCCAGATTTCCGGATTTACATCTTCTATTCCTTGTTCAATACGATATTCCAAACTCAGATGCCTATCAAACCATATCTTATCCAAAAACATATTCTCTGCTTCTAAAACTTCTTTCAACGTGCGTACTTCTTCAGTGTCATCAAATACAGATATCTGTTCTGTTTGGTTCAGTATGCTTGCACACAAATCATCCAGTTTTTGCTCAATTCTCGTTATTCCTTGTTCATTTACATATGAAAAGTATGACAACTGCTCTTCTTTCGTCATTTCTATTTCCAAATATTCTAAACGAATTCCATACATCTTAGGCGTATTCAAAATATTAGCAATTCGCTCTAAATGATATATACGAACATCTACTGTTTTATCCATTTCTTCTAATATTTTTCTTTCCATTAAAGACAATTCTTGGTTTGTTATAAAAGCAATTCCTTTTGCTTCATTTCTATAAACTCCCTCTAAATCATGTCTGTATTTCTTCTTTATTTCATTAAAACTTTGTTGACCCCTTGGAAAATATGCTGCTCCAATCCATTTAAAGTTATTAAATTCGCACAGCATATCCTTTCCACCATCTTTTCCCCCTAATGGATGTGAAGGATCAATATCACGAAACCCCTCCTGCTCTAAAATCAATGCTGCCAGCCTTTCCGATGCCGCTTGTCCTTTATCCCATTCTAACAGTCTATAAAATGTTTCCCTGCCTTCTGCCCTTCTCAATAAAATCACCATCCAATTCTATTCTTCTAAAATCTTACCTAGAATTTTATATAGTTCCTTTATTTCATCCTTACTCAAAGTAATTCCTTTTCCCATCTTTTCATGTTGAGGTGCCCAATCTCTAATATCGTATTTGGAAGCTCCTCCATTCCACGAAATAAGATTCAATTCTTTTTTCCATCCCTTAGCACTCTCAGAAAGCACTCCCAATTCTTCCAAGATATCATATTTAATATCTGCCATAATATACCTCCACTAAATCTGCATTCCTGTTTTTTCTCTTAAGTAACTATCACACTTATCATCCAATACATTCTTATGATTATTCAAAAAGTCTGATACAAACGGCGCAACCCAATACTGTGAGCCGTCTGGCGGCGTATCTCCGACATCCAGATAATCTGTATAATCAGATGACATTATAAGCAGTGGTTTTATTAACACCACCAAAAACAAAAATGAAATTGTAATAAAAATCGCTGCTTCACCAAACTCCTTGCACTCCTCTTTTATTTTGTTTTTTACATCCAATCGGTTGTATGATTCATTATAAAACCGATACCCATTGGAATGTACATAATTATTTAATTTATCTGCAAGCTTATCAAATGAATCCTTTAATTGAAATTCCTTTACTGCCTTTCTTGCGGCTGGATATGACGCAATACACTTTAAAACAGAGCCTATATGCAAATCCTTTTGCTGATTATGTACCCAATCCCAAATATTCTTCTCATCTTCATTTAATTGCTGTACATCAACATACTGAGTAAAATCACTATTATTTGATACTGTAAAAAGATACACATAATAAAACAAGTCATCTCGATATTTACGCAACAAAGAATATGCATCAGCAAAATTAGCATTCATACAGCAAAAACGAATGCTCTCCATAGTCCTTGTTGCAGAATCAAGAATAAGATTGCCGTTTACTACTCCTGTCTGTCTAAAAACAGACATATCTCTGCCAAAAGCTAAATATCCTAATTCATTGAGAAAATCTCTAATTTGTGTAAGCAATTCTATCAAAGATATAAAATCCTGATTTGTACTCACGCCATTTCTATTAATTTCAAATTGATTGATTGGTGAAAACATATATATTCCTCATTCTCCTACTCACTTTCCGCAACTCCGAATTTCTGTCTGAAATCCTCATAGCTATTTACCCAGTCAAATCTTATCTGTTCAGATACTGCCTGAAAATGCAGCTTGCCACACCAAATCTTATTTCGTTCTACTTCCTGTAGGTTGACATCCTGCTTGTCTGCTTTCGTTTCAACAATAAAGTAAATACCCAATTCCGGACTGTTCAAACTGTCCTTCCTGCACACAATTGCCCAGTCAGGTGAATAATTTCCATAAGGAGTATCAATAATAAAGCCACCTTTTTTCAACTTTGTAAACAACAATACATTCTGGTTATTCTCGAGCTTCTGAGCAAACTCTTTCTCACCTTTACTATCCATCTTGTAATACTCATTCATTGCAGAACTGCGATTTGTGTTTGCTTGAAATACCCGCCATTCTTCATTAAAATCTTCCTCGCTGATTGTATCAAGTTCAAAGATATTTCTACTGTCTAGCTCATATCCGTTTATCACTTCATAGGACGTAATATTGGCTGCTTTTATATCACTCAACATCTTTAAGATTTTTTGTGTAACTGTATCTAAAATATCCTGATTATTCAACAGTTCCCTCTTCTTAACAGCATGAATAATTTTAAATATGGCAAGTCTTGGCAGCATTGTGTGGTACATGATATAATTTGCAATCTCGAAATCGCTCTTTGGATCGGAATCAATCTCAACTTCCAGTTCCTTGGCCCCATAAGATACATCTTCCATTACGAACATTGCAGATTCATTAAATTTCGCCTTACCAACTTCCACTTTATATTCATTTTTTGACTTCATAAACATTAGATAATTATTGATTTCTAAAGCACAGTCTTCAATAAATTTATCTTTATCTATTTTGAATCTGTACATGGTACGCTTCGTGAGATTTTCTCTTAGCGCAAAATAAATCTGTTGAAATTCGCCTTCTGAAACAAAGGCTCTTACACTATTTTGGGGCTGTTCATTATCTCCATTGCGAATTTCAATCTTCTTAGTACCTTTTTGTATCATCAGTTCCTTAAACTGCTGCTTAATCTTTTCCGCATGTTCATAGAGCGTATCATCAACAAATATCATATTATCAAAAAGCTTCGTAATCTGAGATGATGTACCCTTTAAAACGTTTTCTCCAGTCATAACGCCAGCAGAAATTAATTCCTGTTTCAATGTATCCACTAATTCCGGCTTGATTTTTTCCTGCGGAACTCCAGCCGTCTTCAATGTGGAAATAAGAATCTCAGCGGTAACTTCGTTCTTATCAAAATTCATATTATCGTTAAAATCTTTTTGCAATGCTGCAGCAAAATGCTCATAGTAATCATTTGCAATAACGGTAAGTTCATTGATTCTACGGTCTAAGCAGCGATTCCCCGTAATATCTACCGGCAGTCTCAAACCTCTTCCAATTTCCTGCTTTTTTGCTATTTCAGAACCGCCTGACTTTAACGTACATAATGTAAATATATTCGGATTATCCCATCCTTCCCGAAGTGCCGAATGGGAGAAAATGAATGCAAGCGGTTCTTCAAAAGATATTAGCTCGTCCTTCTTTTCCAAAATCAGACTAATGCCACGATCAATATCTTCCTGAGACTTTGCTTTAATTTTCAAATTGTTTTCATCAACTGATGAATCCCATCCATCAATTTCTACCACATTTTTCTTGGCATCTAAGGCAAAATAACCTTCTCTCACCGAATGCACATTCCTATAATCAGGAAAGTATTCCTTAAACTTCTCAATCGTAACCGCATTTTGTGATACATATTTCTTATATTCTTCGTCAAAAATCCTCAAATATTCTCCTCTGCCATCAGGAGATGTATGATCTCTGACTTTATCCACCGAATCAATGAAAAATAATGTAAGCGTCTTGATTTTTCTGCCAGTCCTTAAAATATTCATCTGTTTTACAAAATGATTCTGAATCGCAAGCCTTATCTGGATGCGTACCGCTTCATTCTTTTCAATTTCATATGTACTGTGTCCCTGTTCCAGCTCTATTATTTTCTCTTTTGTTGCAACCTGCAATGGTTTTAACTTATGAGGCTCTTCTGCAATACGCATATCTTTGTACTGAGGAAGGTTGCCGGACAGTTCTTCAATAGATACTCCGCCACCAACCTGAAACGTTTTAAAACGAATTATACCACCCTGTTCCTGTGAGAATATCTCAATCCTTGCCTTTAAATCAGAAGTAAAAGATAAATAACGGATATATGGATAATCTTTCGGAATTACCCCATGTACCGTCTTTACTTCAATTCTCTTTACTAAATCTTTTTGATATGCCCCATAAGAATCCAGCTTGTATATCTGGTTATACAACTGTTTGTGTGTAGCCGAATACCGTAACGTAAATAATGGCTGTAACTCCTCTATCGCCTTTAAAGACTTGGATTTGTTTCTTTTTGTGCCTTCAATTTTCTGCGGTTCGTCAATTATAATAATCGGTTTAATATACTTAATGTCTTCCCAAAGAATCTGTCCATACTCATCTTCTGTCCTTATTTTATTCGTATCTTTATTGAATGCCTGAATATTCATTACGCAAATGCTTAGGTCATTGCCCTCTACCAGCTTTGAGCTGATCTGTTTTGGATTATTACTGTCATAGATAAAGCTGTGCTTTGATAAATCAATATTATACAGCCTCTTAAAATGCTCCTGTAATTGCTCCATTGACTTTTCAACGCCCTTGCGAATGGCAATAGATGGAACTACTATTATAAATTTCTTAAATCCATACTCTTTATACAGTTCCAGTATTGTGCGCAGATATACATATGTCTTACCTGTGCCGGTTTCCATTTCTATCGTGAAATTGTTTCCCTCTTCCAATGCAGAATCCGCAAACAAATCATTCTGTAACTGTACACGTCTTAAATTCTCTAACAATCTTGTACCTACTACAATATCATTGTTTCTTACCGGATCACCTTCCCCAATTTTACGGGTACGATTGGGACGATAGATACCATCTATCTGTCTTGATAATCCCTTAAACAATTCGACTGTAGACCTGACTGCCTGCAATTGGTAATCAAGATTGTCATCAAATTGGAATGTAATGCGTTTCGACATAATCTCCTGTCTCCTTAAATAAACTCTACCGTATATGTAACCTTGCTGTTTCCTGCATTCTTTTCTATAAGAGCTTTCAATCTTCTGAATGTCTCGTCTTTCAATGCTATGTCATCTTTAAATGCAGAATCTCTAAAAATAAACTTAATTGGTAACGGATCAAGCTCTGCCAGTTTGTTTATGAGTTCTACAGTAATCTCCGTTTCAAGGCACACTAAATAACTGCTTGCATAAAGATAGGTACGGTTTCCGATATCAGATAGTTGTTCCAAAGTTTCTGATAACGGCACATCTCGCTGTCTGAGCATCAATTCGTATACGATATCTACATCATTGGCATCCGGCATGAAATCTACAAGGTCAGGTGTACTCTCAATTTGTGCCATATCTAGCTGTCCGGCATCCATAAGCGAATTCCACTTAATATTAGTATCTGAAATACGAAAAACCTTAAATCCTATGTCAACATCACAATCTGTCTTCTCTTTCAAAATACTCTCACCGGCGCGACGAATACGTTCCTTACCAATTTCGCAAATATTATAAAATCCTGCTTTATATGCCTCACTAGACTCATCTATTTTTTCAGGTATTTGTACCAAAATAAATCTTCTTTTGCCGTTATCCTCACTATTTAACTTCATTACAGCATGCGCCGTTGTCGCCGATCCTGAAAAAAAATCAAGTATTATATCTTTTTCATTTGTATGTATCTTACATAAAAAATAAATTAAAGATGATGGTTTCGGAAATGGAAACACCTTGCTTCCAAATAAATTAGTTATTTCCTTTGTACCGTCCTGAGACATTCCAATATCATCTCCTAGTTTTGTACTTACTGCGATTCGTCCAAAATCCTCTCCGGCTTTTTCCATATCATCTTCTTTCCAATATCTCAATGCAGGCTTAGAAATATTTAAAAATGCATAATCTCCCGGAAATACAATTCTGTCCTCTTCGTAATATTTCCAAAATGTATCCTGCGTTATTGCCCACGTTCTATTTGGATTGGCAGGATATTCTATACCATTTCTAGGATTAATAATTGTGAAATAACTATTAGGTCTCTCACTTGCCGTTGTCTGTTTTGTCAAATCATGAATTCTCCATGGACGCCCTGGGAAGTCATCACTCTCATAATATTTCCGTTCTTTTCCCTCTATACTCCCTTTAAACATCGAAGTTTTTGCATAACATACAATCCACTCATAATCCTGAGAAATTCCAAATGGTACGTCCGATTTAGCCGTTCTTTTTCTCCATGGAAAAATGGCAACATAATTATTTTCTCCAAAAACTATATTGCATATATTTTTTACATTCTCAATCTCATTATCATCTATACTTATAAAAATAGCCCCATCATCTGCTAATAAATCCTTTGCTACCAACAAACGCGGGTACATCATATTTAACCATTTTGCATGATATCTATTATTTGACTTTGTATTAATTGTATATCTTTCGTTATAATCACTTATATCGCCTTCTGCCTTGAGACTATCCATTTCCGACATGTTGAAATTATCATTATAAATAAAATCATTGCCTGTATTATAAGGCGGATCTATATAAATCATTTTCACTGCATTGTAATAATTTTGACGAATTAATTTTAACGCCTCCAAATTATCTCCTTCTATATAAATATTGTCAGTTTTACCCAATTCTTTACATTGATCCCGAACTAATTTTAAAGTTTTTCCTAAAACATCCTCTTGCGCCACTTTCTTTGCATTTTGCTTGCCTGCCCAAGTAAATTCGTATTTTTCCTCACTGACCTCACTAAATAAACCTAACTCTTCTTTTAATGCTTTAAAGTCTACCTCCCCATCCTTAACCACTGACGGAAATATTTGAGCCAGCTTGTTAAGATTATCATTTTGAAAATGATTTACATTATTATCAACCTTATTTATATTCATCTGTACTATTTACTCCTTTTCAACAATTTTATTCCAAATAGTCTAATAAGCTTTTCATTGTACGTATGTTCCTGAGCTTAATCTTTGCAACCTGTCTATTTTCAGTATTATATGTGCCAAACTCTTTTACATCATTTTCACCTATCCAACCAATTATTGCCATATTTTTATTTGACGGAACAGTTATTCTGTTTTCTCCTTTTAGCTTTAACCAATAATATACTTGAATATTTACTTTTCTTAATTCGCTCGCTTTAGTTGCTATAGTAAAAGTATCTAATATATCATTAATATTATCTTTATATACAGACAATGAAGATTTTACAGAACATTCAATTTCTTGTTTATGCTTACCCCTCAATATAATATCACGTCCTGAGTCGGGTTTACCAGAACTTTTATTTACTGCCGAAACAGCATATTTACCATTCTGTTTTAGCCATTTAATGACTGCCGCCTCCGCAACTTCACCCATCATTATATCAATATATCTTTCCATATAACTCCTTAAATGTAAATCTGAACGGTCAGAAATAGTTTCACAGAGAATCTGAGTATTATCTATACAACTACTCAAATCATTCTCTGATAGAGCAATTTTAATAACTGTATCTTGATTAACTGCCATACTTATTCCTCCTTTATTGCCAACACGCAAATGAAATTATAAATGATAATTTCTTTATTCAGCTTCGCCTTCTCAGCACCTGTTACTGCCTTTTTCAACACTCCCCTTGTGTCAACCAGCTTCTTATAATATATCTACAGCAACTCCATATGTACATTATCATACCACCCAGTTCCGTCTAAAATAAGTTCTGTTTTGGAATATACACTTTCATTCATTATCATATATGTCCTGTAATACCATTCCTTATATGCGCCGGTTGTTTTTCCCATGCATTGATACATGCAGAGGTTTTTCTTAAAAGATTATCTATACTGGAAATACCCTCCTCTGCGAAAGCATAGTCCTTATCCCCCGTAATAATACTGATCTGATTTTTCAAATCTACCAGATTGAATTTGTGAACTACATATTTTCGTGTCCACTCATACGAGTTCCATAACTACGGACACTTTAATCTCGTAAGAAATCTCTTTTTTCAGGATAGTCTTATGACTATCCTCCCGATATTTAGGTGTTCGGTTAAACTTAAAAATCCTCGCAAAGTGCGTAAACTCAAGGACTTCTACAAGCGAATCTACGGATTCGCTTTGTCCTCCCTTTGTAGACAACATGCGACTTCAACATGCACGCTCCCCCCAAACTGATCCACCGCCCGCACCCGCCGCAGCTCATACCCTCCATCGCAAAGCACCTTCAAATCCCGCGCCAGCGTTGCCGAATCGCAGCTTACATACACGATCCTTTTCGGGCGCATTTTCAGCATGGTATTCAAGCATTCCCCATCGCAGCCTTTCCGGGGCGGGTCCACCACTATCACATCCGCCCGGATTCCTTCCCGCTCATACAAGTCCGGCAAGACCTCCTCCGCCTTCCCTACATAAAATTCCGCGTTTTCTATCCCATTGTATTCCGCGTTCTCCCTGGCATCTTGTATGGCCTGGGGAATAACCTCCACTCCATAGACTTTCTTTGCCGCCCCTGCCAGGAACAAAGAAATCGTACCGATACCGCAATACAAATCCCAAACCGTCTCCTCCCCTGTCAATCCGGCATATTCCAACGCCAGACTATACAGTTTCTCCGTCTGCACCGGATTCACCTGGTAAAAAGACAAGGGGGATATATGGAAAACGATTCCCCGGTCTGTCAACGAAAAGTCCTCCCCATTCCGCACATGAATCGTATCGCATATCTTATCCTTTCCCCATAAAGTATACACTTCATCGCCCATAATTACGTTTGTCCTGGCGGTATTGATGCTGACCGATATGCTCGTCATTCCCGGTATTTTTGCCAATGCCTCTATCAATTCCTCCTTTAGCCCTTTCCACTTACCGATTTGATCCTTTCCCCTCTTCCCCTCATAATTTACCACCAGGCAAACCATAATCTCCCCGCTGGTAAATCCTTTCCGTATGAGCACATGCCTTACCAGCCCTGTTCCTGTCTTTTCATCATAAGCCGACACATGATATTTCTCCATATAGTACAAAATGCTTTCCAATATCTCCTTATTTTCCGGCACTCCCAGCGCACAATCAGTATTGGCGATGATGTCATGGGTTCTTCCCGCATAAAATCCGGTAATCAGTTTCCCTTCCTTATCCGTTCCCACCGGGAACTGGGCCTTATTCCGGTAATGGTAGGGATTTTCCATCCCCACAATAGGCTCCATCACCTTCTCCAGGAATTCTGCGCTGAAACCGCCTATCCGCATCAGGTTATTCTTCACCTTTCTCTGTTTAAAGCCCAACTGGGCTTCGTAGGCCATCGCCTGTATCTGGCAGCCGCCGCATTGCCTGTGAAATTTGCATAAAGGCGTCACCCGGATATCCGATGGGATGAGGATTTCTTCCAGTTTCCCGTATGCATAATTCTTTTTTGCCTTCATAATTTTACATCTTACCGTATCCCCTATCACCGCATCCTTCACAAAGAGGGTATAGCCATCAACTTTGCCTATACCCTCCCCATCATTTCCAATATCTTCGATAGTGACCGTAAGAATATCATTTTTTTTATATTCCATTCCGGTATCCGTACTCCTTCCCGCTCATTCCTGCCGCAAAAGCTATATCCTCTGACCTACTCCAGCCTCGTCGCCCGCAAATTGGATTCAAACAGCCGGTTAAACCCAAGCCATCCCGTTTCTTTGGCATTGTCCAGCAGTTCCTTAAAAGTCTGCATCTTCGCATCCGTATTATCTGCAAAATTAAGTGCCATAGCTTCCACAATCGCCGGCTTTTTAGGCGATCCAAATTCGTATTCCCCATGATGGGCCAGGATACAATGCTTTAATTCTCCGGCCAAAACCGGCGGAAAATCCTTAATATCCCTGATTTTTTCCCCAACCATTTCCGTTCCCATCACGATATGCCCTAATAGCTGACCATCATCCGTATAATCATTCTGAGGGAAAAGGGACAGTTCCTTCACTTTCCCAATATCATGGCAGATAGCCGCGCTGATCAGCAAGTCCCTTTTCAAAATCGGATACGCTTTACAGTAATAGTCGCACAGATTGGTCACGCTCAACGTATGCTCCAACAGGCCTCCTACAAAGCCATGGTGCACCGTCTTCGCTGCCGATGACTGCTTAAACGCTTTGATAAACTCTTCATCTTTGACAAAAAAGGCTTCCATCAATGCTTTCAAATACGGATTCCCTATCCGTTTTATGTACCCCAAAAGCTGTCCGTACATTTCTTCAATGTCTTTTTCGCTCACGGGGAGATAATCGGCGGGCGCATATTCCCCCTCCTGGCATTTCCTGATACGCTTCACATTAACCTGCAAAGCATTCTGAAAGGTAGTCACATCCCCATATACCTCGATATAGTCCAACGAATCGAAGTCCCCGATCCCTGGGTTATTCGGGTCCCAGACCTTCGCATCTACCGTACCCGTTTTGTCCTGCAAAATCACATTGTCATAGGCCTTTCCATTTTTGGTGACCGCCGATTGCTTGTGCTTGCACAAATATATATCAAATACCCTGTCTCCGTCTTTTAAATCCTTAATATATTTCATTTTCCTCTCCATTTCTGCGCTTCCTGCCTATTAAATATCAACTGTCACTTATATAATGAGTTTTAAAAATTTTATTTCAATTCCCTCAGCGCCACATCCGCTTCCATCTGTACATACTCCTCCGGCCCCTGCCGCATCAGTTTGACAGATACCGTTTCGTCAGGCTGCAATTCCATCAAAGCATTTACCAAATCCCCATAGGTATGGATCTCTTTATCCCTGATCCCTATAATCACATCGCCGCTTTGTATCCCTGCTTCCATTGCCGGGGAATCCATTTCGATTTCCATGATATATGCCCCGTAAGGCACGCCTAGGTTTTCATTGGCATCCTGGGTTACATCCGTTCCATGGGTCCCCAGATATGCCTGCTTCCGCCCATTGCTCATCCTCTCTACCACTTTCCGCAGTTCCGTTATCCCTATGGCAGATACCAGATTTTTCATATCCTCGCTGTTATGGGAATTATCTATAATCCCCAGCACCTGCCCCTTTAAATTAATTAAGACCCCCGATGCATTCTGGCTGCCGTAAATATCCGTGGTTACTAATTTATATGAGGAATCCATCATATTGAGAGCCCCATTATTAGATGTAAGGATTCCATAGCATACCGATTCCCCGTTTCCCAACGGGCTGCCTATGGCAATCACCGGTTTTCCTATCACTGCACGGTTACTGGAACTGGCTGTTAAGTCCGCCGGCATAACCAAATCCATTTTACCTTCTTCCATCCCCTCCAATGACACGGTAAGCACCGCAAGCTTCGTGTTTATATCTTTTTCCCTTATCTGTGCCTCTCCCTGTGCTCCATTGCAGAACGTCACCACAATGCTCTCCGCACCGATAATTTTTTCATAATTCACCAGAATCAATATCTCCTTAGGCTGCTTTGCCACGATAATCCCGGATGTCTGCCCTTTGCTTTCATAGGGGTTATTGAACCAGTCCACATTGGATACCGAACCCGTAACGGTCACCACGGATTTTCGCGCCGACTCCGCAATTTCCGCCATAGAGCCATAAATAGCCGCATAGTCTTCCATATCCAGTTCTATCCCATTCAATATCTTCTCTATCTGCTCATCCTGAATCACAACCTCCGCAGGTTCTTCTTCCGGCTCCATTTCCGAATCGTCCACTATCATATCTTCCGGAAGCATCTCATCCACCTCTTCCGGAAATTCAATTGGCTCCGGTTCCTCCTCCGGATAAAGCCAGTTACTTATCACCGGCTCCAACAGCAGAAAGGTCAGGCATGCCACAAGGGCAAAGACCACCGCCATAGCCGCAGTAATTAATGTCCGCCTCAGGAGTTTCTTTTTATTTATCGGCCGCTGCTTTATCGTTTCCGTTATAAAGTCAGAGTCTTTCTTTTGCATCCCATTTTCGGGGGTGCTATCCTTTTTTTGCTTCTCATCATACATAGAATATACCAGCCTTTCCTGAATAGGCAGCCATTGACTGGGCAAATAATGCCGGGGCGGCGGCCAGCCAATCATTGCCAAATATTACTGCCAGGCAAGCACTGCTGGGCAATACTTGCTAATAAGTATATCCTGTTTTCAGCATAATGTAAATGGTTGTATTTTCGTAACCGTTCAGCCTTCCGGCTTCACTGTCACTGAATCCGCCCATTTTAAAGTTTGCCTGCGGCAAAAGGGCGGATTCCT
>OFFF01001243.1_pt1 | contig 16796 bp, 12 predicted proteins | sample 1521301 | NCBI WGS metagenome assembly OFFF01 (sample SAMEA3504101, study PRJEB24116) | mouse gut metagenome | biome: mouse gut; feature: mouse-associated habitat; material: faeces | place: Denmark | collected 2011
CCTGCGCCATTTTTCCTCCCCTCCTTTTTACCTCTTCTCAAGTGCGTCGACTATACGGCGTACCGGCCCGGTATTTTCAGGGCCTTTTCAAATTTTGAGGCAGACGTGGATTTACCAGTGGTTTCCTTGACAGGGGGCTGGAAAGCGACTATAATCGAATCACACAACTCGGGGCGGGAATCCTTTATCCCGCAAGGGCTTGCGCCCTTTTCTGAGTCCGATGGGAGAGGGATCGCCATGCTCCACAGAATAGAACAGGGGTTGGACGGCCTGATCGACCGTTATGCCGCTGTCTGCGTTGTCCTGGCCCTGTTTGTCCTGGCGCTGGTCGGCGTGGGCGACATGGTGGTAGTGTGCCTGCTGGGGCTGCTGCTGTGCCTGGCCGGTATGACACGGCAGTCCGCCCGGGTGGACCTGTGGATTTTGATTCCTTTACTGGTTTATGATTTGGCCTGTCTGGCCTCCTCCGGCGCCGCCTATGGGGAGGTCGCAAACGGCTATGGGGTGACCCACGCGGTCTATCCGGTGGTCTATCTGCTTTCGGCCTGTCTGGAGGACGGCGAACAGCGGTTTCTGGGGCGGGCCTGCGCCCTCTGGGCGGGGGCGGCCGGGGCGTTTGGGATTGGCAGCTTCGTGTTTCAGGCCGTGGCCCTGGGCCGAGCGGGCCGGATGAGCGGCCTTTTGGGCAACCCCAACGCCATGGGGATTTTCCTGGTGCTGGGCTGGTTTATTGTAATGTGCCGCGGGGAGGAGGACCCAGACGGCCGGCTGGCTCCTCTGGAGCCGCTGATGCTGATGGGGGCGGCCATGACCCTATCCATGGGCAGCTTTGTTGCCATGGCGGCGGGCATCCTGACGCTGGTGGCGAAAAAAAATGGGACGCAAAGCTGGGGGTCTAAGTTCCGGTACGCCTGCCAGCTCCTGGCCAAGGCCAGCCTGGGCATGGGGACGGGCGTCCTGCTCTATCTGGCGGGCGCCCGGACGGACATGCCCTGGTTTTGCCTGCCCCTGCTGGCCTACGGGGCGGCGCTGATGGCGCTTTGGCGGCGCTTCGGGCGGTTTTTAGAAGCCAAACCCAAAATGGCGGCGCTGGCCGCCGGCCTGGGGGCTCTGGTGGCGCTGGCGGCGGTGGCGGTACGGCCCAGCGCCGTGGACACCTTTGCGGAGCGGCTGGAGATGATGGGCAGCGGCCTGCGCTACCTCGCCGCCAACCCGCTTTTGGGCGTAGGCCCCTTCCAGTGGCGGCTGCTGGACCTGAACGACGGCGGCAAGTACTTCAACACCTGGCACATCCACAACGTGTTCCTCCACGTGGGGGTGGAGATGGGCTGGATTGCCATGGGGGCGCTGATTTTGACCGCCTTCCGGGTCCTGGCCAGGCGGACCACGCCTCCGGGCCGGGCGCTGGCCGCCGCCTTCCTGGTCCACAACCTGCTCGACACCAGCTTCTTCTACCTGGGCATCACGGCGCTGGCGCTGGCGGGGGGCTTCCAGGCCGGGGGCCGCGTACTGGGCGGCAAAACGCTGAAATTGCTCTTCGCGCTTCTGGCGGCGCTGTTCGCTTACGGCCTGTGCGCGGCTGTCATGACGTTGTAGGGGGCGAGTGAATTGGAGGAAAAGGAGTTTCGCAGCGTGTGGCTGCTGCTGCTGGGATTCTGCTGCGCGGCGGCGGCGGTGCTGGCGCTGTGCGTGCTGTCCAGGGCCCGGCTGCCCGACACGGTGGGCCGGCGGCTGACGGCGGAGGAGGCGGCGCAGATCGTGGCGCGCAACAGCCCGCTGGCCAGCTATGTGTACCTGTCGCCCAACGCCAGCTTCCCCCGGGAGGACGCAATACGAAAGGTGACCATCCACCACATGGCGGGGGACCTGACGCTGGAGGACCTGGGGGATTCTTTCGGCCAGCGGGACCGGCGCGCCTCCTCCAACTACGCCATCGACAGCCAGGGCCGGGTGGCCCTCTACGTGGAGGAGGGCAACCGGGCGTGGACCTCCAGCAGCCCGGAGAACGACGGCCAGGCGGTGACGATTGAGGTAGCCAACGACGAGATTGGCGGGGACTGGCATGTGAGCGAAAGGGCGTTTGAGGCGCTCATCGACCTGTGTGTGGACGTCTGCCGGCGCAACGGCATTGAGGAGCTGCGCTACACCGGGGACGAGGGCGGGACCCTTACCCTCCACAGCATGTTCAGCGATGAAACGGAATGCCCGGGGCCCTATCTGACGGGCAGGATGGAGGAGGTTGCCCAGGCGGTAAACAGCCGTCTGAAAGAGGGGTGAAGCTCCACGCGGAAACGCGTTTGAATATAGAGCGTGCAGGGGTACCCCTGCACGCTGCCTCCGTACGGAGGCAGAGACTTTTCGGAAGGGAGAATCAACCATGAGAGTCAAAAAAGTCCAGCGAAACAAAAAGCGAATCTTTGGCGCATGCGTCCTCTTTTTGACGGTCGTTCTAGCCCTGGCCACGGCGGTGCTGGCCGCCAACGGCACCATAATGCCCCGCAGCTCCTACCAACTGACCATAAAAAAGGCCTTTGCTGACGGCACGCCGCCAGAAGCCAAGGGTGTAACCTACACCTTCCGGGTGTTGGCCCAGGTCGAATCAGGCGGCGGGTATGTGCCCAGGGAGGAGACTGTCACCATTACAGGCGATGGAGAAGAGACAATAGACTTCGGAGCGCCATTCAAGGTCAGCGTCATTGAGCAGACCGACGACGGCGGGTTTGAGCTTGATGGGGCGGACTGGGATGTGTCCAAGACCGAATGCCTCAGCGAGATGCACGTGGGCGCTTCAACGGCCAAAGTGAATATCAGCAAGAACGACGGAAAAATTGAAGTCACCCGGCCTGCGGGCGCGCCCGCAGTCACCTTCCGGCTCATTGGAAAGCCTTTCCATGGGGGCGGGGAGACAACTTATCCCGTCGTCACTGTCAACGGCGGCGAGACAAAGGAGCTTGGGGTCAATCTGCCCCAGGGGGAATATACCATCACGAAGCTGCGGTCAACGGACGGATTCAGCGTTCTGGTGGGCCCCCGGGATTTTGAGGTTCCGGCAGGCGGGCAAGGTGAGGTACATATCAACGGCGCACAAAGCAGGCTGCTCATCAAAGCGCCACCGCCAGGCGAGGACGGCACTGTGAGAACCCACCACTATGAGATTTCGGGACCGGAGTCCAGAGAGATTCATTTAAAATCCGGTGAGACAGGCCTTGTGGAAAACCTGAGCGAGGGCACATATACCATTCAGGTATCGAAAACCTATGAGGGAGTCAAGGATTATACTGTGACTGTGCCGAAGACAACAATCGTCGAGCAGAAGAATAAAAAATCGTCCGCACTTACTTATAATACGGACAATCGCAGCTGGAAATATATCTCCCTGCCAGAGAATCCAAAGCCGGATTATGTGCAAGTCTATGAGTTTGGCCCTTTGTATGATGCATCAAACAAACAAATAAATTCTAAAGTTACATATCAATTGAATTTCGCTGTGCTTGATGAGAATGGGGAAAAATCTGTGAGAAGTACAGCAAAGAAAGAGCGGCAAGGCAGTCGGACATATCAACTAAATTCAGTGAAACTTGACCCATCTGTTGATAATAAATTGTACTTTGCAGTCTCAGGCGTATCAAATACTTCAGCGAAAACAATCGGTGTAAAATGGCGGGAATATTACTTATCAGAGAAAACAGAAACTTTCGAAGATCCTTCAGCGAGCGGCAGTATGGTGGAGGTCGACGACCGGGGCTGGATTACCATCAGCAAGCCGGAGGACTCCAGTGTGCGCGGTGATGAGGTGAACTATTATTTCACCATTACCGATTCCAACGGCAAACCGATCACCGGCTATACGCTCACTGACGAAAATGGCGACCCAAGCGACGTGCCGACCAACGAGAAGACGCCGGATGGGAATACTACGACATTGACGCTCAAGGCCGGGCAGACCGTAAAAATCAGCGGCCTGCACGAGGGGAGCTTCCGAATTAAGCAGACTATTGTGGAAGCGCCCAAAATGGCGTTCGATGTGGAGCTGGAGGACACGGTAAAAACCGCCACTGAACCCGGGAAAGAAATCAGTATCACAACCTTGGGTGACCGTACCGTGAGCATCAGCAAATTGGGCGATCCAGCGGACGACAACAACCGGGTCTATACCTACGAAATCTATCAAGGTTATGGTTCCCCCCCTCTCGGAACGATTGAACTCAAATCCGGTGAGACGAAGACCGTGGCGGAAGCGACCGGCTCCATGCTGCCTGCGGGTGAATACCGCATCACGCCGGTGGACGACCAAATCATCGGCTTTGATGTGGCCTTTACCGACAGCAGCAGCCTGACCTCGGATTACGTCACAAGCGCGACGGTGACCTTTACCAACCATTTCAGCAGGGTGCAGTCCTCCTACCATGTCATCCACGAGTACTATTTGAAGAAAAACGGCAGCTATACCTTCGAGGGCGCTTCGCCGGTGTACACCAAGAACTGTAATGGGTCGCATGACGAGGGTGGCGGACATTACTCCAAGGATGTCCACCAGCTGAACATATATAACGGCCTTGAATACACCCATTTCAGCGACGCTTACGGCAAGGTAGTCTCCTGGGGACACGGTGAGGATGAAAAAGACATTCTTTCGGGTTCGGATTCGGATTCGGATTATTTGGACCAAGACGATGTAGTCAATTATGATTATGGCTCTTCCTGGACAGGCAGCAACGGCATCGAGGATGACCCGGCAAAAATCCGGAATTACTCCTATGCCCCCCTGGACAACCTGGACTGTGCCATGGCGGTCCCGCACACCGCCGACGGACAGCATGAGGATACTGCCCAAATTATCATCCTGCGCTACTTCCGTGAGGAAGCCGACGCCAAGCCCGGCAAGTACAATGTGATCCATGTGTACTACCGGCGGACCAGCAGCGGCGACATATGGGACGGCAGCCGCGAGATGCACACTGAGGATGTCGGCCCGCTGACCCAGGACAACCGCGCCATTACCTACAGCGCCGATGATGTGGAGAAGCTCCTGCGTTTTACACCTAAAGAAGACGGCGTGGAGTACCCCTACACCTATGGCGGCGCGTCCTACGGGCGGGTCGTCCCCGGCAGCGCGGATGACGACACCTCTGTGGGCAGCGGAGAGCGGTATCAGACGGACGACACCATGGAGCACGTCTATGCCACCACCGAGGGCGACCAGATTATCATTCTGCGCTACTACCGTTCCGGCGGCTACAACGTGGTCCACGAGTACTACTACCGGGAGAAAGCCGACAGCGCGGAAGATTCCAGCGAGACAGAGGAAACCCCCGGCGATGGCTCCGGAGGTGAGACGGTGCCGGAGGGCCGGGAAGGGCTCCCCCAGGCGGAGGGCGATGCCTTTAACGGCACACTGTCCGACTCCGACGGATTTACCTACGACTTCGAGGGGAAGAGCGGGACCTCCAGCTATTCCGCCGCGCTGGAGTCCTGGCACGACGCCGGCGAGGTCACAAAGGAGCCTAAGTTCAGGCCGGAAAGCCAGCAGTATACCTATACGTATAAGGACGCCGTCTATGGCTACCTGGACAAGGACTCGAATGTTTACAGTGTGGCACCCTATAAGACCGGCGTGACCGCCAACGCCCAGGACGACGAAATCATCATCCTGCGCTACTTCCGCGGGGATAGCAGCCCGGTTACTCCTCCCGACCCGACAGACCCGGATGTACCGGATAAACCTCCCACGGACCCGGATGATCCTCCCACAAAACCGGAGAATCCCCCCAAGGACCCGGAGGAGCCCCCCGAGGACCCGAAGGATCCTCCCAAGGACCCGGAGAATCCCCCCACAGACCCGGAGAATCCCCCCACGAACCCGGAATATCCCACCGAACTGCCTGACCCCAACGATCCGGACAGTCCGGACGAGATTACAATTTGGGAGGACGGCGTCCCTAAGACCTATATGAAGGTGTGGGACCCCGAAAGTGAATCGTGGATTTATATCCCCGAGGAGCAGGTCCCTCTGTGGAATAAGGTCCCCCAAACCGGCGACGAGGGCAGAACCGTGCTCTGGGCCGCGCTGGCCGCCGCTTCGCTGTGCGGCTCGGCCGCGCTGGTTCTGTGGTCAAAGAAGCGGAAAAACGGATAAGTCTTTCGATCTATCCAAATAACCACCTGGCCGAAGCAGATGAAAAACACCGCATAACAATGCGGTGTTTTTCATTGCAGCTTGTCAAAAAACCCTCGTCCCCCTGCCGCCAGAGAACGGCGCGCCGGGGTCGTCGCGCCCTACAGATTTCCTGTAAACGGAATCCCCCCGCCCCCTGTGGGGGCACCCCCCTTTAACAAGGGGGGCTTTGGGGCGGTTTCTTACACCCCTTTTTACGGGGCGTCACCTTCGGAGGTTTTATGTAGGGGTGGCCTGTGGCCGCCCCTACAGATCATGTCAACGGGAAAAACCGATGGCAGGGCGTCCCTCTGTTCCCTTGCAATTCACATTACGTCTTGATATAATAGCGAAAAACCGATGAAAGGGAGGAGCGGCATGGGAGGCGCATGGAGCTTGACAGTCTGGGGGGTACGGGGGTCCTTCCCCGCGCCCCAGGCGGATTTTCTGGGCTATGGGGGGAACACCTGCTGTCTCTCCCTGGACTGCGGGGACGCCCTGGTGGTGTTGGACGCGGGCAGCGGCCTGGCCGCTCTGGGGGAGCGCATTGCCCGGGAAAAGCGGCGGCGGGTGGACATCCTCCTCAGCCACCTGCACCTGGACCACGTCATGGGCCTGTTTCCCTTCGCCCCCCGGTACGACCGGGCGGCGGAGATACACCTCTACGGGGCGCCGGGCTTCGCCGGTGAGCTGGCCCGGCTGATCGGCTCCTCCCTCTGGCCGGTGGACCTGGCCAACGGCCGGGCCCGCATCCTTTTCCACGAGGTATGGGGCGGCAGGCCCTTCCCGCTGGCCGGCGGGGCGGCCCCCGGCCTGGCAGTCACCGCCCTGGAGGGCAGCCACCCCGGGGGATGCTTGTACTACCGCCTGGAGGACGGGGTGCGCAGCCTGGCCTACGCCCTGGACTGCGAGCTGTCCGGGGACATGGAGCCCCGGCTGGCGGACTTCGCCCGGGGGGCGGACCTGCTGGTCTGGGACGCCAGCTTTACCGTCCGGGACAAAAAACCGGGCTGGGGCCACGCCGCCTGGGAGGAGGGCCAGGCCTTCGGGGCGTCCGCCGGGGTCAGGCGGGTGCTGATGACCCACTACTCCTGGGAATATACTGACCAGTTTATACACAGCCAGGAGCTGCTGGCCGGCGGCTCCTGCATATTCGCGAAAGAGGGCATGGTGATAGCGCTATGACACAGGAACAGATGAAAAAGGTATTGGAGATCGGGGTGAAGCTGTCCTCCGAACGGGACCTGGACCGGCTGCTGGAGGAGATTTTGTCCTGCGTGATGGAGCTGGCCGGCTGCGACGCCGGGACCCTGTACCTGCTGGACGGCGGCGTTCTGCGCTTCCGCTTCTCCCGCAATTTGTCGCTGAAAAACTACTCCAACGGCGGGGGCATGGCCCCCGTCCCCCTGAGCCGGGAAAACGTCTGCGCCCTGGCCTTTCTGGAGGACAGGACCATCTGTGTGGACGACGTATACCACTGTTCGGAGTACGACTTCCCCGGCCCCCGGCGCTACGACGCCCTCACCGGCTACCGCACCCAGTCCATGCTGGTGGTGCCCATGCACGGCCGGGACGGGGAGAAGCCCGGGGTGCTTCAGCTGATCAACGCCCTGGACCCGGAGGGCCGGGTATGCCCCTTCCCCCCGGACATGGCCCTGGTGCTGGAGTCGGTGGCCTCCCAGGCCGCCCTGGCCATCCAGAATGTGCGCTACACCCAGGAGATCCACGAGCTGTTCCACTCCTTCGTCCGGGTGATGTCCACCGCCATCGACGAGCGCTCCCCTTACAACGCCAACCACTCCCGGCGCATGGCCCAGTGCGGCGGAAAATTCGTGGACTGGCTCAACGCCCGGGCGGAGGAGCGTGGGGAGGAGCCGCCCTTCCCCCCGGCGCGCCGGGAGGAGCTGCTCATGAGCATCTGGCTCCACGACATCGGCAAGGTCACCACCCCCCTGGAGGTGATGGACAAGGCCAACCGGCTGCCCCCCCTCCAGTACGCCCGGCTGGACAACCACCTTCTGGACGCCTGGTACTGCGCGAAAATCGACTGCCTGGAGGGCCGGATCACTGAACAGGAGCTGGAGTCGATCACCTTGAGCACCTGTTGGGCCGGTGAGCTGACGGAGGAGATGAACGAGGCCGAATTTCTTTCGGACGAACAGTTGGAGTGCCTGGCCGGCTTCAAAAACAGGACTTACACCGACAGGGGCTATACCCGGCCCTGGATCACCGACGAGGAGTACGCCATGCTCACCATCCGGAAGGGGACCCTGGCCCCGGAGGAGCTGGAAAAAATGCGCCGGCATGTGGTGATGACCGACAAAATGCTGTCCCAGATTCACTTCTCCCGGTCCCTGTCCCACGTCCGGTCCTGGGCGGCGTCCCACCACGAAAAGCTCAACGGCACGGGCTACCCCAGGGGGCTGAAAGGGGAGGAGATTCCCTATGAGGTGCGCATCATCACCATTCTGGACATCTTCGACGCCCTGGTGGCCGACGACCGGCCCTATAAGAAGGCGAAAACTGTGGAGCAGGCCCTGAAAATCCTGGGATTTGGCGTCAAGGACGGGGAGCTGGACCCGGAACTGGCCGATTTGTTCACCCAGAGCCGGTGCTGGGAGGGGCTGTACCATGAGGAGGAACCGACATGAAACGAACAGGGAAAATCAGACGCTTTCTGGCCCTCGCGGCCGCCGCCGCCCTGGCCCTGACCGCCTGCGGCCCTAAGGCCGCCGCCGCCACCATGCACCTGCGGAGGGCCGAGGGGGCGGTGGCCGTCGCCGACGGGGCGGGCAGGCAGGTGGAACCCCGTGAAGCATTAGGCCTTTACAGCGGCTACCAGGTAGACACCCAGTCCGAGAGCTACGCCTGGATCGACCTGGACGAGGTCAAGCTCACCAAAATGGACCAGAACAGCGGCATCCAAATCCAGAAGGAGGGCAAGCGGCTGGAGATTCTGGTAAATTCCGGAAGCCTGTTCTTCAACGTCACCCAACCCCTGGCCGAGGACGAGGCGATGGAAATCCGCACCTCCTCCATGGCGGTGGGCATCCGGGGCACCTGCGGGTGGGTGGAAGCGGAGGACGCCCGGCGCATGAGCGTCTACCTGCTGGAGGGCGAGGTGGAGTGCACCGCCGGGGGGCAGACAGTCACCGTCTCCGCCGGGGAGATGGTGGAGCTCACCCCGGAGCCCGCCGAACCCCTCACGGTCCGGCCCTTCACCGCCGCCCAGGTGAAGCCCTTTGTACAGGAGGAGGCGGAACCGGAACTGCTGGAGGAGCTTCCGGAAGCGAGCAGCGGGCCTTTTGAGCTGCCTGCTGCCCAGAATGGGGCCATTGAACTCAACGGCGAGATCATCTACCAGGATATCGTGGTCCCAGATGGCGAAAACTTGATGCTGGCCGACACAGAAATCTACGGCGACCTCTATACCAATACCGGAGGGATCAGGTTGACAAATTCCACGATACATGGCAATATCCAGGCCGGCAGCGGAGGTGTGGGGCTGACAGGTTCTACTGTCAATGGCAATATTCAGGTCGAAAGCGGAGGAGTGGGGCTGACAAGCTCTACCGTTACCGGCAGCATTCAAGTTGAAAGCGGAGGTGTGGGGCTGACTGATTCCAATGTCGCCGGTGATATCAGGACCGGCACCGGAGGGATCGGGGTGGCAGGCTCCACCGTCACCGGACGCGTTGAAGCAAACAGCCCCGACAATGTAGAGATCCACCAAAGCACCGTAAACGGACAGTGGTACGAATAGCACAAACAGCCCCACCAGGCTTTGGCCGGTGGGGCTGTGTTCTCACTATTTTACGGCCAGCTCCTCCGCTTCCCGTTTCTGCCCCGACGCCTTGGCCGTCTCGCAGATGGGGATCGGGGAGACAGCCAGGGCCAGGACGGCCAGCCACTGGGGCAGGCTCATGGGGACCACGGAGAACACCCCTTGGAGGGGCGGGATGAGCAGCACAGACAGCTGCATGGCCAGCCCCACCAAAAAGGCCTGGTTCATGGCGGGGTTGGAAAAGACCCCCTGGGAGAAGAGGGAGCGGTCCTCGCTGCGGACGTTGAAGGCGTGGAAGAGCTGGCACAGGGTCAGGGTGGCGAAGGCCATGGTGTTGGCGGCCCCGCCCTCGGCCCCCGGGGCGGACAGCCAGGCCAGCCCCAGAAAATAGGCCGTCAAGGTCAGCCCCCCCACCATCAGCCCCTGCCAGGCCAGGCGGAAGGAAAATTTCCGGTCAAACAGGCCGGCGCCGGCGTCCCGTGGCTCCGCCTCCATCACGCCCTCCTCCACCGGCTCCACCCCCAGGGCCAGGGCGGGCAGGGAGTCGGTGACCAGATTCAGCCACAGCAGCTGCACCGGCACCAGGGGCATCTGCCCCAGGCCCAGGACGGTGGCCGCGAAAATGGTGACGATCTCCCCGATGTTGCAGGAGAGGAGGTAGTGGATGGCCTTGCGGATGTTGGAATAGATCCCCCGGCCCTCCTCGATGGCGGCCACGATGGTGGAGAAATTGTCGTCGGTGAGGATCATGTCCGCCGCGCCCTTGGCCACGTCGGTGCCCGTTTTCCCCATGGCGCAGCCGATGTCGGCCGCTTTCAGGGCGGGGGCGTCGTTGACCCCGTCCCCGGTCATGGCCACCACCCGGCCCCGCTTCTGCCAGGCCTGGACGATGCGCATTTTGTGCTCCGGCGACACCCGGGCGAAGACGGCGAACCTTTCAATGTCCTCCTCCAGCAGCTCCTGGGGCATAAAGTCCAGCTCCGCCCCGGTCACGGTCCAGTCCCCCGGTCCGGCGATGCCCAGCTCCTGGGCCACGGCTAAAGCGGTGGCCCTGTGGTCCCCGGTGATCATCACCGGCCGCACCCCGGCCAGGTGGCACTTGGCCACGGCGGCCTTCACCTCCGGCCGGGGCGGGTCCATCAGGCCGAACAGGCCCAAAAAGGTGAGCTCCCGCTCCACCTCCTGGGGCTCCAGCCTGCCGGGCGCCCGGTCCAGCTCCTTCCGGGCCACGGCGATCACCCGCAGGGCCTTCCCCGCCATCTCCTCGTTGGCGGCCAGCGCCCTGGCCCGGTCGCTCTGGGACATAGGCCCCCTGGGGGTGCTGGAGCACCGGCCCAGCAAAACGTCCGGCGCCCCCTTCACAAAGACGGTGCAGCGCCCGTCCTCCTGGCTGTGCACAGTGGACATCAGCTTCCGCCCCGAGTCAAAGGGGAGGTCGGCCACCCGGGGGAACCGCTCCAGCTCCCGGTTCTGGTCCACCCCGTCCCGGGCGGCGGCCACCACCAGCGCCCCCTCCGTGGGGTCGCCGGAAGCGGTGGGGGCTCCGGCCTTCCACTCCAGCCGGGCGTCGGAGCAGAGGGCCCCGGCCAGCATGGCGTCCCGCCGCCGGACGCCTGGGAAGAGCCATACCTGCTGCACCGTCATCTTGTTCTGGGTGAGGGTGCCCGTCTTGTCAGAGCAGACCACCCCGGCGCAGCCCAGGGTCTCCACCGCCGGCAGCTTCTTCACGATGGCGTTCCGCCCGGCCAGCCGCTGGATGCCCAGGGCCAGGACGATGGTGACAATGGCGGGCAGGCCCTCCGGAATGGCGGCCACCGCCAGGGAGACGGCGGTGAGGAACATGTCCAAAATCCCCTTCCCCTGGAACAGCCCCACGCCGAACATCACGGCGCACACCGCCAGGCACAGAAAGGACAGGGACCTGGATATCTCCCCCATCCGCCGCTGGAGCGGGGTGTCCCCCTCGCCGCTTTCCAGAAGCAGGCCGGCGATCTGCCCCATCTGGGTGCCCATCCCAGTGGCCACCACCAGGGCGGTCCCCCGGCCGGCGGTGATCAGCGTGCCCGAGATGAGCATGTTCACCCGGTCCCCCAAGGGGGTGTCCTCCGGGAGATGGTCCGCCACCTCCTTCTCCACCGGCACCGACTCCCCCGTCATGGCCGACTCGTCGGCCTGGAGGCGGCTGCACTCCAAAATCCGGGCGTCAGCGGGGACCTGGTCGCCGGCCTCCAGGAGGATCACGTCCCCCGGCACCAGGGCGGCGGCGGCTACCTTCCTCCGGACCCCCTCCCGCAGCACCGCCGCCTGAGGGGTGGACATCCTCCGCAGCTCCTCCAGGGCCTGCTGGGCGTGGTCCTCCTGGGTGATGGAGATGATGCTGTTCACCACCACGATTACCAGAATGATTACGCTGTCCAGCCAGTCCTCCCCTCCGCTGGCCGCCAGGGACAGGGCGGCGGCGGCCAGAAGGACCAGGATCATGGGGTCCTTCAGCTGGCCCAATATCCGGATGAGAAGGGCGGGCGGCTCCGGCTGGGCCAGCTGGTTGGGCCCCACCCGCTCCAGACGCTGGGCCGCTTCCCGGTTGGTCAGACCCTGGGGCCTGCCCTCCAGCTCCCGCATCACCTGGTCCAGCCCCTTGCTGTGCCAATCCCCCATACCATCACTCCCAATTCCCAATTTATTCCAAGTATACCCCCAGGCTTGTCCGCTTTTTGGTGAAATCGGTCGAGAGAGAAAAAGAATCCCGCTGGGCACTCCAGCGGGATGTCTGTACTATCTATGCCAGCTGTACTCCTCCTCAAGCAAATAGGTATACTCTTCCAGAAATACATGAAGCTTCCGCAACCCTTCCCGGCCAATTTCTTCCGCCCGCCCTGGTTCTTGGAGCAGTTGAAATAACTCTCCGCTGTAATCGTTATAAAGCCGTGAAACTCCATCATTTGACATAGTTGTATGGCGCAGCAGTTTACATAGGCTTCACCCTCGCCAGTTAATTCTTTCTCACCCTCATACATACAATTCGGCATTGGAATTTTTCGTACTTGGGCCCATTGTTCACAGAGCCGCAATGTTTCCGCATGTAGACTGTCCATTTCACTCCTTTTATCCATAATCAACACCTCCATAATATTTTCAAATATGGGGATTATATCCCCTTATCAAACAGGATTATAACCCCCATACTGAATCTGTGTCAAGTGGGGGTGATATCTTCATGATTGTATTCGACAAATTGTGGGTTACAATGAAAAAACGTGGAATCACCACCTACTCCCTGCGTGAGAAATCCGGCATTGACAGCAAAACTGTCCGCCGACTCCAGGCAAATGACAACATCGAAACCAAAACCTTGAACAAACTCTGTACCGCGCTGTCCTGCAAGCTGGAGGATATCGCGGAATTTAAAGAGGACAAAGAATAATCCCCTGGAGCGAAGGACTCCGGGGGATTTTTCATATGGCAACAGGGCAGAGGGACGCCCTGTAGGGGCGGGTATTACCCGCCCGTCTTGAAGAACTGCGCCGCACCACCATGCGGGCGACGAAGTCCCGCCGCCGCCAAAGAACGGCGCGCCGGGGCCGCCGCGCCCTACAGATTTCCGGTAAGCGGAATCCCCCGCCCCTCCGGGGCCCCCCTTTTAACAAGGGGGGGCGCAAAGCGGCCGGCTGGAAAATCCAGCCGGCCAGGCTCCCCGCCCTATTCCCACATGTCGATGCTTCCATCCTCCATCACAAAGAATTGCAGGGCGTTCTGCACCAGGACGAAGGTGCCGGAGGTATTCCAGCCCCCCTGCTTTCGGTTCTCCCGGGCGGTCAGGACGGGGTACTGGAAGCGGCTCCGCTGGTGGGTGTAGTTGATCCAGGAGTCGATGATATACCCCGGCCTGGCCATCACGATGCCGTAGGAGATGTATCCCCGCTGATTCTCCCCCCTGGAGGGCAGGGAGAAGGTGGCAAACAGGTCCTTCACATACTGGTCGCCCCAGAAGATGGACTGGGTGGTGTAGCCCTCCGCCCCCAGGGAGTGGTAGGGGGCTGTAAAGGTGTTTCCCTTCCCATCGTCATAGAGGACCCGGCCGGTGGGCGGGTCCTTGGCCGCCCAGCCCTCAATGTGGTTGTAGACCGGCCAGAGCTGGATGGACTCCGTCCCTGGAAAGCCGGGGTCCACCGTCCAGAGGAAGTGGTGGAAGATTTTCCAGTGCTCCCGCTCCCCGGGCAGCTCCACCGCCACGTCGGTCAGATGGAGCTCCTTCACGTCGTAGACGGTGGAGATTTGGGTATAGCCTTCCCACGTCTCCCGCACCTCCCGGCCCTGGTTCACCGGCTCGTCGATCTCGTGGACCACCACCCGCAGCGCCCCCTGGCAGGACAGGATGTCCTCCTCGGCCAGGTCCCGGAGGGCCCCCTCCGGGTAGCCCAGGGCCAGCAGCTGGCCCCGGACCTCCGCCGCCTGGCTGGACAGTTCCCCCGCCTCTGGCCGCCAGTCCATGGGGTAGCGGCCGAAGAAGAGGTAGCCGCAGAGGATGCCCACCGCCAGAAAGGCCAGGATGGCCTTTACCAGCACGCCGTCAGAGACGCGGACCCCCGCCGGGCAGATGGCGTATCCCTGCTCCTCCATCTCCTTGGACAGGCTGGACAGGCTTTTCAGGATACAGATATAGCACACCAGCATGAAAACCGCCGCCACCCAGCCGGCATACCCCGCCTGGGCCAAAGCGCTGACCACCAGATACCAGGCGAACAGCGCCCCGGCGCTGCCCGACCGCACCGGCAGCCCCGTCTTTTTCTGGGCGGCCCGCAGCCCCCGCCAGAGGCAGAAGAACAGCAGCAGCTGCGTCCCCGCAGAGCTGTAGACGGCGAGCTTGGCCGCGCCGGAGGAATAGAACACCTCCCGGTAAATGGTGGCATCCACCACCAGCACCGGCAGGAACAGCACAACCCGCAGCAGGGCCAGCACCCAGCAGGCCCCCAGCCAGCGGTTTTCCCGCCGCAGGGAGCGGAAGCCCAGCAGCTGTAGGATGACGCCGGTGGTGGGCAGCAGGACGTTGAGCTGCAGCATGTTGATGGTGATGGCGCACATCCCGCTGCCCCCGATGATGTTCCCCATGGCCTTCCGCCAGGGGGTGACCTCCCGGACGATGTCGTCGGGAAGGCCCTCCTCCGCCGCCGTCTCCAGCAGCTTGTCAAAATCCCGCTCTGTCATCAGACCTCACCTCCCAGCATGTCCCGCAGCTTCTGTTTCGTCCGGTACAGCCGCCCCTCCACCGCCCGTGTGGTCATGCCCAGCTCAGAAGCAATCTGGCTGGTGGGCTGCTGATAGTAGTATTTTCGGTAGAAGATAACCCGGTCCCTCTGGGCCAGCCGGTCGATTGCCTTCCGCAGGGCGGCCAGCCGTTCCTTCTGGAGAAGGGCCTCCTCCGGAGTGGCTTCGCCGGAGGGTATCTGGTCGGAGAGCTCCTCCGCCTCCCCCCGCGCCCGCCTGGCCCGGTTCAGGGCGGCGTTCCGGGCCAGCACCGTGAGCCAGGTCGTCCACCTGCCCCGCTGGGGGTCGTAGCTGTCGATTTTGGTCCAGACCTGCATGGCCACCTCGGACAGGCACTCCTCCCGGTCCTGCTCGCGGGGGAGGATCGGGGCGATTACATAGCGCAGCAGCGGCCCATAGTATAAGAGCAGATCGCCGGCCCCCCGCTCGTCCCGGCTGCGGATCAGCTGTATCGTCTCACGCTCGTGCATACCGCCGCCCTCCTTTCTCTCTCTGCCTTATTATACACAGCGTCCGCCAATATCCCACGAATTTTTTGAAAGGAATTGAATCGCCCTCCACCAGCTGGTATACTTTAAACTGAACTCACGCCGGGAAGGGAGCGGTGAAGATGAGAAGCATGGAAGCAGTCATGAAAGACGCCGGAATCCTGTTCGACTTTCTCTCCGACGGGGGGCCGGGGCCGGACAGGGCGGACTTTGTGCTGGCCATGGGCAGCCAGGACCTGGGCGTGGCCGACACGGCGGCCCGGGCGTTTCAGGAAGCGCGCGCCGGCTGGCTGGTTTGCAGCGGCGGGCTGGGGAAGGACACAGCGGCGCTGTTCTCCCAGCCGGAGGGGGAGCTGTACGCCCGGCGGTGCCTGGCCCTGGGGGTGCCGGAGGACCGGCTGATCGTCGAGAGGGATTCCACAAACTCCGGGGAAAATTTCCGGTTCACCCGGGCGGCGCTGGAGGAGCGGGGCATTTTTCCCAAAACCGGCGTGATCGCCTGCAAGCCCTACATGGCCAAACGGGCCTTGGCTGTCGGGGCCTTCCAGTGGCCGGAGGTCCAGTGGTCCGTCTTCCCCACTAAGCCCAGCCTTTCGGAGTACACCGGCCAGGGGGATATCCGGCCGGTTCTGGAGCTGATGGCGGGCGACCTCCAGCGGCTTCGGGTATACGCCGGGCGCTTCCAGGCCCCGGTGGAGGTCCCGGAGCCCGTCTGGGCAGCCTACGAGCGGCTGGCCGGAGACGGCTATGACAGATACGTGGTTCGGGAAATCTGAATTTCTTTCCGTAGATTTATAAAAAACGTACGTGTTTTGCCCATATCCCACAAATTAGGATTGCATACCCCACCAATCTGTGGTACAATTCCCCATGCAAAGTCCTTCGTATATTTCTATTTCAATTCAACGGGGAAAAGGAGAAAGCATTATGAACAGATTTGGCATCAACGTGGAGCTGAAGCACACACCCGTTTTGGACCCGGAGTTTATCCCTCTGATGCGGTTTAACCAGGCCTTTCTGGAGGGGGCAAAGAAGCCTGTGGGCATCGCCGTGGAGCGGGCCGACGGCCAGATGGCCGCCTGCCACACCTTCATCCACGGCACCC
>OFFF01001263.1_pt1 | contig 16630 bp, 16 predicted proteins | sample 1521301 | NCBI WGS metagenome assembly OFFF01 (sample SAMEA3504101, study PRJEB24116) | mouse gut metagenome | biome: mouse gut; feature: mouse-associated habitat; material: faeces | place: Denmark | collected 2011
TGCGGGTCAACCGCAAATACACCGCCAATATCCCCGCCGGCATTGACGATGGACAGACCTTCGTCATCCGGGGAGAGGGGGACCATGGCACCAACGGCGGCCCCGCCGGGGACCTCCAGGTGACAGTTACCGTCCGCCCCGACCCCATCTTCGAGCGGGATGGCCGGAACATCTGGTGCGATATTCCACTTACCTACACCCAGGCGGTGCTGGGGGATGAGATTGTCGTTCCCACCGTGGACGGCAAGGTGAAGTACACCGTCCCGGAGGGGACCCAGAACGGCACCGTCTTCCGCCTGCGGGATAAGGGCGTAGTGGACCCCAACACCGGCCGGAACCGGGGGGACCAGTACGTCCGGGTGTCCATCGAGGTGCCAAAGGGCCTCACCCGCAGCCAGAAGGAGAAACTCCGGGAGTTTGAACAGAGCCTGAGCGAGAAAAATTACCACAAGCGCCAGGGCTTCTTTGAAAAGCTCCGAGAGGCCTTTGATAAGGATAAATAAGCTGCTCTGCCAATCTGGGGTTTCACCCCAGCCCTTTTTCTTCTTGCGAAAGAAGAAAAAGAAGCAAAAAGAAGAACGGCCAACTTTTCCTGAGGCAGCAGATCCTTTCATAGCAAAAGGACACGCAATTCTGCCAACCCCAACAAACAGTTTGGGCTCCCTCTACCGCCTGAAACGGCAAAGGGAGCCCAAACTTTTGGAAAATTTTTTGGCAGGCTGTTTTACCGGAAATCCCGAATCATATCAAGAACCATCCGGGAGAACCGCAGCCGGTCGGCGCCCAGGGCCACATAGCAGTTTTCCGGGCGGTCGGGGTAGGCGCGGGTATCGCAGATGGTCTGTCCATCGGCGAAGCCACCGCTTATGTCCACATCCACCCGCATATGGCGGACGTCGGTGAGCACCTCCGGGTCAAGGAGGTAGGCCACGCATAGGGCGTCATGGATGGGGGCGGAATCCGGGAGGTCCTGGGGCTGGTAGGCGTTGTAGGCCACAATGCGCTCGTCCACCAGGTCTGCCACCGCAATGGCCAGAGGGGTGCCAATCTGGCGCAGCTCCGCTTCGTCCTCCCTTGTGAAATTGGCCTGGTGGGTGGCGTCCAGGGGAACCATGGTGATGGTCTTCACCCCGCTGGTGAGGACGATTTGGGCGGCCTCCGGGTCGGCCCAGATGTTGAACTCCGAAGCGGCGGTGGCGTTAAAGACCTTGAAGCCGCCCCCCATAAAGATGATTTGCCGGATCTTTTCCGCAATGCGGGGCTCCAGGCGCAGGGCCATGCCGATGTTGGTGAGGGGGCCGGTGGGGATGAGGGTAATATCCCCCTCCGACTTCATCAGGGTGTCAATAAGCCACCAAACGCCGTGCTCCGGCTGCTCCCGGCTTACAGGGGCGGGCATGGGCAGGCAATCGTGGTGGTAGGAGATGACCTCCCCCTTCTCGTCCAGCTTGTCCGCCTTGACACCGGTCATGCCGGTGTAGTCCCCGTGGCGGTTGGGCAGGAGCTTGGCTACCATGGAGGTGGCACAGCCCCGGTAGACCGGGGTGCTGCTGCGGAGCATATCCACCACCCGCAGGGTGTTGTCGGTGGTGAAGCCTATCTCCTTGTTTCCCGCCACGGTACTTACCCCCAGCAGGTCAATCTTCGGGGAGAGGATAGCCATCATAATGGCAACGGCGTCATCGGAGCCGGTGTCGCAGTCCAGAATCACTTTCATTTTGTCAGACATGTTGATTCTCCTTCTTGTTTGATGGGGAAGCCTTCGGTCAGTTGGATGGCGGTGGAGAGAAGATTGGCCCGGATGCTCTTTTGGCTGTTCCAGCTGCGTGAATCCCAGGTTTCGCCGCTTACGTCGTCCCCAGCGTAAAGCAGCTGCGCCAGGGGGATGCGGTGGTATTGGGAGACGGCGAAGAAGGCGGCTGCCTCCATCTCCACCGTAAGGCAGCCCTCCTGCCGTCTGGCCTCCACCAGATGGGGAGTTTCCCGGTAGATGGCGTCAGTGGTCCAGGTTTTGCCGGTGGCGTAGGGGATGCCCAGCCGCGCCAGCCCGGCGGCGAGGTGCTCCACCGCCCCAGGGTGACAGGCCACCTCCCGGCTGGGGGGCAGGTAGTGGTAGGAGGTTCCTTCGTCCCGCACTGCGGCGGTGGGCAGGATGATCTCCCCCAGGGAGGAGCCCCCCTGGAGCGCCCCGGCGGCGCCGCAGATGACAAAGCCCCGGCAACCCATGGCGTGGAGCTCTTCAATGGTGCAGGCCGCCCCAGGGGCGGTGAGAAAGGCCATGGTAATGCAGATATCCTCCCCATCCTTCCGGCGGTATTGGTAGATTGGAATGTCCAAAACCTCCGAGTGGAGCTGGCCGATGACCGGAAGCTGCCTTTCCTCCACCAGCTGCTGAAGCTCCCGCCGGAAAAAGGTGATGACGCACCGGGGCGGCAAGGGGGACAGTTCCTCCAGGAAGCCTTCGGGGCGGATGAGGGCCTCCCTGCTGGTGTCGAATTCACAAATGGGATAAGGATTTTTCAGAAGCATCCTTTGCACCTCACAGAATCAGCAGATAAAGGCTGGCCAGCAGCTCCCTGGGCAGGGCGATTGCCAAAAACTCCGGCCGCAGCAGGGGGTCGCCCCCTTCCAGCAGCTGGGCCAGATTTTCCATTACCGTGAGAAGGGCCAGCTCCTTCCCCAGGGCGGCCAGGGCCTCTCCCAGGCCGGCGCCCTCCCTTGGCAGGGTATCGGGGGTGAGATCCCGCTCCCCGTTTTTGCCCCGCTCCACCTGGATGCGCTCCCCCAGGGCGGCGTTAAATTCCTCCATGGTGTAGCGGCGGGTGGGCTCCAGACCCAGCAGCTCCCCGGCGGTTTCGGCGGCAGCCAGAAGCAAATCGTTCTTCATCCGGCGGCGGCGCAGCTCTCCCCGCAGCCGGGCCAGGGCGGCCCCCTCCACCGCGGAGCGGGCCCTTTCCCCCAAAGGCTCCAGCAGACGGCGGCACAGCTCCTCCATAGAGGCGCCGTACCGCAGGCGCAGGCGCTCCTCCTCCCTGGCGGGGAAGGCGTAGGCCCGGCCGTCGCAGGCCCCGGCGGTTTTCATAGCGTCCCAATACCCCAGGCGGATGTTCCGGCGGCACTGGTCCTTTTCAAAAATCAGGAAGTTCCCCAGGTCCCAGCAGCTGCGGACGGTGTGCACCGGTATCTCCGGGCAAAAGCTCCGCTTGATGCCCACGCCGTCCACATCTACCGCCCAGATTTCGGAGAGAGGCACCCCCGCCTTGGCGGCCATCTCCACCGGGAGGTTGTCGTAATAGCCCCCGTCAATGAAGCGGGATTTTTCGATGGTGCGGGGCTTAAAGGCGGGGAAGCAGGAGGCGGAGGCGATCATATAATCCGCCACAGCCCCCTGGGGCATATCCCGCAGGTAGAGCCGCACCGGGGTCAGGGTGGTCATATCCACCGTGACGATGCCGTATACCACCCCGCTTTGGCGCAGCTTTTCCTCATCCAGGATGCTGCGGATGGTTTCCTCCAAAGGGGAGATATCCACACCGCCCTTTGTCACCATCTCCCGGATAAAAGCCCGGTAGACGGCCAGGCGGCTGTCCAGGGTGTCGCTGGCGCTGGGGATGCCCTCCATCACTTGGGTGTTGTCCATGTTCCACCACAGGTCGTAGGCGGCTTCAAACTCCCCTTGGGCCATAAGCGCCCCGTTGAGGGCGCCCACCGAGGTGCCAGTGACCACCTGAAAATCCAGCCCAAGCTCCCGCAGGGCCTGCCAGACGCCAATCTGGTAGGCCCCCTTGGCGCCGCCGCCCCCCAGGACGACGGCGCGTTTTTCCTTTGAAGGATTCACTGCGGGCATGGAGTACCTCCATTCATTACCCTAACTTGCTGTATGCAATGGCGATTTTGGCTGCCATCCGGGCGTTGTTGTAGGCCAGCTGGAGGTTGGAGGCCAGGGACACTCCCTTGGTGTAGTCCTTGATGTGGGCCAGCAGGAAGGGGGTGGTATCCTTGCCGTGGATGCCCTCCGCCTTGGCGGCCTCCAGGGCGCGGTTAATAACCGCCTCCATCTCATTGTAGTCCAGCTCGTATTCCGCCGGGATGGGGTTGGCGATGACAAAGCCCCCCTTCAGGCCCAGGTCCCACTTGGTCCGCAGAATCTTGGCGGCGGTGGCGGCGTCGGGGACGTTTACATCCACCTTGCAGCCACTCTTGCGGCAGTAGAAGGCGGGGAAGTCGTTGGTGTCCATCCCCAGCACCGGGACGCCCATGGTCTCCAGATATTCCAAGGTTTTGGGGATATCCAGCAGGGACTTGGCCCCGGCACAGACCACGGCCACACCGGTGTTTGCCAGCTCCTGAAGGTCGGCGGAGATATCAAAGGTGCTCTCCGCGCCCCGGTGCACGCCGCCGATGCCGCCAGTGGCAAACACCCGGATGCCTGCCATCTCCGCCAGCATCATGGTGGTGGCGACGGTGGGGGCTCCGGTCTTGCCGGTGGCAAGGTACACCGCCACATCCCGGCGGCTCACCTTGCCCACGGTGGAATCCTTGCACATCAGCTCCAGCTCATCGGCGGTGAGACCCACCTTCAGCTTTCCGCCAATAATAGCGGTGGTGGCGGGGATGGCTCCCTCCCCCCGGATGATCTCCTCCACCTTGTGGGAAAATTCCCAGTTCTCCGGGTAGGGCATCCCGTGGGAAAGAATGGTGGACTCCAGGGCCACCACCGGCTTTCCGGCCTTTACAGCCTCGGCAATTTCAGGGGCAACAGACAGATACTTTTCCAGATTCATAGCAGTTTTCTCCTTTTCAAATAAAATTATAGGATTATGTAGGCGCTATAAACAAAGAGCAGGCTCCCTTACGGCGATATGCTCCCCCTCCACCACCGCCAGGATGTTTTCGGCGCTGATGTTGGGGTTGATGGTGTTCTGGTGGGCGATCGCCATCCGGGAGGCGGCCACCGCGAAGGGCAGGGTCTTTTCCGGCGGCCAGCCTTGCAGGTGGGCGTAAACCAGCCCCCCCATAAAGGCGTCTCCGGCGCCGGTGGCGTTTACCACCTCCATAGGCTCCCCACGGGCCCAGAGGCAGCGTCCCTCCCGGTCCTGGTAGTAGACCCCTTCCTTTCCCAGGCTCACCACCACCTGGCTGAGCCCCTGCTGGATAAGCCGCCCGGCGGCCTCGGCCAGCTCCTCCTGGGTGGTGATCTTCATTTCTGCCAGGATTTCCGCCTCCAGCAGATTGGGTTTAACGGTGTGGAATCCCCGAAGGCGCCCCCGGAGCTTTTTGGCGTAGGCGGTACTCACCGGGTCCACAAAGACGGGGATTTCCCCGCCGTAAGCAGCGGCGATGTATCCCAAAATCTCCTCCGGCAGGCCGCAGTCCACCACAATGGCCCTGGCTCCCCGCAGAACGCTGTTTTTGCCCTTTAGAAACTCCACTGAGAGCTTTTGCAGCACCCGCATATCGGACATGGCTACCGCCATTTCTCCATTGTGGTCGTGAAGGGAAAGGTAGATGGAGGAGCTATCCCCCTCCGCCACTAGGAAGCCGGCGGTATCAATTCCTGCCGCCTGGCACTCCCGGCGAATCTTTTCTCCGTAGACGTCGTCCCCCACGGCGGTGATGAGCTTCACCAGGGCGCCCATCCGGGCGGCGTTCTCACAAATATTATGGGTCACGCCCCCCACCGACATACCAATAAAGCCGGGGTTGGAATCCTCCATCACCAAAGGGGCACGGCTGCGGCCCATCAGGTCGATATTTGCTGCCCCCACCCCTACAATGTACCGCTCCTCCTGCTCGGAAAGGACATAGCCTTTCCCCAGGATATGGCCTTTTTTACCCAAGTTCGCCAGATGGACCCCCACCGAGGACCGGGTGATGCCCAGGCGTCTTGCAATCTCCCCCTGGGAGAGCATAGGGTCCTGGCGCAGCAGCTCCATAATCTGCCGCTCCCGCTCGGTCATTGGCCTCCCTCCTATCCAATGCTTTCGTCTCTTGCTTATGGCTTAAGCATCTGCTTATATTATAGGACGGAAAATCCATCCAGCGCAAGATGCGTTTTGACTAAAAATTACAGCGGTTTTTTGGTGGATATGCTGTTTTTTCTCACTCTACCTCTGTCGGGTGTTCCTTTCCAGCGGTTAAATCCAAGCATGAAAAACCGCATCCTGGCATACCTTCTTCTAGGGAGGTGGCCGGGATGCTCTTTTGCTGCGTGGGAAGGAAGCGCTTCTGGGGGGCGGCCCTCTGTCTGGCTCTGGCGGTGATGGGTGGGCTGGCGGTGGTTCGGGCCCTGGCGGTCCAAAAGAAGGACTTCATCCGCTGGGTGGACTTCACCCCCACCCATGCCGCCCTTTCCGCTGCCCTGGAGGAGGACCTGCGAAGCCACCGGGAACAGGGGGAAGAGCAGGTGCAGCCGGTGGACTGGGTGGAGCTGTTGGCCTGCCTGGGGGCCCGGTACGGCGGGGATTTCTCCCGTTACCGGGATACCCATCTGCGGGAGACTGCAAAGGCCCTTTCCCAGGGGAAAAGCCCCAAGTCCATCCTGGGCAAAGGGCCGGATCAGTACTACGACTACTACCGGGAAGCCTACGGGGCGGTACTGGAAAATATGGTGGGAAACTACCTGCTGGAGGAGCCGGACCCCAACGACCCGGAGCACCTCATCCAGACAGCGGGATACGGCCTCACCGCCTTTTGTCCCATTGCCAGGGGGTATGGATTTTCCCATTATGATGACTTTGGAGCCGGGCGCTCCTACGGCTACCGGAGGAAACACCTGGGCAACGACCTGATGGCTCCGGTGGGGACCCCGGTGGTGGCGGTGGAGGGGGGCGTGGTGGAGGCCGCCGGCTGGAACCAGTACGGGGGCTGGCGCGTGGGTATCCGCTCCCACGACGGCAAGCGGTACTGGTACTATGCCCATCTCCGCAAGGGGCATCCCTTCGCCACCGGGGTCACCCAAGGGGCGGTGGTGGAGGCGGGACAGGTGATTGGCTATGTGGGGATGACAGGCTACAGCTCCACCCCGGACACCAACGGCATGAGCGCCCCTCACCTCCACTTCGGCCTCCAGCTCATCTTTGATGAGAGCCAGAAGGAGGGGAACAACGAGATCTGGGTGGATGTTTACCCCTTAGTGAACCTTTTGGAGCGCCGCCGCGCCACGGTGGTGCCGGGGGAGGAAAAAGGGGAGTACCGGCGGAAATACCGCTTTACGCCGGTAGATTGAGCTGGAAAGGAGAGGGGACCATGAAAACGCGGGTGCTGCGCCTGGCAATGGTCTTTGCCCTTACCGCAGTGGTGGTGTGGGGCTCCTGGTACACCGAGTTTGGCTTTGGCCAGGGGGAAGAAGAGGTGGTTTCCGTAGAGGCCGCCGCCCAGGAGCCGATTGGCCTGCCGGTGCTGATGTATCACAGCATCAACAGCCGGGAGAAGAAGGCGGGGGATTATGTCATCACGCCAGAGGCCTTGCGAAGCGATCTCCTGTGGCTGAAGGAAAAGGGCTACCAGACCGTGGTGGTGCAGGACCTTATAGATTATGTGGAGACGGGGGCCCCTCTCCCGGAAAAGCCGGTGATGATCACCTTTGACGATGGGTATTATAACAACTATCTGAATGCTTTCCCCATCCTCCAGGAGCTCCAGATGAAGGCGGTAATCTCCATTATTATCTCGGAGACGGATAAATACTCCCAGCTGGATGAAAACCGGGAGAACTATTCCCACCTCACCTGGGAGCAGGTGAATGAAATGATGGACTCCGGCCTCATCGAATTCCAGAGCCACAGCTACAGCCTCCACAAAAACCGGGGAAGCGGGCGCAAGGGCATTGGCAAGAAGAGGGGGGAGAGTACCGAGGAGTACCAGCAGGCCATCCGGGAGGATGTGGAGAAGGGGCAGCAGCGGTTTGTGGAGATGACTGGCTACGCCCCCACAGCCTTCACCTATCCCTTTGGTGCCGTGAGTGAGGACAGCTACCCGGTACTGGAGGAGCTGGGATTCCGGGCCACTTTGGATGCGCAGGGGAAGCTGTTCCATATCACCAGAGATCCCGCTTGCCTGCGGCGCATCCCCCGGTACAACCGCCCCTGGGGCACTACCGCGCAAAAAATCATCGAAAAGGCGATGAAATAGGGCCTAAAAACAGGGGAGGCAGGGAAAACCCTCCCCTGCTTTTTTATGGAGGATTTGCTCTGGAATCGGATTTGTGGTAGGATAGTACCATAAAGCACGAAATGAGGTGTTCCCATGGCCCCACCGGAGGAGAGCATCATCCGGCCCATTGCCCATATCCGCAGCGATTTTTCCCAAAAATTCGGCATTCCCCGGCAAAGCGGGCTCATTGATTCCCTCCGGGCGCAGGTGGTCTTTCTGCCGGAGTATCGGGAGCCGGAGGCCTTCCGGGGGCTGGAGGAATACTCCCACCTTTGGCTCATCTGGCAATTCTCCCAGGCCAGGCGAGAGGGGTGGTCGCCCACCGTCCGCCCGCCCCGATTGGGTGGAAATATCCGCAAAGGGGTTTTTGCCACCCGGTCCCCCTTCCGGCCCAACTCCCTGGGGCTTTCCTCGGTGCGGCTGTTGGAGGTGCTGCCAGAGGGACCGGAAGGGCCGGTACTGGTGGTTGGGGGCGCCGATTTGCTGGATGGTACCCCTATCTACGATGTAAAGCCGTACCTTCCCTACACCGATTCCCACCCAGAGGCCTCCGGAGGCTTTGCCCTCCAGGAGCGGGAAGGCTCCCTGGAGGTGGATTTTCCCCCTGAACTGCTGGGACGGCTCCCTCTTCATCTGCGGGAGTCTTTGGTGGCTGTTCTGGCCCAGGACCCCCGCCCCGGTTACCAGGATGACCCGGACCGGATCTACGGCTTAGCCTTTGGTGGAGCGGAGGTCCGATTCCGGGTAGCGGGGGGGAGATTGATGGTGGTGGAGGTGGCCGGCCCTTCCACCAATGATGCTTCAAGAATCTTTTGTGAAAAAACTTGAAAAATTTCAGAAAAAATATTGACATCCGCAGGAAGTCGGGCTATAATAATAAAGCTGTTTCCAACAGATACTGCCCGATTGTGTAAAGGTAGCACGACAGACTCTGACTCTGTTTGTCTGGGTTCGAATCCTAGTCGGGCAACCATGGCGTAGCCGCCAAGGCACGCCCTACCCGCCCCCCTCTTTCGAGGGGGGCTTTCCTTTGTACAGAATCTTAGTGTGTGCCTGGAGACATAGGCATCTAAACTGTTTTACACCGCCATGGCGTGGCCGCCAAGTCACGCCCTACAAGGCTCCCTCGAAAGAGGGGGCTTTTCATTTGTGCAAACCTTTGGCGACTGCCTGGAGGCATAAGCAGTTAAAAGTGCCAAACCATGCAACTTAAGGGCAAGTCCCGCACCTTGCTACAAAAAACACAGCTCCAAAATCAAATTATCATGCCCCAAGTGCTAACGTCTTGCCCAAGCAGGATGTTGGCGCTTTTAGCTTGAGGAGATTTTGAATGGATGCTTAGGATAAAATAGCTAAAAAGGCCGGGAATAGGGAGATTATCGCAAAGAGCAGCGTAAGTGCAGATGTGGAAAACTGCATAGAATTTGGGAACCATGGATAGTTACTTCTGTGGAGATAGAAAATCAGATAATTGCTACATTGCCACTTCGATGTAGAAAATAAATGGTTTTTTTCGCTATTTACGCAAAGACTTGTGCATGATATACTAAGCTCACGGAGAAAACAACCGTTGCCCAGAGCAACAGATGGGAGGCCGATATGAAAGGTACAGTTGCAGTTGGCGGCATGGCCCTCTCGCAAGCGTATTTGGTCATCGACCGAAAGACAGATGTAAGCGCTTACCGTGTGGAAAAGACCGACGAGGAGCTCCAGCGGTTGCAGGCAGCCTCCGCCCGGTGCGCCAAGGAGCTGTCTGCCTTAATAGAAGGCCTGCGCCAGGATGCGGACCCGGAGCAGGCAGAAATATTGGACTTTCAGCTGCTGCTGCTGGAGGATGAGAACTATATGGGGCAGATTGTCCACACGATTCAAAAGGAGCAAATCAACTGCGAGTATGCGGTGGCGCATCATTCCCGCCTTTACCGGGAGGAGCTGTCCGCATTGGATAATCCGTATCTCAACGAGCGTGTGGCGGATATCAGCGATATTGAGCAGCGGCTGCTTCAGGCTCTGTCCTGCCGGGAAAAAGCTACATTGCCCACCGCCCCTGTTATTGCAGTGGCCCAGGACCTGACCCCCTCCCAGGTGGTGGAGCTCGGACATGGAAAGCTGGAAGGGATTATCCTGGAAAAAGGGGGCCTTTCCTCCCACTGTGTGATTCTGGCCCGCTCCATGGGCATCCCCTGCATCATCGGTGCGGCGGGGGTTCTGGCCCAGGTGGAACAGGGGATGCCGCTGCTGCTGGATGGTGAGACCGGGGAGATTGTCCTGTCCCCGGACGACGAGACGGTCCGCAGCTACCGGCAATATGAAGAAGCGAGGCGGCAGGAGCTGTGCAGCTTGGAGCAGTTCCGCCAGGCAAAGACCATGACCGCCGATGGCAAAACCATGAAGGTATACGCTAACATCACCACCAACCTGGAGGTCCCAGGGGTTCTGGAGCAGGGGGGAGAGGGGGTAGGCCTCCTCCGGACGGAGATGCTCTATATGGAGCGGGATGCCGCCCCGGACGAGGAGACCCAGTTCGCGCTCTATTCCGCAATTGTAAAGGGCCTGGAGGGAAGGCCGCTGATTATACGAACCCTGGATGTAGGGGGAGATAAAAGCATCCCCTACCTGGGGATCTCCCCAGAGGAAAATCCCTTCCTGGGATACCGGGCGATTCGCTACTGTTTGGACCACCCGGAGATTTTCCGGCCCCAGCTCGCCGCCATCCTTCGGGCCGCCGCCTTTGGCCCGGTGCAGCTGATGCTGCCTATGATTGCCGCCACCGATGAGGTGGAACGGGCCAAGGAGGCCATCGACGGAGTGCGTAGGGAGCTGAAGGAGCGGGGGAGCGCTACCGGCCCGGTCTCCGTCGGCGTGATGATGGAAACCCCCGCCGCTGCCGTCATGGCGGACTTTTTCAGCATCGGCACCAACGACCTGACCCAATATCTCTTTGCGGCGGACCGGAACAACGCCCAGGTGGCCGCCCTCAACTCCTATTTCCAGCCGGCCCTTCTCCGGGTGGTGGAGCATATCTGCCGCTGTGCCCATGAAAAGGGCGTCGAGGTGGGGATATGCGGCCAGGCCGGCGAGGTGGAGCAGCTCATCCCCCTGTGGGTGGGCATGGGGGTGGATGAGCTGAGCGTCAGCATCCCTTCCATCCCCCGTGTACGCCGCCGGATAAAAGGGTGTGACACCGCTGCGTGCAGAGAGCTTGTGGAGCGGGTTCTGCAATGCTCCTCCGATACAGAGGTTCGAAAGGAGGTGGAACGGTGGTTATAAAAGAGCTTCAGGTCCAAAATCAGCTGGGGTTCCATGCGCGGGTGGCTTCCCGAATCACCCGGTGCGCTAGCGGCTTTGAAAGCCTGGTCCGTGTCAAAAAGGATGGCAAAAATTACGATCTGAAAAGCGTCACAGGCGTGATGATGGCAAACGCCAAGCACGGAGAGACGGTTACAGTGGAGTTTGAGGGCGCGGATGAACAGGAGGCGGCACAGGCTATGGAAGCCCTGTTCGCAGACAAATTCGGAGAAAGGTAGAAGGAAGAAGGAGGAGGGAGCACAGTGGCAAATATGGAGGTGGCGATGGGCCTTATCGCCGGAGCTGGGGACGCCAGAAGCAGCTGTATGGAGGCTATCCAGCTGGCTAAGGAAGGGAACTTCCAGGAGGCCAAAGAGGCCCTGCACCGGGCCGACGACAGCATGGTGGCCGCCCACGAGACCCAAACACAGCTTATCCGGGAAGAGATGCGGGGAGAGAGCGAGGGAGTATCCCTGCTGATGGTCCACGCCCAGGACCACCTGAACCTGGCGCTGGTGATGCGGGATGTGGCGGAGGAATTTATTCTGGTGCACCAAAGGCTGATGGAATTGGAGGGAAAAAAGTAGATGCTGGTAATCACACTGATCTGCAACCTGGGTATGTCCACAAGCGTGCTGGTGGACAAAATGGCAGCCTATACCAAAGAGAAGGGGATTGAGGCCGACATTGAGGCCAGAGCCTTCCAGCGTGTGGAGGACCGCATCCACCGCACCGATATCCTGCTCATCGGTCCCCAGGTGCGCTATCTGGCAAAGAAATTCCAGACCGAGTACGGCGATGAAATCCCGGTCATCCAGACTATGGATATGTCCGATTACGCCATGCAGAAGGCCGATAAAATCTTCGAGCAGGCCTATGGGGCATACCAGACAAAAGAAAATTGAGGAGGTAGAACAAAAATGAAAAAAGGAGCTTCCAAGAGCGGCTCGTTTATGAGCTTTATGGAGGAAAAATTCCTCCCCGTGGCCGCCCAGCTGGGCAGCCAGCGGCACCTGCTGGCCCTTCGTGACGGCGTCGTGATGGTGATGCCGCTGCTGATTCTGGGCGCCTTTTCCATGATTATTGCGGAGTTCCCCATTGAGGGCTTTTTGAACCTGATGGCCAGCATCTTTGGCGAAAACTGGAACGCCTTTGAAGGGGTCATCATGAACGCCACCTACGGCATTTCGGCCATTGTGGCCTGCTTCGGCGTGGCGAGCTCCCTGGTAAACAGCTACGGGGAAAACGGCACACCGGCGGGCATCATCGCTATGGCGGCCTTCTTCGCTGTAGTGGTCCCCACCACCCTCACCGGCGCGGAGGGGGAAGCGGTGGATGCCTGGGTGGCCGGCTCCCTGGACGCCACTCTGCTTTTCACCGCCCTGCTCACCGCCCTTATTGTGGGTGAAATCTACCGGTTCCTGGTGCAGAAGAACTTTACCATCAAGCTGCCGGATTCGGTGCCCAAGGCGGTATCCGCCCAGTTTACCGCCCTGCTTCCCGGCACCGCCATTATTGTCCTCTTCACCGTGGTGCGGCTGGTCTTCGCCTCCACCCCCTGGGGCGGCTTCCCGGAGTTTGTCACCGACATTATCTCCACCCCCCTGCGGCATCTGGGCACCTCCTACATCGGCACTCTGGTGGTCTGCTTCTTTGAGCATCTCCTTTGGTCCTTCGGCCTCCACGGCTCTGCCATTATCGTATTCCCCATCTTCGAGCCTTTGTGGATTATCAACATGGCGGAAAACGTTTCCGCCGGCGCCCACAACATCGTTACCTTCACCTTCTACGAAAACGGCGTTTGGATGGGCGGCTCCGGCGCCACCCTGCCGGTGGTCATCTATATGCTGCTCTTTGCTAAGTCCAAGCTGCTTAAGAACGTGGGCAAGGTGGGCATCGCCCCCGGCATCTTCAACATCAACGAGCCGGTGACCTTCGGCCTGCCCATCGTCCTCAACCCCATCCTGATGATTCCCTACATCCTGGCCCCCATGGCCGCCATGTCGGTCCAGTTCCTGGGCACCGCCGTCGGGCTGTTCCCCCTGTGCAACAATATGGTCCCCTGGACCTGCCCGGTGCTTATCAGCGGCTTCCTCACCACCGGCAGCATCATGGGCGTGGTGGCGCAGCTTTGCGGTATGGCCGTCTCCTTCCTCATCTGGCTGCCCTTCATCCGGGTTTGGGATAAGAAGTGCTACCAGGATGAGCTGAGCACCGTCGCCGCGTAAAATTTCCGGGGCTTCCCCTGTGTCATAGACCGGTGGGGGATGGCCAGCACCATCCCCCACCCCGCTTTTGGAGGTATCATCATGGGTTTTCTGGGTCTTGAAACGGCGAAGGCCCCCGCTGGGATGCGGGGCAGGCGGTTTGGGGCTTTTTGCGCCGACCTGTTAATCGTCCTAGGCCTCTCCTTCCTGGCCTACCGCTTCACCGGCCAGCCGGATTTCTTTGCTGTGCGGGCCGCTATGGACGCCGCCCAGGCCGCTGGCGGACAGGATATGGAGCTGACTGCCGCCGTGTTTACGCAGTTTAACCAGGCCTTCCGCCTGCTGCTGCTCATCGCCTTTGGCTACGAGGCGGTGACCCAGACCATCACCGGCGGCTCCACCCTGGGGAAGCTGCTCCTGGGGCTGCGGCTTGTTCCTATGGACCCGGCGCGGGGGCGGGTGTTGCAGCTGCTGCTTCTGTGGGTCAGAAGCGCGCTAAAGCTGCTTTCCCTCTACCTGTTCCAAGGCTTCCCGTTCCTGCTTTGCTGCCTCACCATCTTTACCAATGGGGAGTGCCGCACCGGGTTTGACATGGCGGTAAAGGTCCGGCCAGAATTTCGCGGCAGAAAATTCTCTGTCCACAGGTAAAGCCATTTGGCGGGAAAGGAGGGGGACGATGCGGCATTCGGAGGAAGTTACAAGAAAAATTCTTTTGTCCCTGCTGGAAAGCGAAGATTACCTGACCCTCAGCGAGCTTTCACGGATTATGGAAATCTCCAAGCGGTCGGTGCAAAACTACCTGAACAAAGCGGAAAGCTGGCTGCGGGAGCATCAGCTGTCGGAGATACAGATTGTTAAAAAGCAGGGCTACGGCACCCAATTGGATTGCGATGCCGCCGGCCGCCAAAAGCTCTCCGCCCTCCTGAGCAGCCAGTATTTCACCCTCACCGATGGAAGCATGAAGCGACGCACTGAGCTGCTGCGAAGCCTTATTTTCTCCCGTGATGAGCTTACCATCCAGTTTTTGGCTGACAGCTTTTATGTCAGCCGTTTCGTCATTCTCGCCGACCTGGACTGGGCGGAAAACTGGTTGGCCCAGTACCACCTGCGGCTCTTCAAGATACAGGGCCGGGGCATCGGCATCGCTGGGGAGGAGGTGGACCGCCGGGCCGCTATCATCGGCTTTTTTGACCTGTGCGAGCACCGGGAGCCGGCGGTGGAGGGGAAGGTGAACAACCCTGTCCGCCTGGCGAAGGAGCGGCTGGAAAAGATGGAGGAGGTTTACACAGAGGAGGACATTAAAAAGATTTGCAGCATCATCGAGGAAGCGGAAAAAGAATTTGACTTCTTCATGGGCAGCGAATACTTTACCTCCCTGGCCACCCACATCACTATCAGCGTCTTCCGTCTGCGCCACGGACACCAGATTCAAAAGGAATTCCTTCCCCCCAACGAGGAATTTCCCCAGCAGGAGATGAATACCGCCGCCTTTATCGCCCGGCGGCTGGAGGAGACCTTCCAGGTGCATTTGCCCGATTCGGAGCGCACCTATATCTGCATCCACCTGATGGGCTACAACGCCTTCCAGGCCCAGATGGAGGAGGAGCAGAAGGCGCCGGAGAACATCGAGCTGCTGGCCCTCCACCTTATTGAGGCGGTGGATGCCGAGCTGGGCGGCCGCTTTTCCTCCGACCGGGTGCTGTTCTTCGGCCTGCTTACCCATCTGCAAAACTCCCTTTACCAGCAGAAGGAAAACCCCGGCGCCAGAACGCAGCTGCGGCTGAGCTGCCGGAGGCCTGCCAGGAGATTTTCGCCAGCGTCAAAAAGCAGGCGGCCCTTTACCAGCAGCTTAGCGGCATCCGGCCCGACCAGCAGGAGCTGGTTTCCCTCACCCTCCACTTCGCCCTCTCCCAGGACCGCACCACCACCAAATGGCGGGCGCTGCTGGTATCCCCGGCGGGGGTCATCATCCAGCAGGACCAGCGAAGGCACCTACAGGACAGCATCCCCCAAATCAAGATTGTGGACACCTGCTCCCCCTACCAGTTTTCAGTCTACCCCGAAGCCAGCTACGACTTTATCATCTCGATGGTGCCTATCAAAAATGCCTCCAAGCCGGTGGCAGACGTTTCCCGCATGACAAAAGGACAGCAGGTACAGTTTATTGAGGAATTTTTGTTTGACAAAATGGACGGCAAGGACTGCTTTCCATAAGCTGGCCTGCACCCGACCGGCATAGAAAAACCGGGACATGGAACTGCTCCATGTCCCGGTTTTAATATTATTTCAGTTCTACCACCGTCACACCGGCTTCTCCTTCGCCGTACATGCCAGGGCGGAAGGATTTTACCACTTTCACCTTCCGCAGGTGGTTCTGGATGGCGGTGCGCAAAGCGCCGGTGCCCTTGCCGTGGATGATGGTCACCGTTCCCATGCCCATAAGGGCGGCCTGGTCCAGGAAGCGGTCCACGGTGGCGATGCCGTCGATGGTGTCCATCCCCCGGATGTCGATTTCGGTGCGGGCCTCCCGGTTTACCTTGCTTTCGGTGGTGGTGCGCCGCCGGCCGTTTACCGTCACCTTGCGCTCCTTTGTGTCCACCAGGCGCAGTTCCTCCTCCTTTACCTTGCTCTTTAGGATACCTGCCTGGACCATGTAGCAGCCGGAGCTGTCCGGTCCAGAAAGGACGGTCCCCTCTATGTTCAGGCCGGTGAGGAGCACTGTATCGCCGCTTTGGAGCTTCCGGGGCAGCGTGTAGGCCTCCCCCCGCTGCCGGGCCACCGGGTCCGCCAGGTCCCGCCGGTGCTCCATCCGGCCCTTGTAGCCGGAGCGCAGCTGAGAGAGCTTCTTTGCAAAGTCCTCCTTGTCCTGCTGCTTTTTCAGCTCCTCCAGTTCATTAAGAAGGAGATCGGTCTGGCTCTTTACCCGCTCCACCATCGTCTGGGCCTGCTGGCGGGCCTCCTGGGACTCCTTTTCCAGCTGG
>OFFF01001265.1_pt1 | contig 16587 bp, 15 predicted proteins | sample 1521301 | NCBI WGS metagenome assembly OFFF01 (sample SAMEA3504101, study PRJEB24116) | mouse gut metagenome | biome: mouse gut; feature: mouse-associated habitat; material: faeces | place: Denmark | collected 2011
AACTTGTTTAGGAGAAAGCCCAGAAATACAACGAAAACGGCTATAAACTTGCATCCGTTATTTGTAGACAATTCCTTACGAGCCGAAACAAGGGCAAATTTTTATTCTCCGCCGACTACCTTATCCAGCAGTCTTGCAGAAGTGCGCTTCGCTTCCCTTGTAGCGTGAGCGTAAATGTTCATCGTGGTACTGACGTCGGCGTGTCCGAGAAGCTCCTGCACATCCTTTGGCGCTGCTCCGTTGGAAAGCAGATTGCTTGTAAATGGAAAGGGAGAGCGTCAGAAACAGGCTCAGACAGTTGCAGGAGCAGGGCAGACAGCAGCCACGCAGAAAGAAATCCTTTGCGCTGATTAGTGTTTCCTGCCTGCATTTCGGGCAGTACAGAGGATAGTTTATCAATACGGTATCTTCCCGTATTTTATTGTGTGTTTTTCTGCCGCAGATGGGGCAAATTATCCAGTCTGATTTTATTATCATACAGTCTATTTCCTATCTTTGAATCTCTCATACTCAGTGATTAGTTCTTGAAACTCTGAGGAGTTTTGCAACAGAGGTTCTTTTTCCATTGCAGAAAAGATTACAGGAATCATTTGCTCTGGTTGAGTCGTTTGTGCAGGTATGCGATTAAATAATAAGGTTTTATCCATATTCCATGGTTCGCGCATTGCTGCAAGCATTTCTCTCAAAATAGAAATACATTTATCGGTATCTTTTTCCGCAAAGGCGATTTCCAATGGCGCAGTGAATGCGCTATACTTCCACATTTCAAAAAGCGTGACCATCTGAGCCGATTTGTCTGCTATCTTTTTTGCAGTGAGAAGTTCGCCACACTCTAACTCAATATTCGTCATTTTGTAGAGTAGCAGCTGAACCTTGTTGAGAGCCAAATGCAATTCTCTCTGTAAATCCTCCGCTGCTTTCTCTGATTTGCCTTGATGTTTATCAATTTCAACTTGCAACCAAAACTTATCAGCCATACTGCCGATAATGTCGTTTCTGTCAGGCATTAAGTCTAATGTTTCCTGAGCTTTTTCATATTGTCCATTGCGAAGATATCTGCTTGCCAACATAAAATTTGCGCTGTTGCTTATTTTTATGTCTGTGCTTCTAACAAGTCGATGATACCATTCAAGGATATGCTCCTCATAGGGGCGCATTTCATCTGCAGTCAAGTCTGATATGGAAAGAAGTCCATCCAGTTGAAGTGTAAGGACATGCATAAGTCTTTCATTGTGAGGATATTCGTGGAGTTTTTCCCCTACTGCTGCAAACGCTTCTTCGAGTCCTTTATCTCCAAAAATCTTTCCGACCTCCTTGCTGAGCAAACCAATTTCTTGTTGTGTTATATCTTCGTGAAAACAAAAAAGGGCGTTTAAGTCAATTTTTAACAATCGGGCTAACGGAGCCAAAAGCGAAATATCTGGACTGGTTGTTCCCTTTTCCCATTTACTGACTGCCGGAATAGACACATTGAGGTATTCTGCAACTTGTTCCTGCGTGAGTCCTAATTCTTTTCTTCTTTCTTGTATAACTAAGTTCATAGGCATAATAGAAGCCTCCTTATTGAGAATGGCACAAAAGCTTTTGTTGACTTTATTATACTTGTGTATTTACTAAAAAACAATTGAGCAGTTGTTAACTTTAAATTGATTTTTTTAACTATAAGTTAATATTAGGGGCAAGATGTTTGCGCCCTTGCCCCTAATTCAGTGTTACAGTTTGCCTTATGCGTAAATTAGTTCAGTATTAACAACTTCCTCTACAGTTCGAGGAGGTGTACCGGAGCCTTGGAGGAAAGGGACGGAGACTGGAAGTGTGTTATTCTTACTGTTTTGCCGCACCCTGTATGTGCGGCGTGCTGCGCCCCAAGGTTATCTTGCCGGTACGGCGCTATGGAAAGGATGAGCTGCAGGTGATTTTTACCCATGAGATTACGCACAAGATGTCAACAGCATCCCCCAGCAGGATTCAATCGTCCAGTCCATCCAGGGCCCTCCTGATCTGTTCCTTGTCCTCCTCCGTCATCTCCCCGGCTCGGAACAGACTGGCGACCAGCTGTGCCGGGTCCCCCTGGTACCAGAAGTCCATCTCCTCCTGCAGAAGCTTCGCCTTGTAATCCGCCTCGCCTTTGAGCGCATGGACGTAGGACAGCTTTCCCCTCCGATAGATTTGGACGAAGCCTTTCCCAATCATCTTCAGCAAGAAAGTCTGCACTGTGGTCCTGGCGTAGTCTTTGCCATATTTCTCTTTCAGGGCTATCATCAGATCCGGTACCGAGATATCCTCCCCCGCGTCCCAGACCGCCTTCATCACCATGGCCTCCGAGCCGCTCAGCTTTCTGTCCTCCTCCGGAAGAAACTCCCCTGTCTTCGTCGCCATTGTCGTTTTTGCTGCTGTTGCTGTCTTTGTTGTCTTTTCTGTTTTCACCATTTTTATCCTCCGCTTTCCGGATGCCTATCCGATTGTCTCTTTCTATTTTATGACTCTTATAGTAATTTGTCAATAGCACAGATACACATTCCCTACCATCACCAGTACCGTCCCCGCCGCAATCAGGGACAGCCTGCCCAAAGATTCCGCCAACAGGCTCCTATAAGAGACGCCCGTCCATCCTTTCCCCGCATCCATGAACATCACCCTTTCTATTCCTTCTGCCTATAAGTCTTTCTTTATATAGACGTTTGGAAAGGTGAAAAGGTTCATTTACAAAATATTTATCAACACTAAAAAAGAGAGCGGACTCCATCTCCGCTCTCCCCAATGGCTCAAAAGCCTATGCTGCCTGATTCTATTGATAATACTGTGCCTGGGCGCTCCAGAGCTCCCAGTATTTCCCGTTCTTGTCCTTCAGCAGCTCCTCATGGCTGCCTGTCTGCACCATCTGCCCCTGGTGGAACACCGCAATCCTCTCACAGAAGCGGCAGGACGACAGCCTGTGGGAAATATAGATGGCCGTCTTGCTGCCCACGATGCGGTCGAAGCTGGTGTAGATCTCATACTCGGACAGGGGATCCAGCGCCGCGGTGGGCTCGTCCAGCAGCACGAAAGGCGCGTCCTTGCAGACAGCCCTGGCAATGGCGATCTTCTGGGCTTCGCCGCCGGATACCTCCACGCCGTCCTCGTAGTCTTTGTATAAATAGGTGCCCGCGCCCTCCTTCATACCCTTTAGCCGCTCCCCGAAATTCGCCTTCTCCAGGCAATCCACTACTTCCCTGTCGTCATAATCGCAGCTGGCTGCCACATTCTCCCCCAGGGGAAGGGAGAACAGCTTAAAGTCCTGGAACACCACGGAGAACAGCTTCAGATACTCCTCCTGGCGGAATTTCCGGATGTCCACGCCGTTCAAGAGAATCTCCCCCTCTTCCGGATCGTAGAGTCTGCACAGGAGCTTGATCATGGTGGTCTTGCCGGAGCCGTTCATGCCCACGATGGCAAGCTTCTCCCCCACCTGCAGCTTCATGGAGAAGTTTTTCAGGGCATAGGTCTCGCTGCCCGGATAACGGAAGGAGACATTCCGGAACTCAATCCGGTATTCCCCGTCCCTGCGCTTCTCCAACGGCAGGCTGCCCTTGTACATCTCATCCTCCAACTCCAGAAGCTCCATGGTGCTCATGTGCTTGCGGATGTTCAGGAACAGGTCGGGAACGCTCTTGGCCAGGCCGTCCAGCTCGCCGAACAGGTTCCGGATACAGCCCGCGTACCGCAGCACATTGCCCACCGTCACGGAACCCGCCAGCGCCAACAGGCCCACGATGAGATAGGCCGCTCCCTCCAGAAGCTGTCCAGAGACCACCTGGCAGAAGCCGCTCTTTCCCAGATACCCGCTTATCTTCCGGAATTCCGCCCTGTCCTCCGGCAGTTCCCCGTTTTCCAGGGCATACCGCTTCATCAGGCCATGGGCGCCGTAGATGCGCACGTCTTTCCCGTTCTGGTATTGGAACCGCGCCCCGTTGGCGAAAGCCCACCCCAGAAACGGCGGGTGCTCCTCTTCCATCACCGAAAAGTGGTTCAGGCACTTATTGTACAACGCCTTGAAACGGGTGGCAAAGCCTGTGGTCAGCACGCTGATGGCCAGGGCAGCCAGAAGCGTCACCCACACCCCGGGCTGTCCGGAGACGAACATCACGCCCACCACCGGGAAGCCCACTGCCACAGCACCAATCAGGTTCAACACGCTGCGCAGGATTTGATCCACACAGCCCAGCACAGAGTAGAGTCCGGCGCCCCAGTGCAGGTCATCCTGGATCCTCCGTTTCAAAATCTCGCACTCCGGACTGTTGATTCTGGCAAAGTCCATGCTGAGCATCTTCTCCTCCGTCAGGGCGTGGTACTTCATGTACAGCCCGGTCATCTTGGCATCAGACCGCAGCCGCAGCCAGCTGGTGGCATTCCCCAGCAGAAACATGACCCCGCAGAAAAGGGCCGTCACCTTGAAGGTCTCCAGAAAAGCGCCGCCGCTTCCCAGCGCGTCCAAAATATAAGCCGACAGGATCAATGCCAAATAGCCGTTGGCCACCCCCAGCAGATGCCCCAGAGAGCACAGCGGCAGCCAATAGGAATCCATCTCGCCGACCATCTTCATCACTTTTTTCGTATTCCGCAGATGCTCCTTCAGAGGGAGCCTGCTGGTCAGATCAGATACCTCTTTCATCTCACACCTCTATCCCAGTTCCGTCTCTACACTCCCATGCCCTTTTAGGGGAGCAATTTTCAGCTGCATAGTGCGCATCTGAAAATTCTCCCGGGCATGTCCGTTCCGAGACTGTTTTTTATTACAATTCCGTCTTATTTTCCTGATAATACCCGCTCTGCACCCGATACATCTGTGCGTAAGGGCCGTTCTTCTCCAGCAGCTCCTGATGGGTGCCCATCTCCACGATTTCCCCTTTCTCCAGCATGACGATTCTGTCCGAGAATCCGGTGCTGGCCAGCCTGTGGGAGATGAAGATGGAAGTCCTGTCGTGGCTGTACTCCTGGTAGGCATCGTACACCTGGCTCTCCGCGATGGGGTCAAGGGCCGCCGTAGGTTCGTCCAGCACCAGCACCGCCCCGTCCTGGTACAGCGCCCTGGCCAGCAGCAGCCGCTGGTTCTGGCCGCCAGACAGCTCTACCCCTGAATTTTTCAGGTTGCCCATGTACCGATCCATGGTGATGCCCTTTTCCTGAAGCACCTCCCACATCCCCGCCTTTTCCAGGGCTTCCCGCAGCCGCTTCTGGTCTATTTCCTCCGTCTTCCTCAATGTGATGCTCTCGTCTATCCGGGTGGGCGGGAAGAACATTTCCTGGAACACTACGGAGAAAAACGCGTACCGCTCCGCCTTGGGGAATTCTCTCGCATCGATTCCGTTCAGGAGGATAGCACCCTCCTCCGGCTCATAGAAACCGCACAGGAGCTTCACCAGCGTGGTCTTCCCCGCGCCGTTTGCCCCTACCAGCGCCAGCTTTTCCCCGGCCTTGATTCGGAGGTTCAGATGAGAGAAGACCTGCGTCCTGCTCTCCCCCGCCCGGTAGGAAAATCCCACATCCTTAAATTCTATGGACACCGGTTTGGCCAGCTCACTGATATGTCTGCCGCCGGAGGTCACATCCTCCTCCGGCCGCTCCAGATAGCTGCGCACCCACTCCGTATCTTCGGATGCCTGCTGCAGAGATGCCAACGAGGACGCCACCTCCCGGACGAAGCCCGAAAATCCCGTTATAGCCCCGAAGTACAGCACGAAATCGCTGACTGTCATGTCCCCTGACGCCGCCAAGTAGATTAGATACGCATATGCGCCCAGATCCCTAATCAGATCCAGGGTCCTTCCCCAGAACCCGTTCTTCCAGACCCATACCGCCTTGCGCCACTCCAGTTTCTCCCTGGCAGCCACCACGCCGTCCAGTCTCTGCCGCAGCCAGGAGCCCATGCCGAAAATCCGTATATCCTTTGCCGCCGAAGCGTTTCCCATAGCCGATTTCATATAGAAGTAATGCTTTTCCGTGACCGCTTCCTGATCCCGCAGGCTGTTGTGGAACCGGTTCTCCCGCAGATCCATCAGGTACCCGATTCCCGCCAGCGCCAACAAGAGGAATACCATCCACACACTCAGGCTGCCCAGCACGGTGGAGTACAGCACGAATGTGATGACCGTGCTGGCCAGGCTCCTCACAATGTAGGCAAATTGGGAGCTGGCGGAGCTGCTCCCCCTGTTCTGCACTTCCACGGCCTTGCGGAAATCATTTCTGCCCTCCTCGGACTCCGTATAGGCATAGTCCACCCGCAGACTCTTCAGATAAGTCCGGAACACCACCCTCTGCCTCTCCCAGTTCAGCGTCCAGCTATTGCGTGCCTCCACCCCCTGAGAGATTCCCCTGGCCGCCAGGTACAGCAGCGTATATCCCGCCAGTACCAGCGCAAGTCTCTGGGGCGGCGCTTTCTCCTCTATCAGCGCCAGCGTCACCTTCGGGAAATAAAGGGCAAGCATCTGGAACGCGGGGCTCAGCAGAATGCCCGCCACGGTGATCCAGAATATGCTGGGATTGTGTTTTAGATAATATTTCACCCAAAACCCTAAGTTCGATGCTATGGAACGTCTCTTCCTGTCCATCCGTCCTACTCCTTCCTTTTCCTTTCATCGGCAGCGCACCTGTCTGCAGAGGATACAGCCTGCTCCCGGGTCTCTTTGTCCATGCCCTCCGCCGAAAGATGCAGCTGCCGTTTTGCATGCTCCCATCCTAACAGATTCTCTCTCGAAAAAGAAGATTTTGAAACGAACGGTCGTCTGGAGACATGAACGGCAGCGTGCTGCTTTGCCTTCCACCCCTCTGTCCAAAGACCTCACGGCTCAATTCCGCCGAAACGCCATGCCGGATGTGCTCACAGCGGCAACAGCACCTCCGTGGCGAACACTCCCTCCTCATTCTGCCGGTCCAGATATCCGTGGTATTTCGCCACTACCCGGTCCATGCGCATCAGGCCGAACCCGTGGTTCCTGCTGTCCTTGGTGGTCAGGTACAGGCGGCCCTTTTTCTGCGGCTTTTCCCCCACAGAATTCATGACGTAGATATACAGCTGCCCTTTCAGCACATCTATATACACCCGCAGGAAGCGCTTCTCCTGCTCTTCGATTTTCAGGCAGGCCTCCATGGCGTTGTCCATCAGGTTCCCCACGATGATGCCCAAATCCACCTCGGACAGCGGCAGGCTGTGAGGGACTATGGCCTTGGCCTCCACAGGAATCCCTCTGGCCTGGGCCAGGGAAAGCTTGCTGTTCAGCAGCGCGTCAATCCTGACATTGCCCGTCTTGACGATTTTGTCCACTTCGGCCAGGTCCGCGTCCAGCTCGTTCAGGTATTCCTCCAGCCTGTCGTACTCCCCCAGGGCCAGATGGGCCTTCATGGTCTGTATGTGGGTCTTCAGGTCATGCCGCCATCCCCTGGTCTGGCGGTACATATTCTCCACTTCCTCGCTGTGCTTCTGCACCAGGTCGTTCTGGTACTGGGACAGTCTCTTCTCCACCCGTATGGCTGTAAAATAGGAAAGGGCGGCAGCGAACAGCCCCAGGGCCGCCACAGCCGCCAGTATGATCCAAACCGTCATGTCCTTCTCCTTTCGCCGTTCCGCCCCTCTGTGGTCCTGTGCGGCCACTCCGGCACCGTGCTCTACCCTCTCCTGAAATATTCGATGAACCGCTGGTTCACCTGCTGGTAAAGCCTTCTGCTGACGGGGATGCGCTTTCCGTCGTCGAACTCGATGTCCTCTCTGCCTATCTGGCGGATATTGCCGATGCGGCACAGATAGGAGCGATGGCATTTCAGGAATTCCTCTTTGTCCAGAAGCGCCTCCAGCTCCGAAAGGCTCTCCCGCACCTCCAGTATCTCTTCCGCCCGCACCCTGCCGATTGCGCAGCCACGCCCTCTGGCCTCCACATAATCGATGCTCTCCTGGCTGATTTTCAAGGTCTCCTCCGCTGTGTGCAGAGTCACGAAGCGCTCCTGCCGCCTGCGCCCCAGGGCCTTTTCCATGCACTGCTTCACCTTCTCCGCGCTCAGGGGCTTGATCAGATAATGCAGGGCCTCCACCTCGTAGCCCTCCTCCAAATAATCGCTGATCCCCGTGGCGAACACGATCACGATATCCCTGTCCAGCGCCCGGACTTTCCTGGCCAGCTCCACGCCGTCCATCCCCGGCATCTGGATATCCAGGAAAAGGACATCGAAATCCCGCCCCTCCTCATACCGGAACCAGAAGCTCTCCGCCGTCCCAAAAGCCTCCACGGTGACGGCCCTGTCCGTCTCCCCGCGCCATTCCTCCAGGTAACGGACCAGCAGATCCCTGTGGGGCTTCTCGTCCTCAATCACTGCAATCTTCATATCCTTGTCCCTGCCTTGTTCCGTTTCTCGTCCCATTCCATGTGATGCCTGTTCGGCCCTTTTTCCTATCTCCTAATCCGCTTTCGTGTTCCTTTTGTCCATTGCCCAATCGGAAAGCAAGGATTTGGAGAATGACAGGAGCCCAAGCCGAATTGCGGCTTTCCTACCCGGCTCTCCGCCTTATTCCGCGCTGCGCAGCGCCGCCCCTCCCGGAGCCAGGGCCTTTGCCTGCAAGATTCCCATAAAATCACTTTTCCACAAAGGCTTTTGCCCCGTCTCCGGCTTTTCCCACCAGGGCTATCTGTCCCTCTCCGAAAACCGGCAGATGGAAGCCGTCCCTGTCCGAATCCGAGTACCTGGCAAACCACTCCTCCAGCTGTCCCCGCAAGTCGGCTATCCTCCCTTGGACTACTGCATCGTCTTTCTCCATCAGATTCACCTCTTCCCCGGGATCCGCTTTCAAGTCATAGAACTCATCCTCCCCGTAGCGGTAACGCTGGATATATTTGTATTCCCGGGTGCGGATCATCCTGGCGGGGCCGTATTCATCGTATACCACCACCGCGTCCCGCCCGTCAGGCACCTGTCCGCTGAAAATCTCTTGGAAGCTGCGGCCAGGGCAGTCCGGATCCGGCTCCTCCCCCATCATCCCCGCTATGGTCGGGAAAATGTCATAATGGCTGTAAAGCCCCCTGGCCACGCTGCCCGCCGGAATGCCCTTCGGGTAGACGATGATCATAGGCACCCTGACCGCGGTATCATACAGATTCAGGGGAAATGTCCCGTTTCCTTTTCCGAAGATGCCATGGTGCCCCATGCTCATGCCATTGTCAGCCGTAAAAATAAAAATGGTGTCCTCCCAGGTCCCCTCCGCCTTGAGATAATCCACAATCCTTCCGATATCCCTGTCCATGGCCGTCACAGCGGCATAATATCCCTGCAGCCGGTTCCTGCGGTCCTCCTGGGAATAGTCCTGCCCCCACTTATGAGGCGGCACATTGGGCGTCTCCGTAAAAGGGCAGTCCCGATATAAATCATAAAATTCCGCCGGATGCTGGGCGCGCTCCCAGGGCGAGTGGGGCGCGGTGTAATGGACGCTCAGGTAAAAAGGCCTGAACTTATCCTTCCCTTTCAGAAAATCCAGAGCCTTTTCCGTGATATAATCCGTAACATAAGTCCCCCGCAGCATGTCGAACTGTCCGTTGCGCAAGACTACAGGGTAGTAGTAATTATCGCCGCCCATGGCGATGGGCTCCCAGTAGGAAAAGCCCTTCTGAGGATGCCCGGCGTCTCCCAGATGCCATTTCCCGGCCAGCCCGCAGGCATATCCGTGCTCTGCCAGGATTTCGGTATAGCCCCGGAAACCGTCCAGATAGCGGATGGCCCTGTCCCCCGCCAGCTGCTGTCTCGACCAGGCGTACTCCCAGGAAGCGTCAGGATCCTGATGCTTTTCCCGGAGGGCGGAAGCCACCTCCTGATAGTCCAGATGACCCTTGCTGATCCAGTCATGGACGCCGTGCTGGGAGGGCATCCTGCCGCACAGCACCGAAGCCCGGGCCGGGGAGCAGACCGGCGACGTACAGAAATACTCCGGAAAATACATGCCCTCTTCTGCCAGCCTGTCCAGGTTCGGCGTCCGAACCTCCCTGTTCCCCGCGCAGCCCATGGACCAGTACCCCATGTCGTCCGCCATCACCATGACAATATTCGGCTTATCTGCCATACCCTTATCCCCCTGTGTGATATTCTTTTTAGTCGCCTTCTATTTTATCATACCGCAGGTACAAAGTTAATAGTGAACTTGAAGTTTCGGAAAATCCCTGTTTTCGGAAATCATGTGGAAATGCGGCCCAAAATATGCTACAATCATCAACGGGCGGCCACAGGGCGCAAAACCGGCCCAGACATGCCTGAATACAGATTAGATATAGGAAAAAAGGAGCGCAAGACATATGAAAAAAAGAAGGACATTATTGCCAGCGATCGCCCTTGGGCTGATGCTTACGGCCTGCGGGGATTTCCGGGAAGCGCCGGGCATTGCGCCAGGCAGCGATGCCGGCACCAATCAGCAGGAGTCCCCGGAAGCGAAGGAGCTTCCGGCTTCTCAGGAGTATGTTTCCTCAGACGGTTCTTATCAGGCAATCCTGCCGGAAGGGCTGACGCAGACTGACACCACCATCCTTGCAGGTTCTGACATGATGATGCTGGACGGCGGTTCCGACCGGAAAGGCTTCGGTGCCTTCTGTGTGAAAAGTTCCAAGTCCAATGTCTATGGAAGCCCTGATGCCATAGAAAGCCTGGCGGATTACGCGGATCATATGACAGATCTGCTGATGAACGGTTCCGGCGTCACGGCGGACTGGGAGGATGTGGACGCGCCTTCCGCGGAGGGTGCCGTAAGCTGCCTTGCCAGGAAGAGCGTGGTCACTCAGGGAGCCAGCCGGGGACTGGCCTACGGCTATTACCTGGAGACGGCCAGCAACTATTATTCCGTATTCCTCATCGGAAATACCGATGACGTGGAGGAGGCCATGCAGGTCATCGCCCTGGAGATCCTGGAGGAGGCATCCGGGCAAGGCGGAACCCGGAATTTCCTCAATGGCATGACAGCGGTCCTGGACTCCCTGAACGGCGCCAGCGTCCGGGAGACCTACTATATGCTGGAAGAGGGCGGCGCGGACGAAAGCCAGCTGGAAATCATCGCCTCCCAGTCCCGGCAGAGCCTGTCCTCCAGCTGGGGCATAGAGAGCGGCGCGGATCTGACAGAAATGGCGGATACCCTCATAGCCGGGCGGCATAACCTGGACGCCCTGTCGCTGCTGGAAGAATACGGCGGGCTCAACGAGACGGACCGGGAGTCCTTTGACGCGAAGCTGCAGGGGCAGAACCTGGACGAAGGGATATATGTCAGCCTGCTGGCGGCATATGACGCATGGTCCGCTTACGGCGATGGCGCTATCGCCGCCTGGGACTTAAGCCGGGTGGGCACCATTATGGGCTATGGCTATGCGGCCGGCTATTGCACCTATGAGGAGGCCCTGGACAAGACCCTGGAGGCAGCCAGGAAAGCGAAAGAGCTTTTCAGCTCCTGGGAGGAATTCAACCAGAGCTATCTCTACGGCTATTCCTATTGGGCGGAGGAGTCCCTGGAGGACCCGGAGAGCAGCGCCGCGGAGCGGGCAGAGCTGCTGCACGGCATGGAATCACTGGAAAACGGGCCTTTTTCTTTCGGTTGGGACATTGAGCTTACGAAAGACTGGTGAGCTGCTAAATACAGCCTTCCTGGCGCCAAACCGCAATCCTGCGACCCTGTTTTCAATCGCCCAGACATATGGTTTCTTGTGGGTAGATACATGGGGCTGCAATAGACCAGCCCCCTCGGCAGGATCGCCATCTACACGGCTGCCGCAGGAAGGGTTGTGAGGTTGTTGGAAAAATGATAAAATGGGGACAGAAATTTGTTTGAGCCTTGCCGCGACAATCGTGGCAAGGCTCTGGCAAAGCCGGTGACGGCTGCTCTTTTGTCAGAACGGAAATCTCCCGTCCTCCTTGCAGCGGCATCTCCCCGGATTCCCTTCGCTGCGGTAAATCCTGTGCCGCTTCAGGTCATATACCACAGACCATACCGTGTCCTTTCCGGTGTTCCGGTCATATTGGCAGAGGAAACCGTGTTTGCCGGACAACAGTTCTTTTGCAAACGGTAAAGTGATATCATTTTCTTTCCGGCTCAACGCTTTCACTAATGTCTGATACCGTCTCTCCGCGAACCAGTCATCCGGTTCCCCATGGCCATGTCGCTGGGCTTCCTGGCAATTGTGGCGCTCCGGTTTTGAGCTTCTTCGGTCCCCTATCTCCGGACGGCTGGAACCCTCCTCTTCCGTGCGGTCGGCATATACCAGTTCCGAGCATCTGTAGGCCCCTATCTCCGGACGATGGGAACCCTCCTCTTTCGTGCGGTCGGAACATGCCATTGCCGGACGGTTGTAGCGTACCATATCCGGAAGATGAAATATATTCGTTGCGCACACAAACCTTTTAGCCGCATTCCGCTTAACCTCTTTCCCCTTTTCCGCATCCCCCGTTTCCGGCATCCGCCCCGCAATCTCTGTGCGCTCAGAATTGCACTCGATGACCGCGATATCCCCCGCAGCGTCCGCAAGGGTAAGGAATTGTCTACAAATAACTGATGCGAGTTTATAGCCGTTTTCGTTGTATTTCTGGGCTTTCTCCTAAACAAGTTGCATCAGTTATTTTCCGACAATTCCTAAAGGTCTGGGCAGAAGCAACGGGCAATTCGCCGATACAGGAGACCACTTCCGCCACTGTCTTACATTTCTCCAGAAAATACCGCAACAGCATCCCCGCGTTCAGCCCGGGCTTTCTCCCGATAGGGTATACGGAAGTCAGGCCCACCGCCAGGCCGTGTTCATTGACGCCGTCCTCCATTTCCACAAAGGCGGTGGTATTCCCGGTAAAGGAATAAGCCCCGTCCGTCAGCCTGTAAATCACATTCAGGTTCAGCTTTTCCAGCTCCGTCAAAAAATCGCTGTTGCGCCCGAACAGAATCTCCTCCTCCGTGGCAGCAGCAAAGCACGAGCAGTTGCAGACCGGCGGCATGGCATACATGCTGAACAATACCGCCTGCAGGATGCGGACATCACACTGCTGCCCGTCCGCCAGTCCCTGGATTTCCTCCAGGATTTCCGGATAATTCCTTTCATAGACAGGGACACAGGCCGCCCCGTAGGCCATCCGCTCCCCCGTTATCTCAAAGGGAATGTGCTCCAAAATTATATTTTTGTGCTTTAACAACAGGGAACCCCAACGAAAGCCAGCTTCATAGTGTGTTCCTCGAAAATGTGCATGATACATTTTTCCACGCTCCTTATCTCTTAAGTCAACAGCAAATCGCTCCGCACGAAAACGCACTCCGCAGATTGCTGTCGCCGAATAAAGAGCTGCCGGCAACTCTTATCCCAGCATACTGGAATAAAAAATTTATGTCAATCCCTTTATATCACTCTTCTCTTTTAAAGCGAACCAAACTTGCCACAATTCCAAACAGAAACACCAGAAACAGAATCGCCACAGAAACTCCCACCGGACACCCCAGCTCACGGGAACGCCCCCTCGCCAGGAAGCAGGCAGCTGACCAGGGATAGAATCCCGCTATGGGAGAACTGCTTCTTGTCCTGATAGGGCAGCCCCATCAGATCCAGCGCGTCCTTTATGGCATAGCGGCCCGGAACGCCCCGCAAAGCCGCGAAAATCTGCAGGTTCTCCGTGGACGTCAGGTTCGGGTAGAATCCCGGCGCTTCGATAAGGCTGCCGATGCGGGGGGAGAGCTTTCTTCTCGTTTCCCCGAAGGGGCTTTTCCCATAGCAGCACCTCCCCGATTGTGGGCCGCGTAAGGAATTGTCTACAAATAACTGATGCGAGTTTATAGCTGTTTTCGTTGTATTTCTGGGCTTTCACCTAAACAAGTTGCATCAGTTATTTTCCGACAGTTCCTAAGGAAGTGTCTACAAATAACTGCTGCAAGTTTATGGCAATTTTTATTGTATTTCCGGGCTTTTGCCTGAAGCAATTGCAGCAGTTATTTTCCGACAATTCCTAAGTCCAAGGCGCATTTTCATGGTGGTGGGCTTCCCGGCGGGCGGATTGCAGTTTCCCCAGCCCCTCCCGCCCGGAATGGCAGCAATCGGCTGCTATTCCCTCCGCCTGGACGCTTTTTTGAATCAAAGCGAAGAGCTCCCTGTCATCGTCCATTATCAAAATCCTGTCCATCTCCAGTCCCCGCTTTCCCGAAACCGGTCAGTATCATTATAGCCAGTCCGCCGGGCAACTGCAAGAAAGATGCCAGAAAACCAAGCTTGTCAAAAAACGGATAAAATGGTATGATTGATGCACCAATCAGAATCCATCGATAAGGAATTGTCTACAAATAACTGCTGCAAGTTTATGGCAATTTTTATTGTATTTCCGGGCTTTTGCCTGAAGCAATTGCAGCAGTTATTTTCCGACAATTCCTAAAAGAAAAGGACGATTCCGCCCATGAAAAAAGCGACCTGGCTCCTGGAAAATCTGCAACAGCTGAAAACCTCCCTGAAATGGATTGTCTTTGCCGCCCTCTCGGGTACCTCGGTGGGCCTGGTAAGCGCGCTCTTCCACTTTTGCCTGGCCGGCGCAGCCCGTTCCCGGGAAGAGCGCCCCTGGCTGATCTGGCTGCTGCCCTTCGGCGGCCTGCTTATCGTGGCCTCCTACCGCCTGCTCCAGCACGAAAAGGACACGGGGACGAACCTGGTGCTCTCCTCCATCCATTCCGGCCACCGGCTGCCCCTGCGCATGGCTCCGCTGATTTTCCTCTCCACCCTGATCACCCACCTGCTGGGAGGCTCCGCCGGCCGGGAGGGCGCAGCACTGCAGCTGGGCGGCAGCATCGGCAGCGCCATCGGCAGACGGGTGGGCTTCGATGAAAAGGACAAGAACATCATGACCATGTGCAGCATGAGCGCCGCCTTTTCCGCCCTGTTCGGCACGCCCATGGCGGCAGCCATCTTCTCCCTGGAGGTGGTGAGCGTAGGCATCATGCACTATGCCGCCCTGGTGCCCTGTGTGATTGCCGCCCTGATCGCCTGTGCCATCGCCTCCCGTCTCGGCGTCCCCGCGGAAGCCTTCCCTCTGGATGCCGTCCCGCCGCTGACGGTGGGAAACGGGGCATGGATTATCGTTTTGGCGTCTCTCTGTGCACTGTTGAGCATCTTATTCTGCGTCCTGCTGCACCAGTCGGAGCGCCTTTACCACAAATTCTTTCCCAATCCCTACCTGCGGATCTTCGCGGGCGGCTGCATCGTGCTCCTTCTGACGCTCCTGACCGGGAGCCAGCGCTACAACGGCTCCGGCATCGAGCTGATCGTCCACTGCATGGAGGGGAACGCCGCCTCGCCGGAGATGTCCGTCCTGAAGATGCTCTTCACGGCCGCCACGCTGGGGGCGGGCTACAAGGGCGGGGAAATCGTCCCCTCCTTCTGCATCGGAGCCACTTTCGGGTGCCTTTTCGGCAGCCTGACGGGATTCGCCCCGTCCCTGTGCACGGCGGTGGGCATGACCGCCCTCTTCTGCGGCGTCACCAACTGCCCCATCAGCTCCCTGCTCATCAGCTTCGAGCTGTTCGGCTACGAGGGCATGCCCTATTTTCTGCTCACCGTGGCTTTCAGCTACATGCTCTCCGGCTACCATGGCCTGTACCACAGCCAGAAAATCATATACTCGAAATACCGCACCGATTTTATCAACAAAAAGGTTGGGTGACCGCTGTCCAACATTCCGGCAACAGCCAGACAGCCCCTCCCGCGAAGCCATACTTGAATTGCTATTAGGAATTGTCGGAAAATAACTGATGCAACTTGTTTAGGAGAAAGCCCAGAAATACAACGAAAACGGCTATAAACTTGCATCAGTTATTTGTAGACAATTCCTTACCACGTCCGCAAAATGGCGCTGGACGGAATTTTTGAGCCTGTTCGAGATGATGGAAGTGACAGACCCGAAAGTGCTGTCCTGTATGGACGACTACCATGTCAGGCTGATTGCGCCGGCCCTGATGACGGACGGGGAAATCATGAAGTTCCAATCCAGCCGCCGGGAGGTCATGCTGTTCATCAAGCACTCAAAAGATAAAGAGACGTTGAAGAAGACGGTTGCTGGGAACAGGGAGCGCTTCCAGCGCGTGGAGCGCCGGGCAGTGGACGTGATCAACGCGATTACGGGCACAGGCCTGAAATATGAGGAGAGCGAGGTGACGGTCAACGTGTGCAAGGCGATTCTGGATATGCGGCTGGAGTCCGAGCAGATTGGGGAAGAACGAGGAGAACGGATAGGGGAATTAAAACAGGCTCGGGAAAGCGCAGTGAGATTCGCGTACAAAAAAGCAGGGACTCCTCGAGGGTCTCTGCTCTTTTCGTGGATGATTCCGGTTATTTTATCCTGAATTCCTCTGCTTCCTCATCTGTGAGCGGCCTGCCCGACGGCTTAAATCTTTCTGTCATTCCTCTCCATCTGTAACGCCTGCCATCCGGTTTCCCCGTAAATATCCTCCATCGTCAGCAAAGCCACCTCTCCCTGTCTGGCCCGTTCCAGCAGGGGCTCCGTAAAACCTCCTTTGGAGAAAATATAATAATCTATAGTTCCCACTACTTTTCCAACTACAATTGGAAGAAGGTGGTAAAATTACCA
>OFFF01001268.1_pt1 | contig 16529 bp, 8 predicted proteins | sample 1521301 | NCBI WGS metagenome assembly OFFF01 (sample SAMEA3504101, study PRJEB24116) | mouse gut metagenome | biome: mouse gut; feature: mouse-associated habitat; material: faeces | place: Denmark | collected 2011
TGTGTCTGACAGGCGGGCTTTTTGTGGCTGGAGGCTGACTCACGCTTTGTATACCCTAGAGCGAATGCTGTGCTCTTTGGCAAACTCTCTCGCAAAGGATTTCGAGGGAGCATAGATAGTCAGATTTGGACAGTCTTCAAAGGCCGTTTCGTCGATTTTGGTCACTTCTTTTGGAAGAATGAGGGCGGTCAGGTTAGTGCAGCCCTGGAAAGTGCGCGGGCCAATCGACAGTGTTTTGCCCCAGGGGAGTCTCAAGCAGGTCAGCGCTTGACAGCCCCGAAAGAGTTTAGCTGCGTGCTTCCAATCATTGCGTCCCTCAAACAGATCAAACTCATTCAGATTCAGGGAACTTTCGCCGGGCGGTGAGATAAAGATACATTTTTTCCGCTCATACTCGGCGCACAAAACAATGACAAGCCCGGGCAAAGCTTCGTCCAGCGCTTTCATGACTTCATCCATGATGCCGTGACTGCTGTCGTCTTCTACGGCCGTAAATACAAAGGCTGGGAGGCTGTCGCCAGACAGGGCTGATTCTGCGGCGGACTTGATGGCTTTTGTGTAGTCCTCGCACCAGCTTGTTTCAAATGTCCCATAGCTGGACCGTTCAGCCCGGGATAAGGCTTTGCACCACGCCTGCTTGTCCTCGTAGATTTTCTGTGCGGCGGCTGGAACCTTCTCCAAATCCTCCCGGTTTCCGGAGATGGCGCAGATATACCCAACACCGTAACTGAGACCCATGTACAAATCCCTCCATGATGTCAAATTTTACATTAATATATCACTTTGAAAATCGCGTGTCAAGTATGCTGTGTGTATAGTCTAAATAGGGCTCCGAACCAAACGGGCAGCTGCATTTACACAAAAAAATTTTTGAGATACAATAAGTTTATTCTTATTGTGCCGGTAAGCAGGCAGCAAAACGACAGGAGGAAAAAATTATGCAAGGTATGTTTGAAGGCGGTTCCCAGGGGGAAAAGCGGCATCTGCTGCCGCTGCTCAGCAAGCTGCGCCCCACTTGCGGGTAGCTTATTGAGTTGCCCAGGGATTGGGAGCAGCTGGCGGACGGTGACTGGGCCATCGTGCACTTTAAGAGTGAGAACTCCGGAAACATCAGCTATTGTGAAGATCCCCATGTTCGCTGACCTGGGCGTCTATATGCTGAAAGAAGAAGAGAGGGGGCTGTATATGAGCGAAGAAGAGCTGCGTGAACTGCTGCTGGCCGAGGTGTACGCCGGAGCGTTCTCCGGGCTGGGCGCGATGCTTCTGGACGAGGACCAGATTCGGAACGCCGGAGTGGAGGAGCTGGAGGAGCTTGCACGGGATTCATAAAGGTGATATAATACTTATATTTTGTATAAATTCTCTGTGCCAGTGGACAAATGAGGAAGCCTGAATTGCAGTGAAAAAATTTTTTGATAAAACTATTAGGGAAAACTAGGAAAAGGAGAACTGCCATATGGACAACATGAAAGAGACTGCGGCTGCCCCGATTTCGCGAATCGATTATAACGATCTGGCCAAGGCCATTGCCGGTGTACTGAGCGCCGCTCCCATGACTGCGGCGGAGATCAACGCCGCCCTGGGGACGGACTATACACCTCTGCAGATCTCAAACGCAATGCAGCGCATCTCCGGCGCGTCCGCCGGGCGGGAGGTTCGCATGACCGTGAGTGCGAACGGGCGGCGGCGGGAAAAGGAGTACGCAGTCTATACCCTGTGCGGGACAGGGGAAGTGACCCGGCCTTCCGCCGGGGCAATGCGGGAGAAAAAACCGCCCCAGGCAGCGGAGGGAAAGAAACCCCCTCTCCCGGAGTACATCGCGGAGAAGAGACGGAAGCGGGCCAACGAGACTGTGGAGCGGGCCAAAGCGATTGCGAAGGTGCTGGGAAGTGAACCTATGACAATGATGGAGATCAATGCCGCGCTGGGCACGGACTACGGGGCGCTGCAGGTATCCAACGCAGTGAGGTCCATCCCTGGGGCCGAATCATGCGAAGTTATGCGTACGGTCACCAACAGCAGGGGAGAGAAAGTGGAGCGGGAATATACCGCCTATTTTTTGAAGTAACCACTTTGGACTGAAAAAATTTCAAGGAGGGATTTATGGTGGAAAACAAGCAGGATTTTGTCATTGCAAAGGGCGTTTTGACCAAGTACAAAGGTCCCGGCGGGGATGTGGTTATCCCGGCGGACGTTAAGAAAATCGGGGATGGTGCGTTCAAGGGCTGCACAGCTCTGACCGGCGTGACCATCCCGGAGGGCGTAACGAAAATTGGCGAGAGAGCATTTTATGGCTGTACGGAGCTTCAAAGCATAGTTATTCCGGAGGGCGTGAAAGAAATTTCCGGCTTTCTGTTTCGCGGCTGCGCGAAATTGCAGAGCGTGACCATCCCGGAGAGCGTGAAAGAAATTGGCGGTTATGCATTCTACGGCTGCATAAACCTGAAAACCTTGACCGTCCCGAGGTCTGTAAAGAAAATCGGCAAATACGTCTTTCGTGGCTGCAATTTTTACATGGCGCTGATTGCGCCGTATTTTCCTATTTCGGACATTGAAAAGGATGACAAACTCAAAGCCTGCCGCGGCTTTGCCAGGGCGTATCTGGAGAACGCGGTGGAGGACGGAGAGGTCAAGGCGGGCTACCTCCGGTACATCAAGAGCCAGAGAAAGAATTTTTACGTTGCCGCCATTGGGGATGGCGCGCTGCTCCACCTCCTTTTTGCGGCCAGGCTCATCCAGCCGAAGGACATAGAGGACCTGATGGGGTATAAGGCGTACTTCCGCAAGGACACGGAGGCTTTGATCCAGAAGTACCGGGACCGCTATCTGGGGCCGGCGGACCCCGTAAAGGAGGCGGAGCAAAAAAAGAAGGCCGCGGAGAAGTCCGCGAAGAGCATGGAGGAATTTGAGGCCACCGGTGTGATGACGCTGGCGGAGGCAGAAAAGCTGTATACCCTCAAACGGGAAAAAGGCAGTGTCATCATCACCAGATATAAAAACTATACAAGCCCGGACGCCGATGTGGTGATCCCCCGGATCATCGGCAAGTCCCCGGTGACGGGAATCAACAAAGGCGCCTTCAGCGGCAATGAAAATATCCGAAGCGTGACCATCCCGGAGGGCGTAAAGACAATTGACCAGTACGCTTTTAGCACGTGCTCCAATCTCCGGAGCGTGACGCTCCCGAAGAGCCTGCGGGAAATGGCCCTGTGCGTCTTTGCGGGCTGCGAGCGGCTGGAGAGCGTAACCATCCCGGGCAGCTTGAAATACATCCCAGAGCAGGGCTTTTTCGGCTGTTCGGGCCTGACCAGCGTCACCATCGAAAAGGGCGTGAAGGCCATTGGGGTTCATGCCTTTTGTGAGTGTAATATTGAAAATCTGACCATCCCGGAAGGCGTCACCGAGATTGGGCAGGGTGCCTTTGGGGACTGCAGAAAGCTGCGGGAGGTGACCATCCCGAAAAGCGTCAAAGAGATTGGCCCCCAAGCCTTTTTAAACTGCGTAAACCTCCAAAGCGTGACCATTCCGGAGCGCGTCAAAGAAATCGAATGGCAGTCCTTTGCGTACTGTGAAAGCCTGCAAATCGTGACCATCCCGGAAAGCGTCACGGAAATCGGGTACAGCGCCTTCGAGGGCTGCAAGAACCTGACCAGCGTGACCATCCCGGAAAGCGTCACGGAAATTGGCGTCCGTGCCTTCCGGGGATGCGGCAAGCTTCAAAGCGTGACCATACCGGAGAGCATCAAAAAAATCGGCAGCGACGCCTTTAAAGACACGCCGTGGCGCCAGGGTCTGGGCGCGCTGGTCATGATCAATCACTGCCTGCTGAACTATCTGGGGGAGGAAAAGGACGTGATCCTTCCGGAGGGCCTGGAGGAGATCGGAGACAGCACCTTTCAGAACTGCGCCAGCATCCAAAGCGTAACGATCCCAGACAGCGTCATCAAGATCGGGAACTGGGCTTTTTCCAAGTGCGAAAACCTTCGATCCATTACCATTCCAGAGAATGTCACTCGGTTGGGTAGGTCCGCTTTTCATGGCTGTAAAAGCTTGCAGAGCGTAACGATCCCGGGGGGTATCAAAGAAATCTACTATGGCGCCTTTTACGGCTGCGAGAACCTCCGGAGCGTCACCATCTCGGAGGGCGTCGCCAGCATCGGATATCAAGCGTTCTATGGCTGCGTCAATCTGACCGATGTGACAATCCCGGTCAGCGTCAGGAAAATCGATCGAAGCGCTTTTACGCATGGTCCTCAGATTGACATGCTTATCATAGAGGGCTTCACCATCCACGCCCCCGCCGGGAGCTTTGCGGAGCGGTACGCCAGGGAGAACAACATCCCCTTTGAGGCCGTGGAGAAATAAACCGCATTTTCTTTTGAGCGGAAAGCTGCGCCGGATGAGGCGCAAGCCTGTCCGTAAAAATGACCAGGGAGGAATGTAGTATGGGCAGCAAACCGAGGTTTGTCATCAGCAAGCGCGGCGTTTTGGAAAAGTGCTATGGCCCGGAGGGAGAAGTTGTGATCCCGGAGGGCGTCAAAGCAATTGGCGAGAGGGCTTTTGAGGGTAGACGCTCTGTCGTCCGCGTGACGATCCCGAAAGGCGTCACACGAATCGAGGAGGGGGCGTTCCAGGGATGCTGGGCACTGGAAGCGGTAGATATTCCGGAGGGTGTTACATTCATTGGGCGCATAGCGTTTTCCTACTCAGGACTGACCAGTGTGACAATTCCGGAGAGCGTCAAAAGAATTGATTATGAGGCGTTTGCGCATTGCAAAAAACTGACCAGGGTGACAGTCCCGAAAGATATTGACATCCGAATTTCCAGCAACGCCTTTTTGGACACACCGTGGCGCAAGTCGCTGGGTGAGGTCGCGGTGCTCAACCATATACTGCTGGATTATCAGGCCCATGAGGGCTTATATTCCCAATGGGATGAGCACATCGAAGTAACCATACCGGAAAACGTCAAAGTGATCGGGGACTATGCATTCAAACAGCGCCACGCACTGTCCGGCGTGACCATTCCGGAGGGCGTGACGGAAATCGGAGCCAGCGCCTTTCAGGATTGTTCAGCCCTCACCAGTGTAACCATCCCGGAGAGCGTAACAAAAATCGGAGAAAGTGCCTTTTCGGGCTGCTCATGCCTGTCCAGCATAAACCTTCCGAAAAGCATTGCGGAAATTGAGACAAACACCTTTCGTTCCTGCCCAAAACTGACCAGTATAACGATCCCAGAGGGCGTTACGGCAATTGGAGACGCCGCTTTTATGAACTGCATGGGATTGACAAATGTGATCATCCCGGAGAGCGTAAAGAAAATCGGATCCAGCGCCTTTCAGGATTGTCCGGCGCTCACCGGTGTGGTGATCCCGAAGGGCGTTACGGAAATCGAAAGCACGACCTTCGCCGGCTGTCCGGGCCTCAGCAGCATAACGATCCCGGCCAGCGTCACGAAAATCGATGAATACGCCTTTGGTGAAGGCTTCTGCAATGGGCCCTGTGAAAACCTTACCATCCATGCCCCCGCCGGAAGCTGCGCGGAGCGGTACGCCGGTAAGAAGGGTTTCGGCTTTGTGGCGGAGGGAGAAGGCGTTACAGAAAACACACAGGATTTTGTCATCAAAAACGGGGTTTTGACCAAGTACAACGGTCTCGGCGGAGATGTTACGATTCCGGCAGGTGTCACGGTAATTCGATATGGAACCTTCGAAGGCTTCAAAAATTTGACTGGCGTGACGATTCCGGAAGGCGTGGAAAAAATACAACAGGCAGCCTTCAGCAGCACGGGCTTGACCAACGTCACAATTCCGGAGGGCGTGACGGAAATCGGAGACATCGCCTTTTGCGGCTGCGCAGACCTTCAAAGCGTGACACTCCCGGAGGGGGTCAGGATCGGGGAGAAGGCCTTTGCCTACACGGCGATTCAAAGCGTGACGATCCCGAAAGGCGCCAAGGGACTCTTCTTGGCTTTCGAGCACTGTGTCGATCTGACCAGCGTGGTCTTTTCCGAGGGTGTGAAAAGGACCGGCGACAGCACCTTCATGGACTGTACGAACCTGGAGTGCGTGGTCATCCCAAAGAGCGTGACGGAAATCAGCTCCGGCACCTTCTGCCGCTGCACAGGTCTGAAGGATGTGGACATCCCGGAGGGGGTGAAGAAAATCAACAGCTACGCCTTCATAGACTGTACAAGCTTGACCAGCGTGACAATTCCGAAGAGCGTGACGGAAATTGGTGAGAAGTCCTTCGCGCGCTGCACGGGCCTGACCAGTGTGACGATCCTGGGAAGCGCCGCAAAAATCGACAAGACTGTGTTTGAGGACTGCTGCCCTGCCATCATCGCGCCGCATATCCCCATTGACAATTTTGCTCCAGCGGTCAGGCCTGATGCCGTCCGCGGCTTCGCCAGACTGTATCTGGAGGGTGTGGAGCTGGATGAGGAAATCCGGATCGGGTACCTCAAGTACATCAAGGGCAACAAAAAGAGGCTCTATCCTACAGTCATTGAGGATGAGGCACTTTTGCGTCTCATGCTTGCGGAGAAGCTGGTGACGAAGAATGATATTCAGCCGCTGTGAAGGTCCCGGCATCATCAAGGCAAGGTGTTTGCGGATGGTCTGGCCAACGTCGCTTCCTCCGCTTTGCGGCAGCTTTGCCGGAGGCGGCGGGAGATGCTGTTTTCGCGTTTTATGAGAGACAGGTATTGATATTATTTCGCAAATAGAATATAATATTGTCGAAATAGGCAGTAGGGAGATAGAGTATGGATCGTACAACTATTGTCAGCGATATCAATGCTTTGTTACATATCACAGCTGGCTATCTTGCGAATTGGCTGGACGAGATTTTACCCAGAGTGACGGATTCCTGGTGGGAGGATTGTGTTCTGTCCAGTCTCAGCTATTCGCAGCGGGAGGTTGCTGAAAATAGAAATTTCTCCAAGCTGTCAGATTTCGACCTGGCGGCCCTGCTTCGCATTGCAAATAAATCCTGGTACGATATGCGTACTGTTGCGTATTTACCAACGAGCGAACGGGAGTGCGTCCGCAATATGATAAGCGTCCGCAACAACTGGGCGCATTGCAGCGCGGAGCTCCCCGATAAGGATACGATATTGCGCGATTTGAAAATCATCCTCGAATTTGCGCAGCAGGTTAACTGCGAGCAGGTGGTATACTCAAAGATCAGCGAATTGACTGCCTTTATCGAGAAGCCAGGCAGCATTGCCTTTACGCCGCAAAGAGCGGAGGATTTATCAAAACCCACAGCGGCCTTACCCGCCGGGAGCGGCGCAATCACGCAGAACTCCATGGTCTGTCTTGTCAGCGATCCCCAGAAGCGCGGCTTTGTCGTTGGCATTGCCGAGCTTGGCGGAACAACAAAGTACAGTGTTTTTATTGATAACGCAATTCACACTTACTATACCGGACAGATCGCTCCCGTTGTAGAAACGGCGGATTATCAATGGATTGATGTGAACCGGTTCCGCAACTTGATGACCGCTTATCAGATCAACAATCCGTCGGGACAAAATTTGTACTCCTTAAATTCTGCCCGTATTGATTTTGTCCCCTATCAATTCAGGCCCGCGCTCAAAATCATTCATGCCGATGAGCCAAGAATTTTGATTGCAGACAGCGTAGGCGTCGGAAAAACGATTGAAGCCGGACTGATTATTAAAGAATTAGCCGCCCGGCAGGAGTTGGAGAAAATCCTGATTATCTGCCCTCGCCCCCTCGTGGCTGAACGCAAGTGGGAATTGGAAATGAAACGCTTTGATGAGGATTTTATTCCACTGGACGGGGCAACCCTGCGGCAGGCAATCTCGGATACAGATCGTGACGGTGAATGGCCGCAGCGGTATCATAAAGCGATTATTCCGTACTCCATCTTGGATGGCCGCGCATACAGCGGTGAAAGCTCCAATAGAGCGAAAAATTTTGGCCTGTCAGACCTTGAACCAGCTCCACATTTTGATCTTGTTATCGTTGATGAGGCACATCACATTCGAAACGGCAGTATGGACAAGGAAAAGGCGTTCGCCTATAAATGTACAAAATTTTTCTGCGATCATGCTGACGCGGTTGTTATGCTAACGGCGACCCCGCTTCAGACCGGCGATGATGATCTATTCACGTTGCTTAATATATTGCGCCCGGATATTGTCATAGACCGGAAAACATTCCATATGATGTCCAAGCCCAACGAATACATTTCAAAATGCGTTCGCACAGTCCGAAGCGCGGACGGAAACTGGCAAACCAGGGCGGCGCAAGAGCTGCTTCAGGTCAGAAAAACGCAGTGGGGGGACAGCGTTATTGCAGGCAACCCGCTGTATGACGACATCCTGACGCGGTTTGAGCGAGAGGACATATCACGTGAGGATCGTGTTCGCTTAATTTCAGATGTCGAGTCATTGCACAGTTTCAGCACCATGATTAACCGAACCCGCAGACGTGATATTCAAGATTTTTGCGTCAGACGCAGCATAACGATTGAAACGGAATTTACGCCTGAGCAGAGGCAGCTTCATGATGAATTGCTGCGGTTTGAGGCCAGCTCACTGACGGCGCTGCATGGTGCAAGGGCTGTTCCATTCATGATCAGTACGATTCGGCGGCAGGCGGCGAGTTGTATTTTTGGACTTGCTCCCCATATTCGCGATATGATTGAGCATCGCTTTCAGAGCATGAACGATGATCCGGAACTTGATTTTGAAGATTACGACTTGGATTCCGATAGTTCCGAGACGCTGGTTCGCTTGGCAAAGAATGTGCTTGCGCTGGCAGAAGCCCTGCCGGATCGCGATCCGAAGATTGAAAAAGTGTACGAGATCATTCAGCAGAAGCAAGCTGACGGCAACAACAAAATCATGCTGTTCAGCACATTCCGGCACACGTTGGCCTATCTCAAAAAGAAACTGCAATCCAAAGGGCAGCGCGTTGAGCAGGTGGATGGAAGCGTGAAGGATGAACAGCGCTACGAGCTGAAGCGCCGCTTTGAGCTGGAAAGAGAAAATCCGGACGCTATTGATATTCTTCTGTTTACAGAGGTCGGCTCAGAAGGTCTTGACTATCAATTCTGCGACACCATGATCAACTACGACCTGCCCTGGAATCCAATGCGTATCGAGCAGCGTATCGGTCGAATTGATCGCAGAGGCCAAAGAAGCGAAGCTGTAAACATCTATAATGTCATTACCAAAGGAACGGTAGATGCTGATATTTATGAACGCTGTTTGATGCGTATCGGTGTTTTCGAGAACAGCATTGGCGAGTGCGAAGAAATCCTTGGCGGCATCGCCGCACAAATCGAAAGGATTGTCCTTGACTCCAGGCTTTCCGACAGTGAGCGCAAGAAAAAACTTGAACAGATGGCCGACAACGAGGTTCGTAAAATCATGGAAATGAACCGCTTGGAAGAGGAAGAAAAAGAACTGTTTGGGTTTGACCTTTCCGAATTTACAACCACACAGGAGATTCGCAGAGCGGAAAATCCGTGGTTGACGCAGCAAACGATTCAGCTGCTTGTTACGAACTACCTCAACGAGAGAATCGGCTCCGGAATGTATATTCTGGGCGATAGCGCAAATAAAACCTTGCGCCTATCCGCTGACGCAAGGGCCACCATTCTGGCAGACCTGCGGAATCTGCAAGGAGTTAGAAGTGCGGTAAGACGGACATGGGAAAACTATTTAAGCGGCAAAAAGGCGACAATTTCCATTACATTTGACGCTGAATCCGCATCCAAAAATCGAGACAGTCTGTTCATTACCGCGCTGCATCCGTTCGCAAGACAGGCGGCTAAGTACTTTGCGGCTGAAAATACTTCATATCTGAAGATTAAGCATCGGTCCGATACGCTTCCTGTCGGAGTCTATCCCTTCTCCATCTATGCGTGGAGATATACCGGCTCCAATCCTTATTCCCACCTTGTGACCATATGCGAGAACGCCACGATTTCACGTGAGCTGCCTGACATCCTTGAGAGCAGCCCTACGGAACTGACGGGTCAAGTGGAGCACGACCCGTCTTGGGATGACCTGGAATTGCTCCATGCGCAGGAGTGGAAGGCCGCAAAGGAGAAGTATCTTTCTGATGCGGCGAACACAGCCATGTTTCGGCTCGAAAGTCTTGAAAATACGCATCGAAACAGAGTCAGAGCGTTGGAGCAGCAAATTAGCGATGCTTTTGATGACCAGATAAAGCGAATGAAAATGGGCGAATTGGAGACAGTTCAAGCTGATTTTGACAAAAGGGCAGCAAGCATTCAAGCGGATCAAACACGTTCAGATATTCATACTACCCTCTTGGCGAACGGCATCATTGTTGTAGAGGAGATGTAATATATGGCCCTACTGGATCGGCTTTTTCAGAAATTCGGAGCTATGCAGCGGGCGGATATCACATTACAGCAATTAGAGGAATTGCGGGACGGGTTAAAGTCGGTGGAAGCGGTGGAAATCGCTTCGCTGACGAATGCGCAGGATTTCTTGTTGTTGCTGAGGAAATTCCGTGAAGGCGTTGCGGAAGCGGACAAGCTCCACGGTGATAACTATCCTCAACTGCTCAATTCTTTGCTGTCGGTCGGGGAGGATGGCCTGTATTCGAATAACCTCCGCTTCATCTTTGAGTTAATTCAAAATGTAGATGACTGTGAATTTGCCAATACTGAGGACCATTCTCTGGATATTCATTTTGACTTTAACCACGACAAGATCGTGCTTCGTTACAACGAGGAAGGTTTTACTCCATTCAACGTATTTGCCATTACCGGAATCGCCGAGGCTGCGAAGAATGTATCCGCCGGAAAAAATGAGATCGGTGAAAAGGGCATTGGCTTTAAGTCTGTTTTTGGCGTTACGAATACCGTTTTGATTCGCAGCGGCTGGTTCTCCTTTAAATTACATAAAGAAAACTTTACAATACCGATTGCAAGCTACCAAACGCACGAGTATTGTCCTGGAACGGAGATGACATTGTTTGTTCCGGGAGGGAAAGCCGGCAGTATTTATAGTGAAATAAAGGAGCAATATTGCAATAAGGATGCTTTATTTAGCAGAAATCCCCTTCTCTTTCTCAATAAGCTGACTTCTCTCAGGATGCACTATGATGAATTCCGAACAATGGAATTCCGAGTCAGCAGGCCGGGCAACCCCGCCTCATCAAAATTCTATAAGGATGAAGACATACATATTTCGGTCGATCTCCATGATTATGAACTGGGCTTAGAGAGAAATGTCGTAGAAGAAATTTACTGCACCCGTTATACATCTTCTGTCGTCTTTGGTGAAGCCGCCTGCAAATCACGATATGGCGCGAAAACAAAGGTGGGCAGTAACGGCGGCAAACCAATGACCTTACAGGTTGTATTTCCTTACCCGGAGTATTTGGACACTGTTGGAAATGGAGCGCTATATTCTTTCCTGCCAACCCAGCTTCGTTTCAATGTACCTGTGGTCTGCCATGTTCCATTTAAGCTGGACGCATCCAGAGAATTCGTTGATCCTCAGGAGAATAACATTTGGTTCCGGGACGCCATCCGATACTTATCTGAACTGTTGGACTATGCGTATCAGGATTGGGCGAGAATCATTAAGAATGACATTATAGCATATTTGCCAAGCGTGAACCGAAGCTTGTTTGCAGATAACAACGGAAAAGAAAAGTGTCTTAGTTCCCAGAAATCATTCAAAGGAGGGCATTTTTCCAAACTGCCGATTTTCTTTACCAGCAGCGAACACTTTGTTGACATTGATAAAGTATTCTGCTTTGACAGCGCGGAGGAAATCTACGAGCCCGAGGAGGCATATTTTTTACTGCCTCTTTCAAAAGAACTTTTTACGTTTCCTAAACAGAAATCATTTGCCAACATTGGAATTCAGAGCGAGCGGAATATTTATCATCGGTTGTTTTCTGTCGCGCTCAAAGATCCGGCAAAGACAGGGCGGATCTTGCAATATCTGAATGCGGCTGAGTTTCATCCTATGGAATCCAATATCCCGTCAGAGACATTTGAATTGACGCAGGAGCAGGTTGGCCTTTTCATGGGATATGAGGACATTGCAAAGCTTTTTGGCGAATATGCAAAAAAATGTCTGCAAGCGGGAAGGCGGCCCGTGTATCGGATCCTGTCCGCAGTGCAAACGCCGATTCAAGATGCCTTGTATCAGGATTTTAAGCTAAGCGAAACTCCAAAAGCCGTTGAGAGATATTTGAGATGGTGTCAGGAAAAGTGTGTGCTGATCGATATCGGGGAAGATCAGTATTTTCCGTGTTATAACGCGCTTGTGCTGTCTGCAAGGAACCCGTTGACCTCCTTCTCCGCATTTTGCTATGCGGTGGATAGTAAAGATACTTTTTCCATCAGAATGAAGCACAAGGAAATATCCGATCGCTTGAATCGGCTCTCGGAGTCCGACGAAGGCAGTGCCGAAGATTACCTTCGTGAATTACGGAATAACCGCCAGCTTGGCAGAGATGCCATCGGAAAACAGCAATATCAAAATTATATTGACCTGATATTGCGGTCAGGCATCAGCCCTGTGCGCTTTATTCAAGAACTGCTCCAAAATGCTGATGATTGTGAATATGGAGAGGGCATCGTTCCGGAGTTTTCCTTACACCAGGACCAATCGAAGATCGTCACAGAGTATAATGAGGTTGGTTTTACCCGGGGAAATATTCGGTCGATCACCGCGATTGGTGAATCTACAAAAAACCATCTCATGAATCAGGATGCCGCCAAAATTGGCGAAAAGGGTGTAGGTTTCAAAACAATTTTTTCGATCGCCTCTGAGGTGCGGATTCATAGCGGAATGTATCATTTTTCTTTGCTTGCAAAAGCGCCCACGATCCCGGAAAGCTTAAAGGATCAGCATGATAATACTCTCGGAACACGGATGGAGATTGTTTTGAAACAGGGGATCCGGTTGTCCAACTACAGCGAAAAGGACATGCTGGAGTTCTGCCTGTGTCTCAGAAAACTCCGTAAAATCAGGATCAACAATACCTTCATCACAATTGAGGATTCCGACAATATCCGGACAGTTACCATTAACAAACGGCAGCACACATTCAGGCGTTTCATTCATCATTTTTCGATGAGTGATGAAGCCTTAAGGGAAAGAGAAAACGGATTGCGCAGTATTTCCAGCGGCCAAAGCATTGTCTGCTATATCCCGGATAAGGGCGCGGCGAAGGACTATCCTCTGTATTGCGGTCTGCCTACAAGGCACAGGATCAAGATTCCGCTTGTGGTCGATGCCCCGTTTATCCTGACCACCTCAAGAGAAGAAATCGAGTTTGGAAGCCGCCTATGGAATAATCGTGTCAGGGCAGAGGTATACGCATCATTGCTTTCCATCATGGATGAAACAAAGCGCAATGACCGGCATAAGGTTTTGCGCTTGGTCAGATTTGTTCCTCGCCGCCAGGGGACACAAACGGTATATACGAATGATTTTTCTGACTGTGAGTATCTGAACCAATACGACTTCTTATCGGAGGTCAGGGCAGCAAACCTGCTGCCGACTTTTGAAAGAAGCGTATTCGTTTCGGTCAAGAGCAGCGCTGCGTACCGTTTTCCCGAAGCAGCGAATTATTTGTTTGAGGCCGGCTGCTTTGACGCAATCCCCGCCACGACAATATTGGATATTCCAAGGGACGAATCCTTCGATTCCACTCTGAATGCAATGGGCTGCGTGGAGGCGCCATTCGCGCAGGTGATCCCTCTGTTGAAGAAATATGCAGGCAACTATATTGAAAATGATATTTTCCGGGAAAGTTTTTATGCCTATTTGCAAAAAGTTCCAGAAGAATATCTGCTATCCTTGAAAGAAGCTCCCATCATTCCGGTATTCAGCATACAAGGGGATCAGACGCAATACATTCCATGGAAAGACGATGTGATCTTTGTCAAGAAAAACTGCACAAAGTCAGAGCATAATTACTATGTTTTGAATGAGCGTATCCTGCCTAAATCGACCTTTGAGAAGATATTTGGCGTAAACATCAATGAGATGAACGCCGAATGGGAACGCAGCCGCTATAATGACGGGCTGCGAGATATCATCCGCGGAAGCGATACTGCTGAAATCTATCAATACCTGATGGAAGAATTTTTTAAGGGTTCTTTTGTACGATATCGATCACAAGAGATCTTGATTGGTATGAGAGAATTTATTCCCCTCAGGAACCAGCTTGGAAAAATTATCGATACAGGAGTATTTATCTGCAACGAACCGATGGGATATTTCCGGTCCAGCATTGTGCTGTCGATCGCCGTGCATGACGAGTGCAGGCAATTGGCGGAATACTTAAAATATCCTCTATTGTCGAAGATTCATTATCAGGATATATTGTATGTTGAGGATTTGACAGAAGATGATATTGAAGACTTTACCGATGATTACTTTGAAAACGGCGAAGAAATTCTTAGAAATTTTCACCGCAACGGTCAACTGTCCGATGACTTGATTGATGAATACGGCCTTGAATACATTACAATGCAATCCGGCCAAGATGACGATGATCTCGAATTCCCAGAGAATCCGGTGTCAAACATGGAAAGGCTGAGAAAGCACATTCAGACACTGCTGAATAATCCAATCAAAATCGTGGCACGAAAAGTCGAGCTCACAGTCCATAAGGCGAGAGACTCATCGGGCAGGGAGTTTGGACTTGATGACAGAACTGTTCGCGAACAGACGCTGAAAAAATATACCCCTGACGGTGTCCATGGGCGTTGCTTTTGTCAAATGTGCCGCAAGGTAAAGCCTTACGAGTTGATGGAAGTAAACAATATCATTGCCGCCCCTCGATACTTTTTCACTCAAACAAGAGTTGCGTTGTGTCTTGAATGCAGCAAAAAGTTTGAAGCAATACGATTTGCCAATGCGCCAAAAGGTAAACGCGGTCGTGAAGATCCCTTTGTTGCGGCTCTCAAGGCGGCGAGGATTGCCGGCAGCTGCGTTGATGTAGCAATCGGGAAGGAAAGCATCCGCTTTACTGCTACGCACCTTGCGGAAATTCAAGAAATCTTGCGCTCTATGCCTGATAAATAATCTTTTATCATGATAAGCAGGCAAATGGAACCCAAATTTCTAATTTAGTAAAGGTATTGGGATATGATAACTTAAATATGCTGACCCGCGGGAGCAATCCACACCGAAGTATTACTTTTTCACAGCTATTACCTACCGAACAAATTTGATAAATCATGCAATACTTACGATCAAAGTCACTTCTCATTGTAGACAGAGGTGCAATCCATCGCCTGAGATTTCTGTTGGATTGGAGACGTTTTAGGCAGACCGAGTTAACTTTGCCCACTTTCTTTGACTGAGACCGTGCCGGTCCCGACCCGAGGGTCCAAATGCCGCAGTGATTCCTGACCACATAACCAGCCACAGACAAATTTGGAGTACATGGAAACACTGGTTTCAAAGAGTGCCGGAACGCAAATGGAGTGGAACAAAAACGGCTATAATCCATCCAAAATTGTCTAAATAATGTTTGCTGACCTCTTTGGAGACAGTGGTGCAATTCACCGCAGGAAAATCCGGTTGATTTTCCTGCGGTGAAAAGTTGTGCAGAGAAAGGTTTGACCACATAACCAGCCACAGACAAACGTGGAACACATGGAAACACTGCTTCCGGACAGTGCTGGAAAGCAAATGGAATGGAGCAGAAACTGCTATAAATTATTACAAATTGTCCAAAAAATCTTTGCAGACCTCTTTGTTTATAGCGGCGTAGTTTTTGAGCTGTCCAGCCCCTGCGCTCCTGAACGGCAAAAAATTTCTCCCAGGCTGTGGTACTTCCCCTCCCCCGCCGTTTACTAAGTGAACCGGCGCCAATTCAACCGAAAAGGAGGAGAGCTCTTATGCTTGCGATCTGCCTCGCCATGCTGGAGACCGAACAGGACCAGCGGCGGTTTACGCGGCTTTTTGAAGCTCATGAGAAGAAAATCTACGCGGTGGTCCTCCGTATCCTGGGGGCCCCCACCCGGGCGGAGGACGCCGCCCAGCAGACCTGGCTCCAGCTCATCAAAAATTGAGAACGAGTGTCCGCCCTGCCCTGAAGGGAGACGGAAGGCTATGTGGTCACCACAGCCAAGAACTCCGCCCTGAACATTCCCCGCTTGGATCTGTCAGGGGGATTGATACAAGCCCTCTCACAAGTCCGCACCGTTGGAGCGAATGACCTCCCGGTACCACCGCCCGCTGTCTTTCAGCATCCGGTCCCCTGTGGCGTAATCCACATAGGCCAGGCCAAAGCGGGGGTCATAGCCCTCCGCCCACTCGAAGTTATCCGTCAGGGACCACTGGAAATACCCCCGGACATCCGTGCCCTGGTCAATGGCGCGCTCCAGCGCCCGGAGATACCGGGTCAGGAAGTCGATCCGCAGAGGATCGTGTACGGCGCCGTCCAGAAAGACCCGGTCCGTACAGGCCAGACCGTTTTCACTGACCACCAGCGGCAGACCGTAGCGTTCCGCTAAAAACCGCGGGCCCCACTCCAGGG
>OFFF01001269.1_pt1 | contig 16512 bp, 13 predicted proteins | sample 1521301 | NCBI WGS metagenome assembly OFFF01 (sample SAMEA3504101, study PRJEB24116) | mouse gut metagenome | biome: mouse gut; feature: mouse-associated habitat; material: faeces | place: Denmark | collected 2011
TTCACTATACAAAACCAAAATTCATGCTATAATGTATAAGACGCCAAAGAAAACCAAGCGCCCCGAAGGGGCATTTGGTTTTCAGGCGTCGATAACGAGAAAGAGTCCGACGAAGTCGGACAGGAAGCGCGAAGCGCGATCTTTCGAGTGAAGAATAAGACGTCAAAGAAACAAAAAAGGCCCGAAGTGGCATTTGGTTTTGCGTCTCTTTTGTGAAAAGTGTATCCCAGAGAAACCCAGGCGGCCGGAGCGTATATTTGTTTTCTGGCCATATAAATTTTTACTGTGAATTTGGAGGAAGATAAGCATGAAACCTTATGGTGTAAATGAACTGAGAAGAATGTTTCTTGATTTTTTCGAGAGCAAGCAGCATCTGAAAATGAAGAGTTTTTCCTTGGTGCCTCACAATGACAACAGTCTTTTGATCATCAATTCCGGCATGGCGCCCCTGAAGCCATACTTTACGGGGCAGGAGATCCCGCCCAGGCGCAGGGTGACCACCTGCCAGAAATGCGTGCGCACAGGAGATATTGAGAACACCGGAAAGACGGCAAGACACCTGACTTTTTTTGAAATGCTGGGCAACTTTTCTTTCGGGGATTATTTTAAGCATGAGGCGATTGCGTGGAGCTGGGAATTCCTGACGGAAGTGATCGGCATGGACCCGGAGAGGCTGTATCCTTCCATATACTGTGAGGATGACGAGGCCTTTGAAATCTGGACAAAGGAAGTGGGCGTGCCTGCGGAAAAAATCACCCGTTTTTACCGGGACGAAAATGGCGCCTGCGATAATTTCTGGGAGCATGGGGCAGGCCCCTGCGGTCCCTGTTCCGAAATTTATTATGACAGGGGAGTAAAATACGGCTGCGGCAGACCCGACTGCAAGGTGGGCTGTGACTGTGACCGTTTTATGGAAGTGTGGAACAATGTGTTCACGCAGTTTGACAATGACGGCAAGGGCAATTACACGGAGCTTTCCCAGAAAAATATCGACACCGGCATGGGGCTGGAGCGGCTGGCGGTGGTGGTGCAGGATGTGGACACAGTGTTCGACATTGACACCATGAAAGCCATTCGGGACAGAATCTGCCGGATTGCCGGAGTGGAATACGAGGCCGATCCGGAAAAGGATGTATCCATCCGGCTGATCACGGACCATATCCGCTCTACCACATTTATGGTAAGCGACGGCATTATGCCTTCTAACGAGGGGCGGGGTTATGTGCTGCGGCGTCTGATCCGCCGTGCGGCGAGACATGGAAGGCTTCTGGGAATCGAAGGAAAATTCATGGCAGATTTAAGCGAGACGGTAATTCATGAGAGTAAGGACGGGTATCCGGAACTGGAGGAGAAGAAGTCCTTTATCCTGAATGTGCTGACCCAGGAGGAAGATAAATTTGACAAAACCATCGACCAGGGCTTAAGCATCTTAAATCAGATGGAAGCGGAGCTGAAGGAAACAAACATCACGGAACTTTCCGGCGAGAATGTTTTTAAGCTTTATGACACATACGGATTCCCGGTGGACCTGACAAAGGAAATTCTGGAAGAGAAGGGCTTTACCGTGGACGAAGCCGGCTTCGGCGTCTGTATGCAGCGTCAGAGGGAGATGGCCCGCAAGGCCCGCAAGGTGACCAATTACATGGGCGCGGATGTGACGGTGTACGAATCCATAGACCCGGCCGTGACCACGGAATTTGTAGGATATGACCGGCTGACCCATGATTCCAGGGTGACGGTGCTGACCACGGAGACAGAGCTGGCAGATGCCCTGACGGATGGACAGGCCGGCACCATAATCGTGGAAGAGACGCCTTTTTATGCCACCATGGGCGGCCAGAACGGCGACAGGGGCGTCATCACAGCCGCGGATGGCAGCTTTGAGGTAAAAGATACGGTGAAACTGCTGGGCGGTAAAGTGGGGCATATCGGAACCGTCACCAGGGGTATGATCAAAGCGGGAGATCCTGTGACATTGACAGTGGATGCGGACGGAAGGGGAGACACTTGTAAAAACCACAGCGCTACCCATCTGCTCCACAAGGCATTGCGGGAAGTGCTGGGCAGTCATGTGGAGCAGGCAGGTTCCTTTGTGGATAGGGAAAGACTGCGGTTTGACTTCAGCCATTTCACTGCCATGACCCGGGAGGAATTAAGCCGGGTGGAGCAGATTGTGAACGAAAAAATTGCGGAGAGCCTTCCGGTGGTGACGGAGGTCATGAGTATTGAGGATGCCAGGAAAACCGGCGCCATGGCGCTCTTCGGCGAGAAATACGGCGAGACAGTCCGCGTGGTGAAGATGGGAAGCTTTTCCGTGGAGCTGTGCGGCGGAACCCATGTAAAAAATACATCCGCCATATCGGCCTTTAAGATTCTGTCTGAAAACGGTATTGCAGCCGGTGTGCGCAGAATCGAGGCATTGACGGGAAAGGCCGTGTTTGCCTATTACAAGGATCTGGAAAACACCCTGGAAGAGGCGGGCAGGATATTGAAGGCAAATCCGGCCAGCCTGGTGGAAAAGATCAGCCATATGCAGGCAGAGATGAAGGCGCTGTCCTCAGAACTGGAGTCCCTGAAGGCGAAAGCTGCCAGGGAAGCCCTGGGGAATGTGATGGACAATGTGAAAGAAATCAAAGGGGTGAAATTCCTTGCAGCCAATGTGGGCAATGTGGACATGAACGGACTCAGGGAGCTGGGGGACCAGTTAAGGGAGAAGCTGGGCGAGGGAGTGATAGTGCTCTTATCCGAAGCCAACGGCAAAGTGAACATGATTGCATGTGTCACTGACAGCGCGCTGGCCAGAGGCGCCCATGCCGGAAACCTGATCAAGGGAATTGCCGGAAAAGTGGGAGGCGGCGGAGGCGGCCGTCCCAACATGGCCCAGGCAGGAGGCAAGAATCCCGCAGGAATTCCGGATTGTATTGCCGAGGCGGCCAGGGTGCTGGAGGGTCAGCTTGCCGGGTAACTTATAAATTGAATCGTCAGGGCTGCCGCATGCAGGACAAGTTCTTATCATGCGGCAGTCTTTTTTTATGCGCAGGCCCGTACAAAAGTGCGACTCATCGCACTTGGAATTATGCCGCTAAAGCGCCGTACGGGCCGCGCGGCGGGTAGTGGGGAAACGCATTCCCCTATTTGATTTCGGAAAGATAGTTTTGTGTGCGCTTTCGGATGATATTCAGAAGCAGGACCGCCCATGTTCAGGTGACATTTACCGGCACATCCGGCCATACCCTTAAGTTGTTGTATATTTCCGGGATGTTATGGCCGGGTTTCTTTGCTTTTGCAATGACAATGGGCATATGCTATTGACATTAGATTTACAGCGTGCTATCATATTGGTGATACATATGTTTCGACACTTCTGCTGTATCAGCGACTTTACTAAATGTTAATGGGAGGCGACAAAATGAGACAATCTCCGAAAAATGTATCACCGTTCAGCAATCAGGCCAGAAACACTTATGTCATAGAGCATATTACGGAATCACTTCTGAAGCTGTTGCAGGACAAGCCTGTGGGAGATATATCCATCAGCGAATTATGCGACCTTGCCGGTGTCGGAAGAGCTTCGTTTTATCGGAATTTTGAAAGCAAAGAGGATATTCTGCGGGGATATATCAGTAAAATATTCAAAGAATGGACGGACGAAGCGGGCGGAAAAGGAAACAGACCTTTAAACGAATTGCTTGGCTTACTGTTTGCGCACTTTGAAAAACACAAAGATTTTTACAGTCTGTTAAATGAAAGAAACCTTGTGTACCTTTTGAAAGATGTGATTATCGGGTTATACGGACCGAATCCCGGACATTCAAAGGTGGAAGCATATGCAAGGGCATATGTAGCATATACGCTGTATGGCTGGATTGAAGTATGGTTTCAGCGTGGAATGCAGGAAACCGCAGAAGAAATAGCGGGGATGTTTCAGGCACAAGGGCTTTGACTGACTTGCTTTTCTGACATGATTTGACATTCATTTTTTCTTTCATCTGGGCATAATGAAAATGAGGTAACAATTTAATTATGCGGTTTCCGCTGAGAAAATGCAGGAATTTTTAAGTAATGAATGCAGTTTCAGTAAAAGGTATGCGTGACGAAGCACGCATGGAGGTGTAAAATGAAAGAAAAAACAAAAGGAATGGCAACAGTCATCAGGGCCTTCACACTGATCTTTGTGGTGGTTCCCCTGTCATGGATATCCCAGGATGGGACGGCAAAAGCCGCCGGGGCAAGCACTGTCATTGTCTGTGAGGAGTCTTCGGAAGATGCAACGGCAGACTGGCATGTGATGTTGGAACGACTGGGAGAGGCCATACAGAACGGCCGGGGAGAGAATGTGAATTTTTCCGTGGGAAATACTTTTGAAGTGCCCGTGGAGATTCTGCAGAAACTGGCAGGAAAAAATGCCACCCTGGCTTTGCTGACGAATAACGGAATTACGTTTAGTATAAGCGGACGTGACGTGAGAAGAAGCGATATTCCGGTGTCTGCAGACCTGACTTTCGAATCGGTGATCCCTGAGGAAGCAAAAAAGCAGGCTGGGGGAAACCTGATTGCGAAAGAGTTTTCCATGAAAGAGAAGGACCCCTATCCCTTCTGCATCAATCTTCATGTGGGCCTGGGGGAGGAAAATGCCGGAAAACATGCCGTGCTTTATTCCTATGATGAGGCTTCCGGTGCCATGAAGCAGGAAGGTATCTACAGAATCAACCCCCAGGGCCACGCCATGTTTGCCCTGAACCGAGGGGATGAATATGTTGTGTCGGTCATGGGCGGGTGTACGGTTTCGGCCGGGGATACGCTTTCCCATATCGCTGTCAGAAACGGGGTCAGCCTGGGTGCCCTGAAGGCGGCAAATCCCCAGATCCGGGACATGGACCTGATCCGGACAGGGCAGCTGATCAATATTCCGAAGCCATAGGTGCAGGCAGAGGCACAAAAGAGGAAAGTGCAGAATGCAATTCAGAAGTATATTGGACAAAGAAGAAAGTTCTTACAAGGGAAAGCTCCGGCCGCCGTTTTTTCAGGATCTGAACCTGGACCGGATTACGGAGCGGATCCGGCTGGACTGGGGAGAGGAAATTTCGTCTTTTTATCATTATTTTCCCGAAAACGGCGACTGCGGGGATTACCGCAGGGAAGTGCTGGCGGATATCAAAGAGGCGGGGCTTTACGAACCTTTGTGCACCTTCTGCAAGGCCATGAAAAGGCGAAGGGAAGCCGCCGCCGCAAAGGGGGCGGTGGAACTGCGTCTGCAGAGGGCAGTATGGCATATCCGTGAAACCGGATACTACTGTGATGCTTTTGCGGGGCTGTTCCAGGGCCTTTTGGGCAAAGAACTGCATTCCCGGGGCATGAGTGCGTTCCGGGAGTATCTGGGGGCATATCTGGCAGGGGATTTTTTTGGAAACCTGCAGGAGGAAAGCCGGAAACTGCTGGAAGACATGAAGGCGTTCCGGCTGGTTCTGACTTATGAAAACGACAGAATTACCATATCCTGCGGGGAGACAGAAGGGCGTTATGACGCCTTTCTGGAAAAACTTTTTCCGGGAAAAAAGGAAAAACTGAGAAGTCCTTTTGAGGCAGAGCCGGAGCTTGCAGATCTGGAGCGGGAGCTGCTGAAAGCCTTTCGGAAACGGAATCCGGAGTTTTTTGAGGCGGCAGAACGGTTTTACGGGGAATATGGTGAATATGCAGACGATAAACTGATACGTTTTGCGTCGGAGATCGGGTTCTATCTCTCTTTTCTATGCTTTTCGGGCAGGATGCGGGAAAGGGGATTCTGTTTTGCCACACCAAAGATCATAGACAGGTTTCCGGAATGGGGTGCTGGGAACTCTCCGGGGCAGGCCTCCTCCGTCCGGGAAGCAGGAACGGAAGAGCAGCCGGAGAACCTGGAAACCGCCTATCAGGACGCAGAACCCGCCGCGGAAGAGCAGCCGGAGAACCTGAAAGCCGCCTGCGGGGACGCAGAACCCGCCGTGGAAGAGCAGCCGGAAATCCTGGAAGCCGCCTGCGGGGCAGAAATGTCCGCAGTGGGCCTATATGATCTGGCGCTGGCCTGCACGGGACGAGAAGTGGTGACCAACGACATGTTTTTTAAGGAGCAGGAACGTTTTTTTGTACTCACCGGCCCCAACCAGGGCGGCAAGACCACCTTTGCCAGAAGCCTGGGACAGCTGGTTTATTTTTCCATGATGGGTCTGGATGTGCCTGCGGTTTCGGCGAGAGTGTACCGTTTCCCGGATATTTTAACGCATTTTTCCGTGGAAGAGAGCGTGGAGACCGGGCGGGGAAAACTGAAAGAAGAATTGACGAGACTGGCCCCCATGATGAAGGATTTGGGGGGAAGGCATGCGTTTGTGGTCATCAACGAACTGTTTACCACTGCAGCCAACTATGATGCCTGCATTATGGGCAGAAGGGTGCTGGAGCATTTTCTGGATAAGGGCTGTTTTGGAATCTATGTGACCCATTTGGGCGATCTCAGCGGGAAAGACGGACGGGTGGCGGCGCTGCAGGCCATGGTGGATGACAGGGGGGTACAGAATTTCAAGATTGCCAGAAGCAGTACCCGGTCCCGGACAAATGCCGTAAACCTGGTGAGTAAACACGGTCTGAGCTATGAGAGACTGAAAGAGAGGCTGTCATGAGAGCATGTCTGCTGTATGCCCAAAGAGAATGGCCCGGTGAGGAACGCTATTTTGACGAAAAAGCCATTGTCCAGGATCTGGGACTGGACACTTTGTTCCGGGCCGCCGCCAGCGAAGTGGTGCTGGAGGAGGAAAAAGTAAAATGCATCGGCAAACCGGACCCGGATCTGGAGGACGCCATGCGGAAGGTGATGCTGGTTCCCCTGAAGACGGAGGAGGAAATTCTGTACCGTCAGGAGATTCTGCGGGACTGCCATGAACTGGAGGATTTGATTGACGGGCTATATGAATTTTCGGGAAAGGTTCTGGCAGACTGGGATAAGCTGGGCCGCAGGGCCGCAGGCAGGGCGGGAACCCGCAATTCTCCCGGAAACCTGATCACGGAAATTCGTGTGCTGCGCCTGTTTGTCACAAGCCTGTCAAGGCTGAAAGAACTGCTTGGAGAATACCAGACGAAATTTCGTTCAAAAGGATTCATTTCCCTATATGAAAGGCTGCGGAAGGAATTTTCCCATGAGCTGGAGCAGGGACTGACCCGGATACTGGAGGGAATTGCCTTCTATGCCAGTGACAAGGAACGAGACCAGGAGACTTTTTGGGAAACAAAGGGAAACAAACCCAGGATTGTGCTGGGCTGCAGCATGGGGGAGGGGCTGAAGCTGAAGGATTTCGGGCTGGAGGAGGTGGAGACGGATGTGAAACGCTGTCATCGCCCTGCTTCCCTGATCCGGCGTGCCCAGGATTTTATCAGTGAAAAGACGAAAACCCTGGTCTGTATCCAGAGGGAGACTGGTCTGTGGGAGCAGGCTGAGCAGCTGGAATACAGTACGGTGCGGTATATCGTATCCTGCTGTGATCCCTTTTTCAGCGCCTTCAACGGATTTTTCAGACAGCTCCGTTTCCAGGCAGCCTTTTACCGGGGAGCAGTCAATCTGAAACATCATCTGGAGCGTTTTGGGCTGCCCATGTGTTATCCCAGGGTGGGAGGAAGGGAGACGCTGTGCTTCCGGATGCTGAAGGAGCCGGTGATGGCAGTGGAACAGCATCTGGAACCGGTGGGAAATACCTGTGATATGGCCGGTAAAAAACTGCTGATCATCACGGGAGCCAATCAGGGGGGAAAATCCACTTTCTTACGGAGCATCGGTATCGCCCAGGTGATGATGCAGGCGGGGCTGGCCGTGAGCGCAGAAAGCTACGAAAGCGGCATTTTTACCAGTTTTTTCACCCATTTTACCAGAAGGGAAGACAGCGCCATGAACAGCGGAAGGCTGGATGAGGAGCTGGGACGCATGAGCCGGATCGTGGATCATCTGGGGGAGGATTCCCTGATTCTGCTGAACGAGTCTTTCGCATCCACCACGGAGCTGGAAGGCTCCGTCATCGCCTACGATATTGTCAGGGCCCTTATGGAGGCGGGCGTGAAGGTGCTGACTGTCACGCATCTGCTGTCCTTTGCCAGGAGAATGTATGACCAGTTTCGGGAGTCCCCGAATTCGGGGGTGGAATTTTACAGTGCCCAGCGCATGGAGGATGGAACCCGTACATTCAGAATGGTGCGGCATGCCCCGGAACTGACCAGTTTCGGGCTGGATTTGTATGACCAGATGATCGGGAAAGACCAGTAAAAAGATTTTGCAAAAATTTATGTAAAATATGTAAAAAAGAGTTGACGTGGCAGGCTTTTGTGGTATAATAAAAAATGTGTATACGCCATGTGCGCTACATAAATAACCCAATCAGTCATGTTGCTTGAGGGACTGAAGGGAGGTCGGGTGAAGATGTCAAACGTAATCGTAAAAGAAAACGAAACTTTGGACAGCGCTCTGCGTCGTTTCAAAAGAAGCTGTGCCAAGGCTGGTATCCAGCAAGAGATTCGCAAGCGTGAGCATTACGAGAAACCTAGCGTAAGACGTAAAAAGAAGTCTGAAGCAGCTAGGAAGCGTAAATATAACTAAGCGACATGTCCCCGGCTATAAAGCTGGGGATTTTGTATGTGCAGAAGAGCCGGAAGGCAGGGGCAGGAGAAGAGAGACTTTTGTCTGTCCGGTAGCAGGGACCGGCGGAAGAGATAAGTTTCCGCAAGAGTTATGGCATATATTTGGCCGCATTCTCATATTCTATAGACAAAGATAAGGAATAGGGAGTGTGGCATTTTTTATGTCTGAGACGACAAAGTTCAGGATAAAGGACACTGGGGAAAAAGATCTTCCGGGTCTGGTTTTCCGGTTTCATTTTTTGGGGGAGAGCGGCTCACGGCAAAGGAAGCTGCGGGCGAGAAATGTCGCGGCTGTGTGGCTGGCGCTGGGGATGTTTTTTCTGAGCGTTCTGCCTGCAAAGGCCAATGTTACGGTTTCGGCTCCTTCGGTGATCCTGATAGAGAGTTCCACGGGGGAAGTGATATATGAGCTCAATTCCACGGAACGCAGGAGCCCTGCCAGCATTACAAAGATTATGACGCTGCTGCTGACTTTTGAGGCCCTGGACGCGGGAAAAGTACATCTGACGGATCAGGTGACTACCAGCGAGTACGCCAGTTCCATGGGAGGATCCCAGGTATACCTGGCAGCGGGGGAGATACAGACCCTGGAAACCATGATCAAGTGCATTGCGGTGTCCTCCGGCAATGACGCCTCTGTGGCGGTGGCAGAACACATAGCCGGCAGCGAGGAGGCATTTGTGGCCCTGATGAATGAAAAGGCCCAGGCGCTGGGTATGGCGGATACGCATTTTGTGGACTGCTGCGGGCTGAGCGATTCCGACGAACACTATACTTCTGCCAAAGATGTGGCGATCATGTCCCGGGAACTGACTACCGCACATCCGGATATTTTCAATTACACCAAGATCTGGATGGAGGATATTGTACATGAGACAAGGCAGGGAACCGTGAATTTTACCCTGAGCAGCACCAATAAAATGCTGAAACAGTATCAGTGGACCACGGGGCTGAAGACGGGATCCACCTCCAAAGCAAAATACTGCTTTGCCGCAACCGCGTCAAAGGACGGTATTGACCTGATTGCGGTGGTCATGGGGGCGCCGGACTATAAGACTCGTTTCGGGGACGCGCAGACCCTGCTGACCTACGGTTTCGGGGTATGTGATTTGTACATAGACGAAAACAAGGATGCCCTGCTTCCCATTGCCGTAGAGGGCGGCGTGGAGGATGAGACGGATGTGAGATACCAGAAAGAGTTCCGGTATCTGGATACAGGGGGCAATGATTTGTCCACGGTGGAGAAAGTGCTGGATCTGCCGGAAAACATACAGGCGCCAGTGGAAGAGGGGGCGGAAGTGGGAAAGGCCAGATATCTTCTGAACGGCACGGAAATCGGCAGTGTGTCCATTCTGGCGGCAGAAAATATTGAGAAAGCGGGATATGGGGATTATCTGAGGAGAATTTTTGACTTTTTCCTGCTGCTTCCCTGACAGCGGGTCCGGATTTCTGTTTCGGCGCTGCAGCCTGCAGTTTTGCGTACCGGAGCGGGGGAAGCAGAGGGGCGGTTATCCCGGAGCCGGAACAGAATCTGGAACCGGTTCCGGACAAAAAGCAGTTTATGAGGAATGATATGGCAGATATACTGATTACTTTGTTTGGGCTGGCTGTACTGGTCTGCGTCTGGGTTATGCTGTATGACAGCAACCGTTTTGTGGTAAAAAAATATACCGTGACGGATGACCGGATCAAAAAGCCCTGCAAAACCGTATTTTTGACGGATTTGCACAATAAACAGTACGGAAAAGAGAATCATGTTCTTTTGGAGGCAATCCGGGAGGCGCGGCCGGACCTGATCCTGATTGCGGGAGACATTCTGACGGCACAGCCCGGGGCTTCCATGGAGCCGGCGCTGGATTTTTTGAAAAAACTGGCGGAAGAATATCCTGTCTTTTATGCAAACGGCAATCATGAACACCGGCTGAAGCTGTATCCGGATGTATACGGGGACATGGCACGCCGGTACGGGGAGGCGCTTGGAAAACTGGGAATTGAGCCGCTGGCCAATGCCCATGTGTTGCTGCCGGAATATGGGCTGGCAGTTTACGGTGCGGAAATCCATGAAGATTTTTATAGGCGCTTTTCCCTGACGAAGATGCCTGCGGAGTATCTGACGGAAACGCTGGGACAGGCTTTCCGGGAACAATACACTGTCCTGCTGGCCCATAATCCGGATTATTTTCCCGAGTATGCCGCATGGGGGGCGGACCTGACGTTGTCGGGGCATATTCACGGCGGCATGGCCAGGGTTCCGTTCTGGGGAAAGGGTGTCATATCGCCCTCCTGGCATGTATTTCCAAAGTATGACGGGGGGATTTTCCAAGAGGGGAAATCGGTGATGGTGCTGAGCCGGGGGCTGGGAAACCATACGGTTCCGGTGAGACTGTTCAATCCTGCGGAGTTATGGGTGGTGGAATTTTGTCCCCTTGGGGCGGACCCGGAAGCCGGGGCGGATATCCCGCGTTCACAGTAATGTGGGGCGGGCTGCCCTGCCGGGAAACATATGTTTTTCTTGAAATTAAGGGGAAAAAACGGTAAAATAGAGTCTTGGGTTGAGAAAATCCGGAACATTTCCGGGAAATTGTGACAGAAAGCATATATGAGGATGCCATGGCAATACCTGTAAAATTGGAAGTGTTTGAAGGCCCGCTGGATCTTCTGCTTCATTTGATCGATAAAAACAAAGTGGATATATATGACATTCCCATTGTGGAAATCACGGAGCAGTACCTGGATTACATCAGGAAGATGGAAACCAGCGATATGAACGTGATGAGCGAGTTTCTGGTGATGGCGGCCACCCTCATTGATATCAAATGCAGGATGCTGCTTCCCAGGGAGGTGGACGAGCAGGGGGAGGAAGAAGACCCCAGGGCGGAACTGGTTCAAAAGTTACTGGAATATAAAATGTATAAATATATGTCCCTGGAACTGAAGGACCGCCAGGTGGATGCGGCGAAAAATATGTACAGAGTGCAGAATCTGCCGCCGGAAGTGGCTATGTACAAGCATCCCCTGGACTATGAGGCCCTAATCGGGGATATGACGCTGAGCAAGCTTCACGGGATTTTTAAATCCATAGTCCGGAGACAGGAGGATAAGATCGATCCCATCCGGAGCCAGTACGGCAATATCGAAAAAGACGAAATAGACATGGATATGAAAACATTGTATGTGGAAGCGTATGCCAGGGAACATAAGACCTTCAGTTTCCGGAAGCTTCTGGAAAAGCAGGAAGGTAAAATGGAAATTATTGTCACCTTTCTGATTATTCTGGAATTGATGAAAACAGGAAAGATATTTATCAGCCAGGAGTCAATTTTTGACGATATCATGATAACTTCCCTGATGTGAAAACGCAGTTTAAGGGCCTGCCACCACAAGCGGCAGAATTGCGGGGCAGGGAAGGCGCCCGTAAAACAAAATGCTGGCAGGGGACGGCAAATCAGGAAAGGAATGTGCAGGTGATTCCGGATGCAATGTGACGGGCACGGTCTGCGGGAAGGACAGGTAAGAATGAAAAGAACCAGGGCGGAAGCGGCGATAGAGGCAGTGCTGTTTACCATGGGGGAATCCGTGGAGATCAGCAGGCTTGCGGATGTGATAGAGGAAGATGTAAAAACCACAAAAGAAATCTTGCTGCATATGGAAGAACGCTATCGAAAAGAGGAGAGGGGAATTATATTGACCCGCCTGGACAATGCGGTACAGCTGTGCACCAAGGAGGAAATGTATGAATATGTGATCAAAATAGCCAGGGCGCCAAAAAAAATGTCCCTGACGGACACGGTGCTGGAGACTCTTTCCATCATTGCATACAAGCAGCCGGTGACCAGGGCGGAGATTGAACGTGTCAGGGGTGTCAACTGCGACCATGCCATCAACAAGCTCCTGGAGTATGATCTGATTACGGAACTGGGAAGGCTGGATGCCCCGGGCAGACCTTTGCTTTTTGGCACCACGGAACAGTTCCTGCGTTGCTTCGGTGTTAAAAGTATTGAGGAACTGCCGGAATTAAATCCGGTCCAGCTGGAGAAATTTAAACAGCAGGCAGAGGCGGAAGTGCAGCTGCAGCTGGATATCTGACCTGGGAAATCAGGAGAAAATGCTTACTCTATTTTTGATTAGAAACCTGTCCTCAAACATAAAATAGAAAACCAGTCTCATATATTATAAAAAATCCCATGGGATGACTGAACTGATGAAAATGCGGATGAAAAAAATAATATGGGGCTTTTTTTGTGCCCTTCTTTTGTTGCTGCCCCAGGTGAGGGTACAGGGGGCGGACCTGGAACTGTATGCCACGGCGGCAGTTTTACTGGACGCGGATTCCGGGAGAGTGCTTTTCGGAAAAAATGAGGAGACAATTCTTGCCATGGCAAGCACCACCAAGATCATGACATGTATTCTCGTGCTGGAAAATACATCCCCGGAAGACATTCTGACGGTATCTTCCTATGCCGCCGGTATGCCTAAGGTCAAACTATACATAGAGAAAGGAGAGCAGTACCGGGTCCGGGACCTGCTTCATTCCCTGATGCTGGAATCCCACAATGATTCTGCCGTGGCGCTGGCGGAATATGTGGGGAAGCGTTTTCTGCCCCAGGAGCTTCGGGACAAAGACACGTCGGAATTTAGCGCGGAGGAGAGCAAACAGGCCATGGCGGCATTTGCGGCGCTGATGAACAAGAAAGCAGTGGAACTGGGATGTGAAAATACCTGGTTTATCACGCCAAATGGACTGGATGCCACGGAGACATTTGCCATGGAGGATGGAACCATCATACAGAAGGAACACTGTACCACGGCGAAGGAACTGGCCAGGATCATGGCTTACTGCATCAAAGAATCTCCCTGCGCAGGGGATTTTCTGGAGATTACCAGGGCTCCCGGGTACTCTTTTTCGGCCAATGGGCGCAGCTATTCCTGCGTAAATCATAACGCTTTCCTGAATATGATGAGCGGGGCCCTGACGGGAAAAACCGGATTTACCAACAAGGCAGGGTATTGCTATGTGGGCGCCCTGGAGAGGGACGGAAGAACTTTTATCGTGGCGCTGCTGGCCTGCGGCTGGCCCAACAATAAGGGATATAAGTGGAGCGATACCAAAAAACTCATGCAGTACGGCATAGATAATTATTTTTACAGAAGTTTTTCCCAGGAGGGTGTCTGCTTTGACGAAAGCCTGCTGAAGTCCATTCCCGTGCAGAATGGACAGACGGATATTCTGGGAGGAACGGCTTATGCCAATGTCAGGGTGGCGAAAACGGAAACCGGGACCGGCCAGGGTACGGCGCGCAGCGAAATGACGGGATACAGTGAAACCCCAGGGGAAGATACAAAGGTATCCGTGGGCGAGAAAGACAAGACGACTTCCGGTGAAGGAGAAGGAAGGGAGGTATCCGTGGGCGGATCAGACCGGATAACATCTGCTGAAGGAGAAGGAAGGGAGGCATCCGTGGGTGGATCAGCCCGGATAACATCTGCTGAAGGAGAAGGAAGGGAGGCATCCGTGGGTGGATCAGACCGGATAACATCTGCTGAAGGAGAAGGAAGGGAGGCATCCGTGGGTGGATCAGCCCCCATAACTTCCGGTGAGAGGGAAGCACAAAAAGCTTCCGGGAGAATACCTGTCCGGAAACAACAGGACAGCAGTGGAGTCCGGGAAAATCTGACACAGAAAGAAACAGGCGGCGGGGAGGAAAAGGAAGGATCAGAAAAGAAACTGCCGGCAGTGTCTTACATAAGGCAGGCAGAGGGCCTTCTTATGAGAGAGGATGAGGAAGTCAGGGTGGAATATACCATGGCAGATTCCCTGCAGGCCCCGGTAAAAAGCGGGATGCAGGTAGGCAATATAGATTATATTGTGGATAATACGGTCTATAAACGGGAAGCAATTGTGATCACTGAGGATGTGGCAGCCATTGATATGGAATGGTGTATGAGGCAGGTATTTGGGAGATTCCTGATGCCGTAATTCCCATGATTTCCATGAAAGTGTTTTTCTGTAAATAGTGTTTTAAAGGGGCTCCCATGGTAAAAAAGTTCATATATGGCATGGTTTGGCCGATAAGCCAGGCTGTAAGCACCAAATAGGAGGAGAGGAGTGGGAGAGCAGCAATGAAGACTACTCTCCCTTAAAAGTTACTTATTTGCCAATAAGATATTCTTCGTAAAGTTTATTTCTGTACTGTTTGTCTTGTGTGGCTTTGATGATGTCCTGTGATCGATTGTTTTCCAGCAGCTTTGTAATTAATCTGGAGAGTCTGTCTTCTCCTTGTTCAATACCTTGTTCAATACCTTCTTCCAGACCTTCTCTTTTTATTGTTTTTGCTTCATATTCCAGTACTTTTCCACCCATGACTGCTTTCACTCCTTCCTTGACATAATCGTATTTTACAGCGATATGCTCCAATACTTTATTTGACATATCAATAATGGTACACCTTGTGTATTCACTGATAGCTCCCTGATTTAAGAGTTCCTCCAGCTTATTTTTGATTTGCTCATATTCTTTCTGCAGGGTCTTCAGCTTTGATTTATCATTTTCATATTCATCAAAGCGTGTTTCGTGAGAAAAGATATAGAAAGGAATCAACAGCAGAAGGTTTTTCTCAAAAATCTCTTCCAGGGTGTATTGTTGGGATTTCATCACCTGGATATCATATTCCACGGTTCCGCCAGGAGTTATCATCCTGATTTTCAGCGTACCGGGTGTTGATGCATGATGCCTTAAAAACAATACAGCGGAATGAGGAAGTGTCACTGTAAGGATATTTCCGTTAATTGTCCCCTCATCCAGGGCAATTTGTGTATCATATTCAAAAAATCGGACCAGCATACTGTTATCGGTACTGCTTTGGCATTCCAGATGGTATTTTTTGGTTTGTTTTCCTTCAATCCTGAAACTGGTATCCGTGATCCGTTCCTCTTCATTCCCGTTTTGCTGGTTCAGGAAGTGCTCATTTGGTGAGAAGATGATCTTTTCCTGGCCTGAATAATGCTCTCCGAACACTTCGTTTATCACAGGGATGATTAGAGAACTGCAGTCATTCAGCAGCGTGCGGAACACATCGTCATAAGGTGTGCTTGTTATCCTTACCTTTTCCATTGTTACCTGCTCCTTTTATTATATTTTACCATATCGTATCAATTTACTCAATCAGAAAACACATTGTACAGAGGACTGATCAGAAGTGGATTTTTGCTGTCAGAACAAGGACTTTTGTAGACAGCGTATCCTTTGTTATATGTACTACTCCGTAATATTTTCCATATTGGGAATGTCGGACATGATGTCCATTAGAATATTCCCTAAAATGCTCATCAGTCCTGGTGCTTCCGCTTTGCCAGCCTGAGACACTCCCGCAGTTTTGAAGAGACAGATTTACCAGGCGTGTGTCCGCTTCACGGAAGGGGTATTTTAATAGGGGTATTTTAATAAGGAATAAACGGTTCAAATATATAACTGCCGGGCAAATATATGGGACAACATACACGGAAAGACGGAAAGGACTGTATGGTATGTGGAATATGGCAGAATGCGGTAGCCGTGGGTTTGGTGAATGGCAGAAATTGTCTGATTTGCTTGTACGTGTAGTATAACACGGAAACTGTTGGATGGAAACAGAACAAAAGAAAATTCTCAAAAAGTATAGTTTTTGGTAATTTTGCATCAGTGAATTTTGTTGGGTATAATGTACAAAAAATCCGGGTAAAGTTTCTTGACTTTTGTCCGATAATATAATAGAATTGATAAAAGTTGAGCAGGATTTTCATCCTCAAAAACTATACTTTTTGAGAATGGCACAAAAGGCCCGCACTCTGCGGCCGCCGGCCATGGAAACCCTCCGGGGGCGG
>OFFF01001270.1_pt1 | contig 16511 bp, 13 predicted proteins | sample 1521301 | NCBI WGS metagenome assembly OFFF01 (sample SAMEA3504101, study PRJEB24116) | mouse gut metagenome | biome: mouse gut; feature: mouse-associated habitat; material: faeces | place: Denmark | collected 2011
AAAAGGCCCATCAAGCGGCGTGCTGAGAGATATTAAACAGGCTCGTAAATGCTCCGGTCCCGCAGCCGCTCCCGCTCCTCCTCCCGAGCCAGGCGCTGGTCCCGGCGGCGGCGGAAGTCCCGTTCCGCAGCCTGCCATGACTCCTCAGTCTGGCCGGTGAAGGCGGACATCCGTTCGTAGCTGTCGAAGCGGGCTTCTGGGGCCCGCAGGCGCAGGCAGGCCGCCGCCATCTGGAGCTCGCTGGGGCTGCGCAGGGTGGTGGTCTGGAGCTGCCGCCGGTCGTCCACAATCCACAGCTCCACAATTCGGGTGGACTGCCGCCGGTTTCCGGTGACGCGGACCTTGACCTCGTCCCGGGAGAAGACCCCCCGGATGCGGGGGATGGAGGAAACGTCGTCCCCCAGGACCCACTCCCTGCCGATGGCCACCCGGTCGAACCACTGGCCGTTGGCCTGGATGTCCCGGTCCACCATGGCGAACAGCTCCTCCACCGGAGGGGCTTCGTCGGGGTAGGGCAGCTGGGAGCGGATGGACTTGGCCAGCCGGCTTTTGGCGGGGCAGAAGGCGTCCCGCAGGTCGGTGTAGGCCTCGTAAAGGCCCAGAGCCGTCGCGCCCAGGCAGAGGGCCGCGCTGAACACCGTGTAGGCCCAGTCCGACAGCTCCCAGGCCGAACGGTCCTCCCCCATTTGCATGTAGAAGACCAGGCCGCCGGCAAAGCCGAAGAACAGGGCGAGCAAGGCCCAGAGCAGCTTGGCCAGCCCCTTCCGGGTCCGGTCCAGGCAGTAGCCCCCCTGGGGGGGCTGGCCGGGGCGGCGCTTCTTTTGCAGCCACAAAAACAGGGCGGCCAGCAGCGTGCTCCACAGATAGCCGATGAAATACCCGGCCGCCGCCACAAACACGCCGCAAACCACCCAGTTCCAAGGCCATTTTAACTGGAATCCGCTTCTCTTTTCCTGATCCATTTCCCTGCACGCCCCTCTGAATCATATCCATTTTCCGGCTGTCCGCCCGGCTTTTTTCCTCCCCAGTTTAGCACTTGGGTTTTGCGAAATCAACACCTATTTTTGCCGGCGGGTACGGCTTTCGGGGGCGGAGGAAAGCCCCCTCCGGCCAAGGGGGCGGCGCGCCCAGGGATGGGCGGCGGCAGGGGTTCAAATTTTTAGTACGCCCGCTCCGGTTTTTTTACACTGACTAATGACAAAGCTCCCTATTTGTGGTAAACTTCTCCTGAGAGAGCGAGGTGCTGCGGCTATGGATGGACGGAAGCAAAAACGAGATTTGTTGGAGCAGGTCCTGCGGATGCTCTGCCTGCCCCAGCGGCCGGCGGGCGCGGACGGACCTCAGCCCGGGCGCGGATGGGAGCTGGAGATGACACAGGCCTTCACCAGCTTTATGGATGAGATTCCCGGCGGCTTTTTAATCTACCACGCGGACCAGGGGGAGGAGGTCATCTATGCCAACCAGGCCCTGCTGCGGATGTTTCAATGCGGGACGATGGAGGAATTCCGGGCCTTTACCGGCAACTCCTTCCGGGGCATGGTGTACCCGGAGGACCTGGAGGAGGTGGAGGAGAGCATTCGGGCGCAGATAGCCGCCAGCCAGTACGACCTGGACTATGTGGAGTACCGGATACGCCGGAAGGACGGCGCGGTCCGGTGGATTGAGGACTACGGCCATTTCCTCCACCTGGACCAGGTGGGGGACATCTTCTATGTGTTCCTGGGGGACGCTACCGAGAAGCGGGACCGGATCATGACGGAAAAGACCCGTTTGGTGAACGAGAAGCTGGCGGGGGAGCAGAAGCTCCAGACCCTGATCGAGGAGTATGACAAGGAGCGCAGCCTGATCAACCAGGAGTACCTCCGGCGGCTGGAGGTGATTGAGGGCCTCAGCGTAAATTATGAGTCCATCTGCTATGTGGACCTGGATATAGACCAGATCGTGCCCTACCGGCTGAGCGTCCGGACCTCCCCGCTGTTTCACGGCAGGCTCCAGCCCCAGCAATATACCAAATACAATAGCGATTACGTGGAAGCCTGGGTCCACCCGGAGGACCGGGAGGCGGTGCTTGAGTCCGTTGAGCCGGACTACATCCGGGAGAAGCTGTCCGCCGCCAAGACCTATTATGTCAACTACCGGGTCCTGGTGGAGGAGGAACAGCAGTACATTCAGCTCCGGGTGGTGAATGTGGGCCGGTCCAGCGGCGTGTCCCAGGTGGTGCTGGGCTACCGGCGGATCGACGCGGAGCTCCAGCGGCAGATGGAGCAGCAGGCGCTCCTGGCCGAAGCGCTGGCCAAGGCGAACCTGGCCATCACCAGCAAAAACACCTTTTTGTCCAACATGTCACACGATATGCGCACCCCGCTCCAGGCTATTTTTGGCTTTACCTCCCTGGCGAAGCTGAACCTGGGCCGGCCGGAGGAGGCCGCCGGCTATCTGGAGCGGGTGGAGTCGGCCAGCCGGCAGCTGCTGGACATGATCGACAAGCTTTTGGAGATGTCCGCCCTGTCCGGCTCCGCCGGGGTGGAGGAGGCGGAGTGCGATTTGAAGGAGGTGCTGGGGGAGGTCCACGCCTTCCTCCAGCCCCGCACCCAGGAGAAGAGCATCGCCTTCACCCTGGACTGCGGCCGCCTGCGGCACAGCGCGGTGTACGCCGACCGGGAGAAGCTGCGGCAGCTGATCCTCTACCTGGCCAACAACGCCATAACTTACACCAAGCCCGGGGGGGAGGTCACCATCTCCGCCGTGGAAGGGGAGGAGCTCTCCAACCAGTACACAGTGTACCGCCTGTCGGTGGCGGACAACGGAATCGGCATCAGCCCAGAGTTTCTTGACGAGATGTTCAAGCCCTTCACCAGGGAGCAGAACTCCACCCTGAGCGGCGTCCACGGCGTGGGCCTTGGGCTGACCATCGCGAAGAACATCGCCGACATGATGGGCGGGGCCATGGACGTCCAGAGCGAGGTGGGCAGGGGGAGCACCTTTACCGCCTCCTTCACCTTCCGGGTCCAGGGCCGGAACGCCGGCGCCCCGGAGCGGGCGGGGCGCTGGGAGGGCCCCCAACGCATCCTGCTGGTGGAGGACAACGAGATCAACCGGGAGATCGAGACGGAGCTGCTGGAGCGGCTGAATTTTGTGGTGGAGCCGGCGGAAAACGGCAAGATCGCCCTGGAGAAGATGAGGAAAGCGGCCCCGGGGGACTACGACCTGATTTTGATGGACCTACAGATGCCGGTGATGAACGGCTGGGAGACGGCGGTGGCCATTCGGGCCCTGCCCGACCCCGCCCTGGCCAGGACGCCCATCATCGCCCTGTCGGCCAACATGCTGGAGAGCGACCGGCGCAGGTCGAAGGGGAGCGGCATAGACGCCCACCTGTTGAAGCCCATGGACCTGCCCCTGCTGCTGCGCACCATCCAGGAGCTTACCGGCGGGGAACAGCCCGCGTAAAAAGAGGGCGGCCGTTTTGGCCGCCCTTTTGGCGTGTTATTGGCGCAGGAACTTGAGGGCGGCGCCCACCATGACCTCCATGCCGATGGGCAGGGACTCCTCGGCGGGGGCGAAAGCGCCGTGGTGGATGGGGATGGGGGGCTTGGCGGGGTCGTGGCACCCCAGCCAGAAGAAGGCGGAGGGCACCTTCTCGCAGTAGAAGGAGAAGTCCTCGCCGCCCAGGGCGGGGCGCTCTGGGATCAGCAGGCCCTCCTGGCCGACGGCGTCCACAATGGCCTCCTTCACCAGGGCGGCCTTGTCCGGGGTGTTCACCGTGGGGGAGTAGCCCCGGAGGTAGGTGAACTCATAGGAGCCGCCCATGCCCTCCACAACGCCCTTGATGATGTTTTCGATGCGCTGGGGCATGGTGTCGCGGATGGCGGGGTTCAGGTTGCGGCAGGTGCCCTCCAGCTTCACCTCGTCGGTGATGATGTTGTAGGCGGAGCCGCCGTGGATGTTGCCGAAGGAGATGACCGCGCTGTCCAGGGGGGAGACGTTCCGGGCCACGATGGACTGGAGCGCCGTTACCACATAGGCAGCGATCATGATGGCGTCGATGCCGTTTTCCGGGGCGCTGCCGTGGGAGCTCTTCCCCTTGACGGTGAGGAACAGCCGGTCGGAGGAGGCCATCATCTGGCCGTCCCGCACCGCCACCTGGCCCAGGGGGAGGGCGGGCCAGACGTGCTGGCCGAACATGGCGTCCACCTTGGGGTTGTCCAGCACCCCGTCCTCGATCATCTTCTTGGCCCCGCTGCTGGCGGCGTTCTCCTCAGAGGGCTGGAACACCAGCTTGACGGTGCCGGGGAAGGTGTCCTTCAGCTCGTTGAGCACATAGGCCGCCCCCAGGAGCATGGCGGTGTGGGCGTCGTGGCCGCAGGAGTGGGCCATGCCGGGGTTCAGGGAGGAGCAGGCCAGCCCGGTGCTCTCGGTGAGGGGGAGGGCGTCCATGTCGGCCCGCAGGCCCACGCACTTGCCCGGCCCCTTGCCCTGGATCAGGGCGGTGACGCCGTAGCCGCCCACGTGCTCCGTGGGCTCCAGGCCCATGTCCCGCAGGACCTGGGCTACATAGGCGGAGGTCTCCTTCTCCTGTCCGCTGGGCTCCGGGTGCTGGTGGAGCCAATAGCGGTGCTCCTTCACTTTTTCCCAATACTTGTCAATTATGCCGCGCAGTTCAGACATATAACATTCCTCCCCAATAAAAATTATTGAATTCCACCCCCAAAACGGGGGTGGAAGCGGTTTTCATTGCTTGTTCCAGTCCCCAGCAGTGAGCGCCAGGGCGGCGAATATCCGAATGGACAGGGGGATGACCCGCTCGTCCACGTCGAAGTAGTCGTTGTGGTGGGGGGCAGCCAGGGGCGTGCCGAAGACCAGCTCAACCACCTGGCCCCCGTGCTCCTGGACGTCCCGCATCATGGTGGTGACGTCCTCGCCGCCGCCGAAGTCGATATCCCGGAGGATTTTCGCGACCCCATCCATCTGGGAGAGGACCTCAATGGTGCGGTCCACCAGGGGCTCGTCGCAGACGATGCAGCCGGCGGAGCCCATGAACCGGGTTTCGAGGGTGCAGCCGTACATGTCCGCCGCCGCCTGGCACACCCGCCGGGCTTCGGACTCCATATACTCGTTGATGGCGGTGGTGCTGCCCCGCGTCTCAACGGTCAGCTCCGCTTCGGCGGGGATGACGTTGCGGCCGGTGCCCCCGTGGAAGGTGCCCACGTTGATCCGGCTGGCCCCGTCGTGGTGGCGGGAGATGGACAGCATCCCCAGGGTGGCCATGGCCGCCGCCGCCAGGGCGTTGCGCCCCTGTTCCGGGGCGGCTCCGGCGTGGGAGGGGACGCCGTGGAACATGGCGTCGAACTTGGTGCTGGCCAGGAAGCCGTGGCCCCCAGCGGCCACTGTGCCCACGCCCAGGCCGTCCAGCAGGCCCACGTGCCCGCCGAAGAAGTAGTCGCACTGGGAGAAGTGCCCCGCGGCGGTAAGGCTGGCGGCCCCCCGCAGGCCCTCCTCCCCAGGCTGGAAGACGAGGAGCACCCTGCCCCGGAGCTGGTCTTTACAGGCGCACAGCAGCTTGGCCACCCCCACGCCGATGGCGCCGTGGGCGTCGTGGCCGCAGGCGTGCATGCACTTGGGGTGGGTGGAGCGGAAGCCCAGGGCGCAGGGGGGGTGCTTGGGGTCGTCGGCTTCCTCCACGTCGTTGCAGTCGATATCCACCCGGATGCCCACGGTGGGGCCGGGGAGGGCCCCCTCGATGACGGTGAGGCAGCCGGTGTAGCCCCCCTTCATGGCCTCCACCAGGTCGGGGCGGCCAGTCTCGGACATGGCCCGCTGCCAGCAGGCTTCCAGCACGTCCTCCTTGGGCAGGCCGAACATCTTCTCCCGCACGTGGATGGAGGGGCCGTACTGGACGGTGAGCCCCAGCTTCTCCAGCTCGTCGATGATGCGGGCGGTGGTGCGGAACTCTGTCCAGCCCGACTCGGGGTGCTTGTGGAAGTCCCGGCGCAGCTGGATCATCTCCTGGCCCAGCTGCTCCAGATTCACATGGTCAAAATTCATACCCGCCCCCTCACATGGTCAGCAGGGCCAGGGCCAGCCGGGCCGTGTCATTGAGGTTGGAGATTTTGATGCACTCGCTGGTGGTATGTACCTTGGTCATGCCGGTGCCCAGCACCACGGCCTGGATGCCCTTCTGGTTGTAGATGTTGGCGTCGCTGCCGCCGCCGCCCAGGGTGACCAGCTTCTCCCGGCCGATCTGGTCGATGCAGGCCAGCAGGTCCTTTACCATTTCGCTGTCCTCGGGCACCCGGTAGGAGACGTAGTTGGTCACCGGATTCCATTCCAGGGAAGCCCCCGACTCATCGCAGGCCTCCTGGAGGCACTTGTGGATGTGCTCGGCCTGGGCGTTCAGCTTGTCGAAGTCGCGGCTGCGGACCTCGGCCACGATGGAGCACCGGTCGGGGACGATATTGGTGGCGAACTCCGCCTTGATGGCGCCGATGTTGCAGGTAGTCTCCTCGTCGATGCGCAGCAGGTTCATTTTGGCGATGGCCTTGGCCATCACCTGGATGGCGCTGATGCCGTCCTCGGGGGCGATGCCGGCGTGGGCCCTGCGGCCCACCACGTCGGCGAACACCTTGATCTGGCCGGGGGCGCCCACGATCACCTTGCCCACCTCGCCGGAGGAGTCGAAGACATAGGCCCGCTTGCTTTTCAGCTGGGAGCAGTCGAAGGCCTTGGCCCCCCGCATGCCCCCCTCCTCGCCGATGGAGAAGATGATCTCCGCCGGGCGGTGGGGCAGGTTGTTCTCCAGGACCAGCCGGACGGCTTCCAGAATGCCGCAGATGCCGCTCTTGTCGTCGCCGCCCAGGACGGTGGTGCCGTCGGAGTAGATGACGCCGCCGCGGATCTCAGGCTTGACCCCGTTGCCGGGGACCACGGTGTCCATGTGGGCGGTGAGCACCATGGGCTCCCCCTCGCCGGGCAGCCGGGCGAAGACGTTGAAGCCGTTGGAGTTGTAGGTCTTGCCCGCCTCGTCGGTGATGGGCTCCAGCCCCAGCTCCTTCAGCACCTGGCACAGGCGCTCGCCCATGGCCTTCTCGTTGCAGCTCTCGCTGTCGATCTGTACAAACTCCAGAAATTCCTTGAGCAGCCGCTCCTCGTTGATCTGAATCATGGTGTGTGTTCTCCTTTCATTCAGCGGCCATAGCCGCGTATTGACATTTGGCCGGGGTCACCGCTGGAAGGACGCTTCCAGCGCCTTTGCCAGCTCCGTTAGGCTGACGGAGGGCAGGTTTTTCTTCTGCTTGCGCCACTTGTTCAGGTCCTGGCGCACCACGGCGCAGTCCACCCCCCGGAGGTCCACCCGGGGCCGGCCGTAGACGTCGGCGAAGAGCACCAGCTTCTCCACCGGCACGTGGCCCAGCCCGGCCTTGGCCAGCACCCGGTTGACCACTACGATCTGCTCGTCCATGGCGTCCAGGGGATTGTCCACCTGGCGCACATCCTTGTTGAAGGACAGGGTCCAGTACTTGGAGGAGGCGCTTCCGGACACGTCCAGCCCGAAGTGGTACACCTGCACCACATAGACCCCCTCACGGGCGGCGTAGAGCATGGGGCAGACGCACCGGCCCCGCTGGGAGACCACCGTCACGTCCCGCCAGACCTGGGCCCCGCGCCCCCCCAGCTTGCGCAGCTTTTTCGCCATCCGGGCGGTGGTGCCCTCCGGCGTCCGCTGCTTGGCCAGCTGCCGGGTGGCAAGCCACAGGGCCGCCGCGCCCAGGACGATCAGCAGGCCGATGAAAAGGTAGTCCTGGGGGGTGTACAGCTTCCAGAGCGTGATGCCCTGGGGATTGAAAAAGTTATTGATGATTTCGCCCATAATTCCTCCCTGTTTCAGCGTGTGCGCTGGCTGCTTTTATAAGAATACCACAGGTTGGCAAAAAAGAAAAGGGAGGAAACTGACTTTGTACAATAGGGAGATTTTCTTGGGGCGGGATTTGTGGATTGTGAACAATTCTTGAACGCGATTTTGTTTTTTTATGAACAGGTCTTGATTTTGCACAAAAATGATGGTATCATAAGCCATGCACGTATATACTTTGCTGAATCTTTTCTTGGGGGAGAGGGGAAACACCGAAGGTATACGAAATTTTTCTTTCTTAAGGAGGAAATTCTATGCCAGACAACACCTTGACCAAAAGAACATGGCTGGACAAGTTCCTGGACGGTCTGGAGCGGGTCTGCAACAAGCTGCCGCCCCCGGCCATCATGTTCATCTACCTGTTCGTCATCGTCGCGGTAATCAGCGCCCTCCTCAGCCTTGCGGGCGTTTCCGCCGTCAACCCCTCCACCAAAGAGGTGGTAGCCATCCAAAACCCCATCTCCAGCGCCGGCTTGATCTGGTTCCTGGAGAACATGCTCAAGAACTTTACCGGCTTCGCCCCCTTGGGCCTGGTCATCACCATGACCCTGGCCATCGGCATGTGCGAGGAGTCCGGCCTGATTATGGCCCTGCTCCAGGATAAGCTGCGCAACGTGCCCCCCGTGATCCTTCCCTTCGTGGTGGCTTTTGTGGGCACCGTGGGCAACCTGGCTTCCGACACCGCCATGGTCGTGATCCCGCCCATCGCCGCCATCCTGTACATCGGCGCCGGCAAGCACCCCCTGGCCGGTATGATCTGCGGCTACGCCGGCGCGCAGGCCGGCTTCTCCGCCAACCTGATGATCGCCGGCACTGACGCCCTGCTCCAGGGCATCACCAACACCGTGCTGGACGGCTTCCTGGGCGAGGGCGTGTTCCATGTGGACGCCACCTGTAACTGGTACTTCATGATCGCCTCCACCTTCCTGTGCTCCATCGTCATCGGCGCGGTGTGCAACCTGGTGGTTGACAAGCGCTTCGGCAAGTACGACATGTCCAAGAGCACCGTGGAGGTCAAGCTGGAAGAGATCTCCGCCACCGAAAAGAAGGGCCTGGGCCTGGCTGGCATCGCCCTGCTGGTATACATCGCCCTGGTTCTGGTGGGCTTCTTCTTCGGCCCCCTGGCCCTGATCGACGAGGAGGGCAAGCGCCAGCTGGTCAAATCCCCCCTGCTGTCCAACCTGATTCCCGTTCTGTTCTTCTTCTTTGCCATCCCCGGCCTGGTCTACGGCTTCTACACCAAGAAGTTTAAGAGCTCCCGGGATGTGAACAAGGCCATGACCCACCAGATGGAGCTGATGGGCAGCTACGTCGCTTTCTGCTTCTTCTGCGGTCAGTTCAACGCCCTGTTCAACTGGACCAAGATCGGCACCGTGTTCGCCATCACTGGCGCCAACGCCCTGAACGGCGCCGGCTTCACCGGCTTCCCCATGCTGGTCTGCATCATCCTGCTCACCGGCTTTGTCAACCTGCTGGTGCCCTCCGGCTCCGCCAAGTGGGCCATCCTGGCCCCCGTGTTCATCCCCATGCTGATGATGCTGGGCTACCACCCCGGCTTCATCCAGCTGCTGTACCGTCTGGGCGACTCCCCGACGAACGCCTTCACCCCGCTGTCCTCCTACATCTGGGTCACCCTGGGCGTGGCGCAGGCCAAGTACGACAAGGACGCCAAGATCGGCACCCTGGCCGCCGGCCTGTTCCCCATCGCCATCGTGCTGCAGATCGCCTGGATTATCTTCCTGGGCGTCTACATGCTCACCGGCGCCCCCATCGGCCCGGGCGTTGGCACCGCTCTGCCCGCCGAGCTGGCTCATATCGCCATCGGCTAAGCTTATACAGCGCAATAAAGAGGACCGTCCAAATGGACGGTCCTTTTTTCAGGCTGTAAAAAAGAGAGGACGAAAGGGAACCGCCCAAAAGCCCCCCTTGCTAAAGGGCCGACTCCCCCTGTCAGGGGGAGATGGCCGAAGGCCAGAGGGGGTAGGGAGGCGCCCCCGCAGGAGGCGGGGGGATTCCATGACCTGAAACAGCTCAAGGTAAAAGAATCTTCCAGCCACCGCCTTTAACAAGGGGGGCTTTTACTTTTCCTGGGAGATATCGGTTCCGAAATATTTCTCAGACAGCTCGGTCAGGGTGCCGTCCTCCCGGAGCTCGGCCAAGGCCTGGTTGACGGCTTCCACCAGGGGCTCCTCCCCCTTCCGCATGGGGATGGCCGCCTGGGTGCTGGCCGAATCCAGGCAGGCCACCTTGATGGGGGCGTCAGGGTGGGCCTTCATGTAGTCGTAGTAGGTGGCCTCGGCGTTCAGGGTGGCGTCGATGCGGCCGGTGAGGAGGAGCTCAAAGGTCTGGGCCAAATCGTCCACCCCGGTCACCTCCGCGCCGTAGGACTCCGCCACCGTGGCGTAGGTGGAGGAGATGGTGTTGGCGGTGTGCTTGCCGGCCAGGTCCTCCATGGACTGGATGGAGTCGTCGTCCGCCCGGACGATGACCGCTGTGCGGTTGTAGGCGTAGGGGTCGGAGAAGTCGTATTTTTTCTGGCGTTCCTCGTCCACGTCCACCCCGTTGACCATGATGTCAAACCGCCCGGACTCCAGCCCGGCCAGCAGGGCGTCCCACTCGCCCTCGGCGAAGACGGCCTTTACGCCCAGCTTGTCCGCGATGGCGTTGGCCACCTCCACGTCGTAGCCCACCAGCTGGTCGCTCTCGTCGTGGTAGGTCCAGGGGGCCCAGGTGCCCTCCATGGCCACCACGATCTCCCCCTTCTCCTGAATTTGTGCCAGCAGCCCGCCGCTTTCCTGGGACTGGGAGCCCTGTCCGGCTCCCGCGCCGCAGCCGCTCAGAAGGGACAGAGACAGCAGGGCGGCCGCCGCGAGGGCGGAAAAATGTGTTCGACGCATGATAAAACTCCTTTTTTATGTTGATTTTCCTCCGGTTTGGAGGAAGGCGCGGGTCCGCTCTTCCCTGGGGCTTTGGAAGATTTCCCGGGAGGGGCCGGACTCCACCACCAGGCCGTCCTCCATAAAGGCCACCTTGTTGGAGACGGTGCGGGCGAAGCCCAGCTCGTGGGTGACTACCAGCATGGTCATCCCCTCGCCGGCCAGCTGGCGCATAACGGCCAGCACCTCACCGGTCAGCTCCGGGTCCAGGGCGGAGGTGGGCTCGTCGAAATAGATGATTTCCGGCTGGACGGCGATGGCCCGGGCGATGGCCACCCGCTGCTGCTGGCCGCCGGACAGCTGGCTGGGGTAGGCGTCCCGCCGGCCGGCCAGCCCCACCTTCTCCAGGGCCTGGAGCCCAATTTTTTCCGCCTGGGCCTTGGGCGCCTTCCGGGCCGTAATCAGCCCCTCGGTCACGTTTTCCAGGGCGGTTTTGTTGAGGAAGAGGTTGTAATTTTGAAAGACAAAGGCGGTCTTTTTCCGCAGCCGGGCGGCGTCGCGCCTGGAGATGCGGTCCAGCGCGAATTGCTCCCCGTCGAAGATCAGCGCCCCCCCGTCGGCCGGCTCCAGAAAATTGACGCACCGCAGAAGGGTGGTCTTGCCGGAGCCGCTGGGCCCCAGAATGGCCACCACGTCCCCCTGCTCCACCTGGAGGTCTACTCCCTTCAGCACTTCTAAAGTGCCGAAGGATTTTTTTATGCCGCGTACTTCCAGCATGTTCGGCACCTCCTAATTCTGATAGGCGTTCAGCCGCTTCTCCCCGATGGCCTGGAGCCTGGTCAGCACGGTGGAGAACAGCAGATAGACCAGCCCCACCTCTATGTAAAGCGCCAAAGGCTCCCAGGTGCGGGCCACGATGCGCTGGGCCGCCATGAACATCTCCGTGACCAGGATGTTTGAAGCCAGGGAGGTGTCCTTGACCATGGCGATCAGGGAGTTGGACAGGGGCGGGAAGGCGGTGCGCATGGCCTGGGGGAGGATGATCCGCCCCATGGTCTGGAGATAGGACATACCGGCGCACAGGCCGGCTTCCAGCTGCCCCGGGGGCACCGACTCCAGGGCGGCCCGGACAGTTTCGGCGCAGTAGGCCCCCTCGTTCAGCGAGAAGACCAGCACCGCCGCGGGGAAGGGCTCGATGGTGATTCCGACCCTGGGCAGGCCAAAAAATATGACGTACAGCTGGACCAGCAGGGGGGTGCCCCGGAAGATCCAGATGTAGAACCGGGCCAGATGCTTGAGCCCCCATACGTTGGCGAACTGGACCAGGGCGGCGGCCACGGCGATAACCATGGCGCAGGAGAAGGCGATGGCCGTCAGCGGGAGGGTCATGGTCAGCCCGGGGATGAGGATTTTAGGGAACGAGTCGATCATAAGGCGCAGAAGCTCATTCATGGGTGTCGGACGCTCCTTTCCGGCAGAGCGAAATATTTAGACTATCATAAAGCAGAAAGGAGAAAATAGCAAATACTTTTTCAAATCTTTTTTCCCCCGCGGTGGGCCAGCAGGGTGCTCAGCAGCAGGATCAGCTCCTGGCGCTGAGCGGCGGGCAGCTGGCGGTACAGGGCCAGCAGGCGCTCCTCCTCCGGCGGGAGCGCTCCGCCGTTCAGCCCCAGCAGCTGGTCGGCCGACCCCTGGTACAGCTGCAGCAGCGTGGCCAGCGTCTGCAAATCCGGCTCCGCGACGCCGTTCTCATAGCCGGAGAGGGTCTTGTTGTTGATGCCTGTCAGCGCCATCACCTGGGTCTGCGTCAGCTCCCGGCGCTCCCGCGCGAGGCGCAGTGCCTGTCCAAATTCTGTCATACGGCCGCCCTCCTTTCTTATATTCTAAGATATCCAAAAATAATTCTCACGAATTTCTTAAATTTAATGATTTATATATTGATTTCCGAATTATTAAGAATTATAATGGCTGGACAGTGGAGGTACACCAGAGGGAAGGCTGAGCCGACAAAAAAATATGGAATTTCCCCCTTGACTTTCCCCCTGATGGAAGGTGTAATGTAGGCGGCAGGGGAGGAGAAAACCCTTCTCCTGGAAGGGGCCGGAAAATTTTAATGAAATTTTTAACTTTTCTTTTGAGAAATGTAAGGTTTATCCGCTACAATAGCCCCACGGATAAGAACCGGGAAACCGAGTACATAAGAGGGGGCGCGCCCCCGGCCGCGAATCTTGATTCTAAAACAGGAAATAAGGAGAATTGCCATGGAAACGACACAAGCACCCATTCAGGAGGCGCCCCAGAGGAAGAAGGAGCGCAGGCTCCCCACCCTCAAGCTGCCCAAAAAGCAAAAGAAGTGGCTCCGGCGGATCGCCATTCTGGCCGTTGCCGGCCTGGGAGTCTACTGGTTCGCCATCAAGCCCGGACAGGGGGGCGGCGCCCCCGCCATGGGGCAGTACACCCTGGACACCGTCCAGCGCCGGGACCTGACGGTCGGGGTGTCGGGCACGGGCACCGTCACCCCCATCGAGTCCTACTACCTCAAGCCCCTGGTCACCGGCGAGGTGCTGGAGGCCCCCTTTGAGGTGGGCGACCGGGTGGAGAAGGGGGACGTCCTCTACCGCCTGGACGCCAAGGACGCGGAGATGAGCATCCAGCAGGCCGAGCTGTCGGTCCGCCAGGCCCAGAAGAGCTACGACGACCTGGCTTCCAACCTCACCGTCCGGGCGGGCGGGGCCGGGGTGGTCCAGAAGGTGCTGGTGCAGAAGGGGGACCTGGTTTCCCCCGGCACGCCCATCGCCGAAATCGCCGACACCTCCACCCTGACGGCGGTGCTCCCCTTCCACTCCGCCGACGCCCAGCGTCTCTCCCCGGGCCAGAGCGCCCAGGTGACCATCGCCGGCACCATGGAGACGCTCCCCGGAACGGTGGAGTCGGTGTCCTCCGCCGAGCTGGTGGGGCCGGGCGGGGCCCTGGTGCGCCAGGTGAAGATTCGGATTAACAACCCGGGGGCCCTCACAGCCGCCGACTCCGCCACCGCCGTGGTGGGGGATATCGCCTGCGCCGGCAGCGCCAGCTTTGAGGAAGCCCTGCGCCAGACGGTGGTGGCCCAGGCCAGCGGCGAGGTAACGCAGGTCCATGTCACCGCCGGCAGCGGGGTGTCCGCCGGGTCGGCCCTGGCCACCCTGGGCGGGGCCGCCGTCCAGAGCTCTCTGGAGGACATGTCCATCGCCGTGGAAAACGCCCGTCTTTCCCTCCAGCGGGCCCAGGACGCCCTGGAAAACTACACCATCACCGCCCCCATCTCCGGCACTGTCATCGAGAAGAACATCAAGGCGGGGGACAACGTGAACAACATCGAGTCTGGGGCGCTGGCCGTCATCTATGACCTGAGCTATTTGAAGCTGGAGATGAACATCAGCGAGCTGGACCTGAGCAAGATTCAGGAGGGCCAGCTGGTGGATATCACCGCCGACGCCATCCCCGGCGAGGTCTTCACGGGGGTGGTGGACCGGGTGAGCATCAACGGCACCACCACCAACGGCTTTACCACCTACCCCGCCACCATCCTGCTGGAGGACTACGGCGGATTGAACCCCGGCATGAACGTCTCCGCCGACATCATTGTGGAGCGGACGGAGAACGCCCTGTCCATCCCGGCGGCGGCGGTCCAGCGGGGGGACACGGTGCTGGTGCCCCAGGCGGGGGCCCTGTCTGAGGACGGGAGCACCGTGGTTGACCCCACCAAGGCCGAGGAGCGGGCCGTCACCCTGGGCGGCGGCGACGGGGAGTATGTGGAAATCACCTCCGGCTTGAACGAGGGGGACGCCGTTCTGGTGCCCCTCCAGGTCCAGGGTCCGGCGTAACCGCCGCGTCGTAGGGCGGGACGGCCCGGCCCGCCGCTATGGCGCAATTGTGATAAACAGCGCGCCGAGTCGTCGCGCCCTACCGTCCTCAAACAGGCCAGCAAGGGAGGCAATAAAATTTGGAACACCTCATTGAATTGAAAAACGTCTATAAAATATATCAGATGGGCTCGGAGACGGTCCACGCCCTGGACGGGGTGGACCTGGCCATCGACCAGGGGGAGTTTGTAGCCATCGTGGGCTCCTCCGGGTCGGGCAAGTCCACCGCCATGAACATCATCGGCTGTCTGGACGTGCCCACCTCGGGCACCTACCACCTGGGGGGCGTGGACGTGTCCACCATGGACGACGACCAGCAGGCGGAGATCCGCAACAAAATGCTGGGCTTCATCTTCCAGCAGTACAACCTGATCCCCAAGCTGTCCGTGCTGGAGAACGTGGAGCTGCCCCTGCTCTACGCCGGAGTGCCCAGCGACGAGCGCCGGGAGCGGGCCCTGAAATCCCTGGAGCGGGTGGGGCTGGCGGACAAGGGCAAAAACCTGCCCTCCCAGCTCTCCGGCGGCCAGCAGCAGCGGGTTTCCATCGCCCGGGCCCTGGCCGGAGACCCCAGCCTGATCCTGGCCGACGAGCCCACCGGCGCCCTGGACTCCCGCACCGGCCGGGATGTGCTGAGATTCCTCAAGCAGCTGCACCGGGAGGGAAATACGGTGGTCCTCATCACCCACGACAACTCCATCGCCGTGAAGGCCGACCGCATCGTCCGGCTTCAGGACGGCAAAATCATCTACGACGGCGACTCCCGCGACCCCCGGGCGGTGGTCCAGCCCCACGGGGAGGACGAGGAAGAGGAGGTGGGCGCATGAACTTTGGACAGTCCTTCCGCCTTGCGATAAAATCCCTCACCACCAGCAAAATGCGGGCCCTGCTCACCATGCTGGGCATCATCATCGGCGTGGGGGCGGTGATTGTGATTCTCTCCCTGGGCAACGGCCTCACCGGCATGATCCAGCAGCAGGTGGACAAGATGGGCATCAATATGATCCAGGTCCAGATTTGGTCTGTGGGAGACGGCATGATGCCCGACCCGGAGGAGCTGTATGACCTGGTGGACGAAAACCCCCACGTCCTCTCCGGCGTGTCCCCCTACATCAACCTGGGCGGCGTGGTCCGCCACGGGGACGAGAAGTTTGACCGGACTAGCGTGTACGGGGTCAGCGAGATCATGTACAACGCCGCCACCAACTACACCATGGACGGCGAACAGCTGGCCAAGGGCCGCTTTATCAGCTACATGGACGTGGAGCGCCGGGAGGCGGTCTGTGTTATCGGAGCCTATCTGGAGCAGGAGGCCTTCGGCGGCGACGCATTGGGAAAACATCTGTCCATCAACGGCCGGACTCTCACGGTGGTGGGCGTGCTCAAGCGCAACGCCGAATTTGAAATGCTCCCCGGCAGTCAGGACGATCAAATTTACATGCCTTATACCACCGTCATGGAGATTGTCGGCGACCGGTGGGTGGGCCTGTACATCTTCACCAGCACCTCCGGCGAGACTGCGAACGCCGCCAAAGGGGTCATTGAGGCCTACCTCAACAAGTTCTACCGGACGGATGATGGCATGTATAACTACTTCTACATCATGACCATGGCCGAGCAGGCCAACCAGATCAACGCCATGATGGGGGTGGCCATGGGTGTGCTGGTGGCCATCGCTGCCATCTCCCTGCTGGTGGGCGGCATCGGCATTATGAACATCATGCTGGTGTCCGTCACCGAGCGCACCCGGGAGATCGGTGTGCGCAAGTCCTTGGGGGCCAAGCGGAAGGACATCCGCAGCCAGTTCGTCATCGAGGCGGGCACCAC
>OFFF01001274.1_pt1 | contig 16439 bp, 12 predicted proteins | sample 1521301 | NCBI WGS metagenome assembly OFFF01 (sample SAMEA3504101, study PRJEB24116) | mouse gut metagenome | biome: mouse gut; feature: mouse-associated habitat; material: faeces | place: Denmark | collected 2011
TGAAGAGATAAAAAAATATATGCCTGAAGATAAAATTCCTTTTATGGGACCTGTCTCCCCCTATGATACAAGGACATTCTCGGAGCGCTCCCGTCAGCAGATTCTGGAGAGGGAAAAAGAGAAAGAAGCTCTGATAAATGAAATAAGAAATGGAAGTAAATACTATATAAAAAGAGAAAAACTTTCCTGTGTGCTGTATGAACCAACCCCTATAACGGTTGAGGATGAATATATGGAATAATATATGCCCATATCAATACATTCATCAGGAAGACAGCCCCCAATGATGCGGGAAGATATGGCCTCATCAGTGCCGCAAAAAAATTCCATCACTCTGGAGCAAAATTATACTCAAGCTTTCCGCAGGGCAGTATTTCTCTTCCATGTCTCCCGACGGGGCTTTCTTCCTAAACCCGACGAAAAGTAAAGCACGCCCCCTTTTCCCGAAAGCCTGGTATGGCGCTCCCCCAGAGGGAAAATTGTTATTCCATCAGGGTGATTCTATCTTTTTTTGCTATTATTCAGGCTAGATATAGTAGAAATGCCATCACCAACCAGATGGAGACATGCGAAAAAATGTCTCACTTCATCCGTCCTGGTTTTATCACTCCTGACTATATGGAAAAAATAAAAACCGTTTCCTCACACTGAACCTCCCCGAAGGAGTATACCCACGACCGGAGTAGGCTACGCCGGAGAACAGAAAGCACGCATTGGGGAATCCCAAAAGCCCACACTGCAAACGTGATCCATTCGAACCTTCCCCCGCACGCTCCCGGGCATAGGCGACAGGCACGGGGACAACGGCGAAAAAGAAAACTTTTCATTCCCTTATTGCGATTTTTCTCTCTTACATCGGCAAGGTGTGCATACCAGTTTCAGTCATTCCAATTATGATTGGAACACCTTGAATTGATTGGAAATCTAAAAAAATCCTGGACATAAATTCAACAATTTCAAGTAGATAGACTCTCAAAAATTGGAATTTCCGCACAGTTTAAAGCCTCTTGATAAATTTGGAGAAATTTTATAACATGTTGTAAAGTGGAATTATCTTCTTCATACCGCGGGGGGGGGAAGCATGCGCTGGTTTGAAGAATGGAAAAAGGATTTGCCGGACGGGACAAGTTGCGGAAATGAGGATATTTTTTTCGATCCCGAGTTCGAAGCCCTGCAAAACGAGGTCAACAGGAATGACTCATTGCAGCCGGATGCTCGTACGGATTGGGGCCTTGTCCTCGAAATGGCGACATCGCTTTTATCAACCAGAGCCAAGGATCTCTGGGCCTTTTGTTATGGCTGCCGCGCTGTCTATGAGCAAAGCGGCATCTCAGGGCTGGCCGCATCCCTTGAAATAACCACGCATTACCTTGAGACCTGCTGGGATGAGCTTTACCCGGCGGCAACCCGCGCCGCACGGCGGGCCGCTCCCTTTTTATGGCTGATTGCAAAACTTGAAATCCTGATGCCAGCCAGCGCCTTTCCGGTGGAGAAGCCGGAGGCTTACGACGCTTTCAGGCAGGCTCTTCAGGCCTTGCAGAATGTGCTTGATTCCCACATGGGAGAAAATGCTCCCTCGTTCCGCAATATTCTGCGAGCCATTCCCGAAAAGAAGGATCCCCCTCCCGCCAAGGCGGCTGCGCCCGTCCCGTCCACTCCCGTTTTTTCGTCGGAAAGCTCACATGTTGTGGCCAATCTGAACGGAGACGGGCGTGTGCCCGATTCCATCCTGCCGCAGCTTCTTCGGGCCACCATAGAACAGGCCCAACAGCTGGGGGCGCATTATCTCAGCCAGGACATCCGCGACTGGAGGGTCTACCTGCTTCATCGCACGGCGCTGTGGACTACCGTTGTTCAACTGCCGCCCGCCAATGGTGAAAAACACACCCAACTGCGCATGGTACTGCCGCAGGACAAGGCGCTTGCCTATAATGCGGCGGTGAACAACAAGCAGTATGAAAGCATTCTGCCGCAGATCGAACGTACCGTGAGCAAGGCCCCCTTCTGGTTTGACGGCCACCATCTTGTGGTTCAATGTCTTGAAGCTTTGGGAATCAATGATGCGCGGGATATCGTCTGCCAGATATTGCGTTGCTTTCTGCAACGTTACCCGGAGCTGCTCGGCTACAAGTTTCATGACGGCACGCCCTTTGCTTCTCCCGCCACAATGCAATGGCTGGAAACGTTGCGCAATAAAATTCCAACCGAGGAAGAGAAAAAAATCACGGCTTACACAGGTGATGAAGAGCGGACACGACGGGATGAATTGCTGCTCAGCCAAGCTGTCGCCATTGCGGAAGAACAGAATTTCGAGAGAGGACTGGCCTCTCTCGGCCCCGGGATTTCCGGGAAATGCAGGCAGGCAATTCTGCACGGCATTCTGCTTGCGCGGTACTGCCTGCGCGCGGGAAGGCCCAAAACGGGCAAGGAACTGCTTCAGGAACTTTACACCCGTCTGGAACAATGGGACATGCTGGACTGGGAACCGGAACTGGGTGCGCAAATCATTGCCCTGCTCATGCAGAACGGCGGAGATAAGGGACAAAGCGCCCTGCGCCGACGCCTCTACTCTCTCCAGGCGGATGCGGCAATCAAACTGTTTGAATAACCGAAAATGGAGGAATCAATGGCCAAAGAATCGTCTCTTGCTCCCAAAGAGCGGATCAACGTGACCTTCCGCCCCGCTACCGGAGGTGCACAGGAAGAGATAGAACTGCCGCTCAAGGTCATGGTCGTGGGCGACTTTCTGCAACGCTATGATGACAGACCGCTTATCGACAGAAAACCCGTAGGCATCAACAAAAACAATTTTGCCGACGTCATGGCGAAGCAGAATCTGACGGTTCAGCTTTCGGTGCGCAACCGGCTGACGGACAGCGAAGATCCGGGCGATTTGCCGGTCAACCTCTCCTTCCAGAGTTTGCGCGACTTTGAACCGGAAGGCGTAGCCCGCCAGATTCCTGAAATGAACAGCCTGCTCAGGCTGCGGGACGCGCTGATTTCGCTCAAAGGCCCCCTTGGCAACATTCCCGCTTTCCGCGCCGCCCTGGAGGAAGTTCTGCATGATGAACGCCAGCGCCGTCAGATCATGGACGAACTCAATATTTCCGACAAGGAACTGACAGAGGTTCTCACTTCCGCCTCCGGGCAGTCCTCCAAAAAGGAGTCCCCAAAAAGCGAGCAGGGCGAAAACGGGGATATTCCTTCTGACGATAAGGACAAGTAACGGATATCTTTTGCCAAGGAGCATAACGCATGAGCCAGATGCAAGAGCATACGGGGCAATCCACAGGGTCTTCGCTGCTTGATTCCATTATCAGCCAGACCTCACTGACCCCGGAAGATGAGGGATATGAGGCCGCAAGGCTGGGCATCAGCGCCTTTATCGAAGAAATGCTGAAACCCGCCCATGAAGGAGAGAAAGTCCGCAAGGTCGCCGTGGATCACATGATTGCGGAAATCGACCGGCGGCTGTCCGCCCAGATGGATGAAGTGCTGCATGACAAGGTTTTTCAGGAAATGGAATCCGCTTGGCGCGGTCTCAAACTGCTGGTGGATCGCACGAATTTCCGGGAAAACATCACGGTGGAGATGCTCAACATCACCAGGGATGAACTCCTGGATGACTTTATCGACTCTCCGGAAATTTCCCAGTCCAGTCTGTACAAACAGATATATACGGCGGAATACGGCCAGTTCGGCGGACATCCTGTAGGGGCCATCATCGGCAACTACTACTTCACGCCCACCGCCATGGACATGCGTCTGCTTCAGAGTGTGGCCAGCGTGGCCACTATGGCGCATGCGCCCTTTATCGCGGCTGCCGCGCCCGCCTTTTTCGGGCTGACAGATGGCTCTTTCCAGCGCCTGCCCGCGCTCAAGGATCTTCAGGATATTTTCACCAGCCCCGCCTATACCAAATGGAACGCCTTCCGCGAGTCGGAAGACTCCCGATATGTGGGCCTGACCGTGCCCCGCTTCCTGCTTCGTCAGCCCTACGATCCGGAGGAAAATCCGGTTCGAGCCTTTGTCTACAAGGAAACCGTGGATGACAACCACGCCAACTTCCTGTGGGGCAACACGGCGTTTGCCTTTGCCACCCGCCTTACCGACAGTTTCGCCAAATACCGCTGGTGCGCCAATATCATTGGCCCCCGATCCGGGGGAGCCGTCGAGGATCTGCCTGTGCATCTGTACGAAAGCCCGGGCGACATCGAGATGAAAATTCCCACCGAAGTCCTCATTTCCGACCGCCGCGAATACGAACTGGCCGAGCAGGGCTTCATCGCGCTGACCATGCGCAAAGGATCGGACAACGCGGCCTTCTTCTCCGCCAATTCATGCCAGAAACCAAAGTACTTCGGCATATCCGAAGAAGGCAAGAACGCCGAACTCAATTACCGCTTGGGTACGCAACTGCCGTATCTGTTCATTATTTCCCGTCTGGCGCACTATATCAAGGTGCTGCAGCGCGAAAACATCGGTTCATGGAAGGAGCGCTCGGATCTGGAAAGAGAGCTGAATACTTGGCTCCGGCAGTATGTCGCCGATCAGGAGAACCCCAGTTCGGATACACGCAGCCGCCGTCCTCTGCGCGACGCGCGGATTGTCGTGTCTGACGTTGAGGGCGATCCCGGCTGGTACCGCGTTTCTCTGAGCGTGCGCCCGCACTTCAAGTACATGGGAGCATACTTCACCCTCTCCCTCGTGGGAAAACTGGAGAAAGAGTAAGCATGGCGGGGAGCCTGTTTGAAAAGCTGACCCTGGGACAACCCGGAATGGGGATGAGCGAGGATGAATCCATCCGCCACAATCTGTCCCGTGTGCTTGGCACCCGACAGGGAGCCGTCCAGGCTCTGCCCGATTACGGGCTCCCCGACCTCAATGACCTTACCCTGTCGCGCAGTGAACTCCAGAACATGCTGAGTTCCGCCATTGAGCGGCTCATCATTCACTATGAACCACGGCTTCGCAATCCGCAGGTTGCGGGCCTGCCCATGCGGGAAGAATCGCCCTTTACGCTTCTTTTTTCCATACAGGCTGAAAAAATTCGGCATGACGGTCGTCTTGAACCCTGGACATGGACCGTATCTGTGGATGCAGGCAAATACCGGAGCAGGACATGAGCATCAACCGCTATTATGAAAAAGAACTGATTGCCCTGCGCTCCCTGGGACAGGAATTTGCCGAGAACAACCCTGCTCTTGCCCCGTTTTTCAACACGCCCGGCAAAGATCCGGATGTAGAGCGTATTCTGGAAGGTGTCGCTTTTCTTACAGGTCGCCTGCGGGAAAAGCTGGACGACGAACTGCCGGAGATCACATACTCCCTGTTCAACCTGCTCTGGCCCAACTATCTACGCCCGTTGCCCGCATGCAGCGTTATTCAGTTCATTCCGCCGAAAGACCTTTCCAAAGGCACCGTTATTCCCAAAGAATTCATGGTGCAGTCGGAGTCTGTGGACGGAACGCCCTGCACGTTCCGCACCTCCTATGATACAGAAATTCTGCCTCTTGAACTTGCAGATCTCTCCTTTGTCACCAAAGACGGAGAAGCCGTCATGGTTCTGCGCTTTCGCAGCGAAAACGCCACGCTCGATCAGCTGACTCCGCGCCAGCTTCGTTTGTTTCTGACGGGAGAGACGAGCATTGTCCATACGCTGTATTACCTTCTTGTCCGCAAATTTCGCTGCCTGCGCATCCATGCCGCCGACGAGACACAGAAAGAACTGCGCCTAGCGGAACTGGAACCGCTTGTGCGACCTGTGGGCTTCGCTCATGACGAATTTGTGTACCCTTACCCGCCCAATTCCTTTTCCGGCTACCGCATTCTTCAGGAGTATTTCTGTTTTCCGGAAAAATTTCACTTCCTTGATATCGACTTCGGGGACAGCTTCGTCAAAGAACGCCTGAATCAAGCCGGAAACTGCCGGGAATTTTCCCTCCACTGTGTGCTGGAAGAACTCCCTCCCAACTTTGAATCCTATTCAAAAAACAATATTCGACTGTTCTGCACGCCTGTGGTCAACCTTTTTCCCCGTTCCTCCTCACCGCTTACCTGGGATCACAGACAAACGGAATACCGTATTGTACCCGACCCCAGGTATCCCTATCATTATTCCGTCCACAGCGTCACACATGTGGAAAGCTGGGATACGGCGGGCAAAACGCACAGAGAATATCAGCCGTTTGAATCCTTTGAACATAAACGGGGCGGAGAAAGGGCGGCATACTATCGGCTGCGCGTCCAGCCCTCAGCCACGGATGAAAGCATAGAAACATACATTTCTCTTGTCACCGAAGACGATGGGAACCTGCCGCAGAGCACCACCATTTCCATGGAACTCATGTGCACCAACCGCATGCTCCCCCTTCAGCTGGGCGTGGGCGACATCTGCCGTTCCATGGATACTGGCGACGCCGCCATACCCTTCAAAAATATCATCCCCGTGACGCCCCCGTTCGCTCCTCCCTTGGAAGGCGATACCCTGTGGCGTCTTCTTTCCAACATGTCGCTCAATTATCTGCCTCTTACCAACATCAACGCGCTGCGCGGCATTATGGCCACCTATGATTTCCGTGCCCAGCACGACAGCCGCAGGGCGCGGGTGCTGGAAAGAATACTGGATGGCATGGTCGCTATTCATATGCGGGAAACGGATCGCATTTATGAAGGCCTCCCTCTACGCGGGGCCGTGACGGAACTGACGCTCCGCCAGCGTAGCTTTTCCTGCGAAGGCGATATGTTTCTGTTCGCGTCCGCGCTCAATGAATTTCTGGCCCTGTATGCCACAGTGAACAGCTTCCATCAGCTCATTGTACGCGAAGAAAAAAGCGGAGAACGGTACATATGGCCGCCAAGACTGGGCACGCAGACACTGTAATGGCTCCGGCGGCTCCACGCTCCGCCTGTCCGCAGAAACGGAAGACTGCCGTTTACAGCAGACTCGAAGAGTCTCCCGGCAGTTTTGCCTTTGCGCAGGCCGTGAGCATAATACTCCATTATCTGTCCAGCCAGGGAGTGTCCGAGCCGGAAAAGGCACTGCGCTTTCGCGTCAACCCCAATCTGTCCTTTCCTCCTGGCGATATGGAGAGCCTGACCTTTACCGGACAGGGCCAGAAGTCAAAGGCTCTGCTCACCCTCAATCTCATGGGGCTGCATGGCGCGGGTTCGCCGCTGCCTGTCTATTTTTCCGAACATGTGGCCCAGCATCAGGATGACCCTGACGCGTTACGGGATTTTTTTGATCTTTTCAATCATGAGTTCATAGATATCCTGTATGGCGTATGGCGGAAATACCGTTATTACCTGCAATACAAGGAAGGCGCGGCGGATAATCTGTCACGACGCTTTCTCGGTTTCATCGGCATGGGGTATGAACAACTTCGTAAAAACGAAGGGCTCAACTGGTCCCGTCTGTTGGCTTATACGGGACTTATCGCGTTCAAAAGCGATGCGGCGGGATCGCTGGAAAGCACGTTGCGTTATTATTTTTCCCATGCTGCGGTTTATATAGTTCAATGCATACGCCGCATCGTGAACATTCCCGAAGATCAGCTCTGCCGCCTTGGGATAGCCAACTGCCAATTGGAAAAGGACTGTCTGATAGGCGATCAGGTGCCGGATCAGACAGGCAAATTTCGTATTCTTATTTCTGACCTGTCATGGCCGCGTTTTAATTCCTTTCTGCCCGATCAAACCATTTTTGCCGAGCTGGCAATGCTGGTGAAAATGGTTCTCCGTTCCCGGCTGCAATTTGACGTCGAGCTGCGCCTGCGACCGGAGGAAATCCGCCCTCTCGTCATCGGAGACGAGTCGGAAACAAAGCTCGGCTGGTCCACCTGGCTGGGAGATGACGGCGATGGAGTGGTTGTCCTGGAACCGGAGTATCAGGAGAATCTATGATAAACATGAATCTTTCCGCTCTGATAGCAGCTCTTGATGCAACCTGTCGGGATTCCCTGGAAGGCGCGGCCGCCATGTGCGTCAGCTGCGGCGGGCATGAGATAAGCATAGAAGACTATCTGGAAAAGCTGCTTGACACGCGTGAAATGCGGGATCTCGCCGCTCAGTTTGAATTATCCATCGAAAATCTCCGTTCTCTGTTGAGCAGACGTTCCTCGGAAAAAAATTCCGGACGGACAGCCCCGGTTTTCTCCCCCCTGCTGATAGAGTTCCTCCAAGAGGCATATCTGCTGGCCAGTCTGGAACTGGGCCGCGAGAGCGTTGACGTATTCACTCTTGTTCTGGCCCTGCTGGTCAACCCCGCGCGATACAGCGCCATGAAATTTTTCAGGGAACTGAGCAACATTCCCGCTGATGCGCTGAAACGGCTCATGACGGGTATGGGCGACGCTTCCGCCCGGCGAGGCGGCCTTTCCGGTTCCGCATCCAGAGGGGAAAGCTGCCTGCAAAAGTATGCCACGGACTTTACGGAAGAAGCGCGGCAGAACCATATCGATCCCGTGTTTGCCCGTGGCCCGCAGATTCGGCAGATGATCGACATCCTGACCCGGCGTCGTAAGAACAATCCCATCCTCGTCGGTGATCCCGGTGTGGGCAAGACCGCCGTTGTGGAAGGACTGGCCCTGAAAATAGTCCAAGGTGACGTGCCGGGCGCGCTGTCGGGGACACGCCTTGTCGGGCTGGATATGGGCCGTCTGCAAGCCGGAGCCTCCGTCAAGGGAGAGTTTGAAAAACGTCTCAAGGGCGTGATTGACGAAATCAAGTCCTCACCCGTGCCCACCATTCTCTTTATCGACGAAGCTCATACTCTTGTCGGTTCAGGCAACGCCGCTGGCAGCGGCGACGGAGCCAATCTGCTCAAGCCCGCTCTGGCCAGGGGCGAAATGCGTACCGTAGCCGCCACTACGTGGAGTGAATACAAAAAATACTTCGAGAAAGACGCGGCCCTGGCCAGGCGCTTCCAACTTGTTCGCCTTGATCAGCCCTCCCAAGAGGAGACCGTCACCATCCTGCGCGGACTGGTTCCCAACTATGAAAAGGCTCATCACGTCTATATACGCGATAGCGCTGTACGAAGCATCGCGGAACTGTCCACCCGCTACATCAGTGGTCGGCAGCAGCCGGACAAGGCGGTGGATGTGCTGGATACGGCCTGCGCCAGGGTCAAGGTCAGTCTGGGATCAAAACCGGCCATCCTGAGTGAACTGGAAGACGAACTGACAGGCGTCCGCAGGGAGCTGGCCGCTCTGGAACGTGACCGCTGCCACGGCGCGGCTCCAGTCGATGATGCGGAAAGCTCCTCCCGTCATGCCGTTCTTCAGGGGCAGGCGGCGGACTTGAACAGCCGCATTGAAAATATCTCCTCTCGGTGGAGGCGGGAAAAAGCCCTGGTCGAAGCCATTCTCGCTCAGCGGAGCGCCGCATCTGTTCCTGGTGGAGAAACGGCGGCAAAGGCTGCTCCGGCGGGAAGCGGGGAAAACGTGGAGAGCGCCTCCCTTTCAGTTTCCGCCGAAACATCCTCGCTGGCGGAACTCACCGCCCGTCTGAAAGACGAACAGGGAGACGATCCCCTGGTTTTTTATGAAGTCACGCCGCAACTGGTCGCAGAAATTGTGGCTGAATGGACAGGCATCCCCTTGGGTAAACTTACGGAAGATACGGCAAACAGACTGTCCAACCTGAAAGAACAGCTTCATCAGCGCATCCGGGGCCAGGATCACGCTCTGGAAATGCTGGAAAAGGCTGTTCTGGCAGCGCGTACCGGCCTGAACAATCCCAATACTCCAACCGCCATTTTTTCTGCTGGTCGGCCCCTCCGGCGTGGGCAAGACGGAAACGGCTCTGGCTATCGCCGATGAACTGTATGGCGGCAAGGATATGCTGATCAGCATCAATATGTCGGAGTTTCAGGAGAAGCATACCATCTCCCGCCTCATCGGTTCGCCCCCTGGGTATGTGGGATATGGCGAAGGCGGCAGACTAACGGAAGCCGTGCGCCGCCAGCCGTATTCCGTAGTATTGTTCGACGAGGTGGAAAAGGCGCATCCCGACGTCATCAATCTTTTCTATCAGGTATTCGACAAGGGCGTTCTCGCCGATGGAGAAGGCAGAGAAATAGATTTTCACAACACGATGATCTTCCTGACCTCTAATCTGGGCAGCGATATTGTGGCGGCCCTGTGCGAGGACGAGACGCCTCCGGAACCGTCCACGCTGGCGGAAGCGTTGCGCCCCGCTCTGATGCAGTTTTTCCGCCCTGCACTGCTCGGGCGAATGACGATTGTGCCCTATATGTCGCTGAGGCCGGAAATCATGCGGGAACTTGTAACCATGAAACTCTCCCGCATTGCCGACCGCCTTCTCGCCCAGCACCGCATCCCTCTGAACTGGAGCGAAAAAGTTGTTTCATCCATTGCGGCAAGCTGCACGGCGGTGGATACCGGCGCACGCAACATAGATCACATCATCAACGCCTCGCTGCTGCCCAAAATCGCGACTGTGCTGCTCGGTGGCATGGGGCGGCAGGGGCAGTCGCAGATGTACATTGATCTCGACTCGGCGCAGGGTATTTTTACCTGTTCAATGACAGAAGCAGGAGGACGGGAATGAATCCTCCGCTTCTGTTCGCCCTTTTTAATCGACTTCGGGCCAACGCCGGAGACTATGGAGCCATCTCTCGTGCTCTGGCGGAAGCAGTCTGTGAAATAGACGGAGCGACGACCACAGGCGTCTATCTTCGGGACTACGCAGGGGAAACTCTTTTTCTTGCCGGACAATTTCCCAACAGTTCTTTTCCAAAAGAAGACGCCCCTCGTCTTTCCGCCGAAGGATGGGACGATCCGGTGTGCTACTGCCTGCATACCGGAAATTCCGCCTCTTTCACACGGATATCCGAACTCCCCGAATCGGTGAAACTCATTTCTACATCTCCGGATATCCGCTCCTATAACGTCTATCCAATTCCAGAACTCAGCTCCGGTGGCATGGGGTGCGTACTTGCCCTTTACCCCACCTCCTCGCGTGGACGGCAGGCCGCCTGTCAATATCTGTGTCTGTATGCCGGAGCCCTGCTTGAGCTGGCTCTCGGACGCAAGCAAAGCGGATATGCCCTGCAAAGCCTGGAAAAGGAAATCAGACAACTGAAAGAGGACAAAAGTCGACGACAAAACCTGACGCTTGTAGGAAACAGTCCCGCGACGCACAGCCTGCGCACCGCCATATCCAGAGTGTGCAGCTCAAATGCTCCTTTGCTTATCACGGGAGAAACCGGGACGGGAAAAAACCTGTTGGCCCGCATGGTGCATGATGCAGGAAACCGCTGTGGCGGCCCTTTTCTGGAGATTAACTGCGGCGCACTGACGGCCAGCCTCCTGGAAAGCGAACTTTTCGGTCATGTCAAAGGCGCGTTCAGCGGGGCCGTATCCAATACCAAGGGGCTGCTGCGGAGTGCTGACGGAGGCACGGTATTTCTGGACGAAATCGGAGAAATGCCGCCTCAACTTCAAGTCGCGCTTCTTCAGGTTCTGCAAGAACATAAAGTCCGCCCTGTAGGCGACACAAAATTCTATCCTGTCAACATGCGCATCATTGCCGCCACAAACCGCGATTTGAATGAAGCCATGAACATGGAAGAATTTCGTCGCGATCTCTATCATCGGCTGGCTGTCCTCAAAATTCATATTCCCCCCCTTCGGGAACGGCGGGAAGATATTCCAGAACTCTGCTCGCTTTTTCTTGAGCAATGCTGTAGGAAGTCAAATCGCCCTCGGCTGAATTTTTCTCCTGAAGCCCACCTTATGTTGCTTGGATATTCTTACCCTGGTAACATCCGTGAACTGGAATCCATAATTGAACAGGCAGTTAATAGCGCCCCTATTGACTGTGCTGAACTTGATTCAGAAACACTTGCCTCCATCATAGATGGTGAACTTCATTGTATTTCATTGGCAAATTTTAGAGAAATACAGGAAAGATGGTTCATACAACAGGCAATAAAATTATACAATGGAGACATACAGGCGTGTTCTAAGGCTCTTGATGTTCATCCCAGGACTATTCGGCGTCGTTTATCATCTTTTAATATCGACTGATAAAAACACTCCATATTCAATGAATATAGAGGAGAATGTTATGGAACTTATGTTAGAAATTATCAGTCGTCAAAAATTTTCACTTAATCAGGACAGCGTACAGCATGTATTCAGTGAGGTTGGAGGATATATAGGACGCGATGAACAATGTGAATGGATACTCCCAGATAAAACAAAGCAGGTTTCACGTAAACATGCCCTCATCAGTTTTGAATATTCATCATTTGTTATCGAAGACTTAAGCACGAATGGAATATATAACGCTCTAGGCAAGGAGCGACTTCAAAAAGGCAAAAAATATAAAATAGAACATGGAAGTACATATCATATAGGAGAATACAGCATTCAGGCTCGGCTGCTGCACAAACCGGATTCCTATCTATCCGGACAGGTAATGCAGGCTGAGGACCTGATTCCAAGCGATGATATTCTGGCTGACGATCCTCTTCTTGCTCTGGAACAGCAAGACGAACTCAATGCGCGCAAACGACTCGGACTCTATAACGATCTGCTGGGTGTCTCCCCCACGAAACCTTCGTTTCAATCCGATCATACGGAGGCTCCACTTGAAGCCATGCCGGAAATCATTCTGGTTCCGGAAGACTGGAACGAAGAAAGCAATGAACAAGCGCCTGCCCAGGCGCAATCTTCCACCCCGGATGCGGGATTCGTTCCGGCGGCCCAAACTCCGCATCCCACCGAAAAAGCGCTCCAGACTCAGGATACTCCTGACATTCCTTCCCCGGAGGTGGAGACCTTCTTCCATGCGCTGGGTTTTGCCTCCGCTCCTGCATCCCAAACGGAGCGGGAACGGATCATGCTTCAGGCAGCCGAACTGGTGACGGCCTCGGTGGACGGGATGCTCCAGGCCTTGCGCAACAGGGCCGACAGCAAAAACGAACTGCGACTGCCTCTAACCACCATGGCGCTGGCCAGCAATAACCCTCTGAAGTTTTCACCTACGGGCAAGGCGGCTCTCAATTATCTGCTGGCTTCTCCCCATGAAGGTTTTCTGCCCCCCGCCCAAGCCATGCAGAATGGATTTGAGGATCTGCACAGCCATAACATGGGACTGATTGCCGGAGCGCGCGCCGTAGCCCAAGCCATACTGGCACGAATAAGCCCCGAAGCTGTCGAGGCCAAACTGGATGCGGCAGGATCAGTGCGCTTTTCCCGCATACGGCGTTTGTGGAGTGCCTATACCAAAATACATGCAGAACTGCGTGACGATAACAACGGCTTCGCGGCTTTTTTTCTGGATGACTTTGCCCGTGCCTATGAAATGCAGGTAAGAACACTTCATCCGGCCTTTATTAACCGCCAAGGAGACAAAAAATGAAGTTCCGCGCACTCCTGTATATGCTGGCTCTGACCATGATTCCTCTGTTGAATGGCTGTTCATCTCCCCGAATTACCATGGAAGTCGCCAGTCAACCGAATGTGAATCCAGACAGTTCGGGACGTCCCTCCCCCATTATCGTAAAAATGTACGAAATGCGAAATGATATGGCCTTTCGCCAGGGAGATTTTCAGGTTCTCTTCATGGAGCCAATGAAGGTTCTGGGGGCTAATCTGGTGGCCATGGATGAACTTCTCTTTGTACCGGGCGAAGCCCGCATCGTGGAATATGCGCCTATGCCCGAAACGCGGTATGTAGGTATACTGGCGGGCTTTCGGCAAATGGAACGGGCCAGATGGAGGGCTGTGCTCCCCGTGGATCCTGAAAAGAAAAATCTGATTCGTCTTGAACTTAACGATGCATCTATGATTGTTATCGATCCGAACACGGAATGGTCGTCGGAGGAATGCGTGCGCAGCTATCAGGAACGTATCAGCCAGACTGCCGATGAAGAAAAAAATGAAATACCGCCTTCTCCTGCTTCTGTGGAAAAAGAGCAAAAGGCTCCCGCTGTCCAGTCTGAAACAGCCGCCCCCGGCTATGTTCTGCCAAGGTCAAAGCAGGTTAACTGACAAGTGAGGAAGCGCCATGTTGACAGAGCGTGTCGTATGGACGGAAGGGCTACAGCTTTCCCCTGTCCATTTCCAACAGCAGGACAGATATACAGACTCACAGATGTCGCAACGCAGTCTTCTGTTGAGCCACTACGGATGGGGATTCACGGAATTTGCGATTGACGAACAGTATCTTAATCTCGGTAAAGTCGTACTTAGCAAGGCGCAGGGTATTTTGCCCGACGGCAGCCTTTTTGAAATAGGGCATGGCCAAGAAGGTTTGTCGCTCGACGTGGAGCCGGGCACAATGAACCGCCAGGTTGTGTTGGCGCTTCCCATTGCGCTGGAAGGCTCGTCCGAAATCCGCGATGAAAAAAATATGGGCCTGTCCACCCGCTATGTGGCACATGCCGTTACAGTACGTTCCAATATAGCGGCGGACACGCGGGAACGTACTATCCATTGCGCCAGACCGGATCTGAAGCTGATGTTTGAGGACGACACCAGCCGGAGCGGGCACGTCATTCTGCCTATTCTCCATATTGTGGAATGTCGTCCGGACAAATCAATCCTGACGGACAAAGACTTTACCCCAACCTTCATGCATCTGGGGCCATCGCAGCTTCTGTCCGGCTATCTACGAGAAATTATTGGACTCATCAGCCATCGAGCCGATCAGCTTGCCAGCCGGATCAGCAGTGCGGGCAGTACGGGGTCAGCTGAAATTGCCGACTTCATGCTACTTCAATGTCTGAATAAAGCCGAACCTGAATTCAAACATCTTGATAAAACACCCCATGCCACTCCGGAAGATTTTTACCTCCGCCTTCTTTCTCTGGCAGGTGAGCTTGCCTCGTATGTTGAAGCGGGAAAACGTCCTGGAAATTTGCCCGAATACAATCACGGGGAACAGTATAAATGTTTCACTGATCTGATGGAACTGGCGCGCTTCGCGCTCAGTATGGTTCTTGAACAGCATGCGGTTGAACTGCCGCTGCAACAGAGAAAATACGGAATTACGGTCTCCCCCATCCATGATCGCAATCTTCTGGCCTCAGCCAGTTTTGTCCTGGTAGCGTGGGCCGACATGGATCAGGAAACACTGCGGACTTCTCTCCCGCGCCAGTTGAAAATTGGTACAGTCGAAAATATCCGGGATCTGGTCAACCGCCAGTTGCCGGGCATCAAAATTTCCGCCCTGGCCGTTGCGCCGCGCCAAATTCCATTCCATGCCGGTAAAAGCTATTTCCACCTGGAATTCACATCAGAAGAACTTGCGCAAATGGAACTTTCCGGAGGATTCGCGTTTTATGTCTCAGGTACTTTTCCGGGACTTCAGCTGCAGTTCTGGGCCATCAAGGAGTAAACCATGAAACAGACGGACATTGATCAAACCGTCTTCCTGAACATGGGGGAACCCAGTCCCGCTCCCGATCTGCCCTCTTCTTTCCGACCGGTAGCAGTATCAGGCACAGGCGGAATACGAAGTTCCATGCCATATGTGGCGCAGCAAACTTCCGTCAGCACCTGCAATTCCGGGCTGAATCCTCTGGTCAGTGCGGCCTCGGAACTGTTGCTGGCCATTGTCCGTATCCGCTCGACACATAAGGAATCCGTTCCCAACCATCAGGAGCCTTCCGAGCAGTCCGGGCATAACGGAAATATCGAACACCTGCGTGCGGGGCTTGAAGCGGAGATTCGCGCTTTTGAAAGTCGAGCCCTGGCGTTATCTGATATTGAACAGGCACAGATCATAGCTTCTCGCTACGTGTTATGTACCGCCGTGGACGAAGCTGTTTCCACTTCTCTATCAGGAGAAAATGGAGAATGGAGCAAACATGGACTGCTTTCCACCTTCCATAATGAAACATGGGGCGGCGAAAAATTCTTTCAAATTCTGGATCGCTGCATGCAGCAGCCCGCACGCAACCTTTATATTTTGGAACTTATGTACCTGCTTTTGAGCCTTGGCTTTGAAGGCAAATTTGGCGTTCGGGAGCGCGGCCCTATTGCCCTGGAAGCGCTTCGGGACAAAATATATAAGCAGATCCGTCTGCTGCGTGGCGAACCGCCGCAAGATCTCTCCCCAAAAGTCGAGTCACCCAAAGGGCAACATCGTATCCATGCTTATATCCCGGTATGGTTGGTACTTGCTGTTTTTCTTTTCGCCATCGGGGTAACATTCGTCGGATTTTCCACTATCCTGGAAAAGCAGGCGGAACCTTTGCTTGGCGAGATGTCCACTATCTCGGGCAGTCTTCAGGAGGTGCAGCCATGAGAGCATTTCTCCGGGCGCTCAAAAACGCGCTGACAGCCCCCTGGGTTCTCGCTCTTGCATTGATGTCGTTTTTCGTCCTGCTCGTATGGTTTTTGGGGCCTTATATCGCCATTGCAGATCGGAAGAGCACACGTCTGAACTCCAGTCACGGC
>OFFF01001283.1_pt1 | contig 16368 bp, 16 predicted proteins | sample 1521301 | NCBI WGS metagenome assembly OFFF01 (sample SAMEA3504101, study PRJEB24116) | mouse gut metagenome | biome: mouse gut; feature: mouse-associated habitat; material: faeces | place: Denmark | collected 2011
CTCCTACCCTTAAAAACGGTGTTCTATTGCGTAACATAGTAAACAATATTTCTTTGTACTGCCGTTTCCATTCCGTTCTTTTCCATTCCTGCGATTCTGCCGCTATATCGTGCTTCAAAGGAGAGGGGTTAGGGGAAAGGATAGGAAAGGAATAGGTATTTGATTAAATCTGTATTTGGTTTTTCTTTAGTTAGTTATATCTTTATTTTATTGCGTTGAATTTTCCGATGTCGGATAACCCGATGTCGGAAAATCCAATATCGGAAAATCCAACACCGGGAGTTATTACGGTGTTCAAAATCCGTCTAATCCAACCGCTTTATAAAACTACTGCTTTTGCGGGTAGGTATGTTACGCAATAGAGGGTAAAAAGTCTTTGATTTATGCGGATTTCAGAGCATAAAAAACACTTAGACGATATTTTATATTCCAACCCTCAAAAATGGCGTTCTACTGCGTAACAAAAAGCAGAGAACCGACCACTAATGAAAGTGATATATTCTCTGCTCTTGCTTGCACCCTGTTTGTCAGCGTTGATGATAAGTTGTTTTGAATACTTCCTTATCAACGTAAAACTAACGGTTTGAGGGATTTCTTCTTTTTGTGTTCGGCGGGGTGATTCCGGGATTTGTTACCGATTTGTTGCCGGGGCAAGTGAGAGAAATGCAGAGGAAAACAGGGAAGAAAAAAGATTAAAAATTTTTCAAAAACCTGTTGCCAGAATCAATAAAATCATGTATAATACTTGAAAAGAGCAAAGTCTATCAAGTAAATATAAATTGAGTGCTTTTGAAGAGCGTAGTTGCCTTAGTAAGGGTGACTTGGCTCTTTTTTTGTTTTTTTAGGAGGTGAAGCCGTGGAAAAGGTACGGCTGAATAAGAAGAAGTGCCAGCAGGGGCTGGATGGCATTAAGGCTGAGTATGTTTTGGAGATAGCGGGAACGGAACATCTATATTGTCCACCAGAAGAATTGAAAAACGCAGAAGGTCATAAGATTGTCAGTATTGAATGCGTGGGCGGGAAACTTAAAGTATATATCAATCCCGTTCACTCTGTTCGCTCGAACAATGTGAAATCGTTTGGTATTGCGGACGCTATCAAACTGGAGTTAGTTCGGGGGCAAGTGGTCGAGTTTATAAAGAACTACGTTTATAAGAATGTGAGGGGCGCGGTTTCTGAAGGCTTCATAGAGCAGGTACGGGTGAAATCCTTGGAGTGCAATATTACTCTGCCGTGCGTAGATGGTGCCAGCCCATCAGATGTTATTGCGTTGTTTGACTTAGCTTTTGATAGGACAGTGGTATTTCGAAAACAGAGAGAAAAAACGAAATATCAAAAAACCAATACAGGATGTTTATATTCAAAACCGAAGGAATACAAACTGAAAATTTATGACAAGACGGAGGAGCAGCACAGTAAGGGCACGCCCTTAGTAGAAAAGAACCTCCTAAGGATTGAGGTTGTATTCATTGACAGGTCGCTCCGCCGTATGTATGGGAAAAAGCGGGGGTTGATGGATGTACTGTCGGCACAAGGAATAGAGGTTGCGTGCCAAGAGTATAAAAAAGTATTGGAAAAAGAAATTATCAACCAAAGTGTTATACCATGCCTGAATTACTGTGTAAGGCAGCTTCTAAAAAGTCTGCAATCAGCGGAGGCAGGACACGAGATTAGTGTAGCGATAGCACAATGTAAAGAACTGATACCAGATATAGAAGTGCTGAGAAAGGCGTTAAAACGATGGTATAAGTGGCGAGGTATTAAGGACATGTCAAAACAAATAATTTGTCATTACCGCAAAAGAAACTTTAGGTTTCCCGAAGGTGTGATAAAGACGATTAAAGTTTTCCATGACGCCGCAGGTTGAGTAACGGTCAAAAGATATTTGACCTTTTTCAGATTTTTCGAGATATCAAAAGCAGAAGAAACTGGCTGGATACATACGGGCGGTGTGCAGGGTATAGGATGTTACCATAGCGATTGACAGATTATATGCCCATTTGATTTGGTCCTATAAATAAGGACCAATATAGAGGGAAATAAGAGACAGGGGAACGAAAGCTGAGTAAAGCCAGTGTGCGGGACAAATGCGAGCAATTAGCATTCGGGGTGGGGTTTAGTGGTCGCTAAAGGAAACCGGCGTAAACCGTGTTTGGAGCCGGTATAAGCCGTCCTTCCGGCTCAGATGTGGAATTATCCTCCCAAGTGTGAGAAAACGGGTCTAACGCCCGTTATACGCCGAGGACGGCGGGTAAATTGAGAAATGATAAAGAGACCGCCAGAGAGCGGTGAGTTGTCCAGACCGGGCGAGGACAACAATTACAACCATTTGAGGTATGTTTGTATTGTGTCCCTATTCTGAATGAAAAGGGAGCAATCAAAAAATGAAAACTGCGAGTGCAAGAATCGTGCCGTTCGGGGCGATTGGTAATAAGCCGTTGGTGAACGAAGTGGAGCCGCAGGGTCTGCCGAGGATGAAGACGATAAAGGAGATGGCGGAGCTTACGGGCCTGTCCTATGCCATGTTACGGAACCTGTGTCTGGAAAACAAAATCGTTCATATCCGGGCGGGCAAGAAATACTTGATAAATTACGACCGATTTGTGGATTACCTGAACGGTGTGGGCGGTGCTTGAAAACCATGCCTTTCAAGACCAAAGAAAAAGCGGTGTAAAAGGTCTCAAAATCCTGACATGAAAATTTTTAGGAAGTCTCGAAATTGGCTGTTGTCATTTTAAGACTAATTGGAGACAATGCGGGCATAGGGAAAGCCCAAGTCTTTAGAAAAGGGAGTGTCAAGATTGAAAACAGTGGCCTATCACCGGACGAGTACGACAGACCAGCACCTTGACCGGGGAATTGCTGAAATCCAAAAATATTGCACCGAGCATGGCCTGGAGCTATACAAGGGGAAGGTCTATACCGACCAGCAGACCGGGAAGAACTTCAACCGTCCCCGGTATCAAATGCTGAAAGAGGAAATCTTGGAGAGCGGCGACACGCTGATTGTGACGGAGCTGGACAGGCTGGGCCGGAATAAAAAGGCCACGTTGGATAAACTTCGGTTCTTCCAGGACAACAATATCCGGGTGATGGTGCTGGAGTTGCCGACCACACTGCTTCCTATTGAGGACATGGAAAACTCTATGGCCCGAATGATGTTAGAGACTATAAACAATATGATGATTGAACTGTACGCCAGTATGGCTCAGGCGGAAATGGAGAAGAAAGAGAAGCGCCAGCGTGAGGGTATTGCGGCAAAGAAGGCCCGGGGCGAGTGGAGCGACTACGGGCGGCCCCGGGTGATGGACATTGAAGAATTTGCGAAGCGGTATCAAGCGGTGGAGCGTGGAGAGAAGAAGCCCTTCCAGTTGATGAAGGAGCTGGGTATGACGAAAGCAACCTTCTATCGGTACAAGGGCCTGATGAAGAAAGAGGGATAACTTTGGCGTCAATCAAACGAAATGAAAAGAAGAATGGCGAGGTTGTCTATCGGGTTCAGATTTCGCTGGGGTGCGACCCCCGAACAGGGAAACGGATTCCCAAAGTGATAACCTTTAAGCCCAACCAAAACGCCACCCCAAAACAGCAGGAAAAAGAAGCCCTAAAGTTTGCCATGGAGTGGGAGGACAAGCTGAAGAACGGCGAGAGCTACGAGGGGCAAGAAATGTCGTTCGGGGAATACGCCGACAAGTGGCTGGCCTACATGAAGCCCGAGGTAGCCTACTCTACATACCGGGGCTATGAGAACATTGTAAATCAAAAAATCCTTCCGTTTTTTTCGGTGTATAAGGTGGCGAAAATCAAAACCCCGCTGGTGGAGGAATTTTACAGGACACTCCGGGGGAACGCCAACGGGACAATACAAAAAATCGCCAATGTGTTAAGCGGAATGTTCCGAACGGCGGTTAGGTGGCAGATGATTCAGGTGAACCCCTGCCGGGACGCTAAGATACCGAAGAACAAGGAAGAAGAAAGCACGTTGAAGTATTTTACCCCGGAGCAGTCTTTAATGTTCCTGAAATCGCTGGATATGACCTTCGAGACAGTGGTAAAAGGACACCAGCGGATTGATGATACTGGGAAACCCTATGTGGTGGGGGACTATACGGAGCCGAGGGAGCTGCCGCTACAGTTAAAGGTGTTCTATACCCTGTCTCTGTACTGCGGCTTTCGGAAGGGGGAAACGCTGGCCCTCCAATGGGGCGATATAGATTTTGAGAAGAAAGAAATCCGTATTGTGAAGTCGGCGGGAGAGTCGGAGGACGGGGTGATTTTGAAGAAGCCGAAAACGGCTACCTCCGTTCGGACGGTGAGCTTTCCCGATGAAATCCTCCCCCTGTTGAAGCAGTATCGGCAGGAATACACCCTGTATCGGTTCCAGCTTGGGACCGCGTGGCAGGGAGCTGACAACCTGTTTATGCAGTGGGACGGGAAGCTGATGGGTTATTCCACGCCGTATCAGAGCTTTAAGCGGCACTTGAAGCGGTATAACGAGTGGGTGCGGGAAAGCCCGGAGGCACGGGAACAGGGCTTTGAGGAACTGCCGCTGATCCCCCTGCATGGCCTGCGTCATTCCTGCGCCACCCTGCTGAACTATCTGAATATCAATATCATCGACATCAGCAAGATTTTGGGCCATGCCAAAAGCTCCACGACGATGGATATATACGCCCATTCGTTTGAGGGGCAGAGCCACGAAGCCGCCAATCGGCTGGACGAGTTCTTGAAGAACAGTCAGAAGAAGTGGGCCTAAAAGAGAACGGGAGCCTTTGGGAAACAACCTAAGGCTCTCGTTTTATGTGTGGCTATTCCCGGCCCTGAATCTCCATGTGGTCGAGGGCATATTGCAGGGCCATGCCAATCAACTCATTCCGGGAGCGGTTGGTCTTGGCGGAGAGCTCGTTGTATTTCTCCTGTATGGTCTTGTCAATGCGGATGGTCATGGTGACAACTTTATCTTCCCTTGGGACAACGACGAATTTATCCATGGTGTCTCAAAACCTCCATACATTTTGAGTACATTATAGATTATAAAGGCACCATATAACCATGGCACAGAATGAAAGTAAAAATGAGTTGAAATATGCTTTGCTTTATAATGCAAGTGTGATAGTATGAACTGAGTAACCACTGGAAATAAGGGGTTGATTAGGTCATGCTGAACATTTCAAAGGTAGAAAGTATATTGTCCGAAAGCGATAAGCTGTGGGATGGTATGAAGCGGTATAAGCGTATTATGGACAGCCTGTACTGGACAGATGTTTCCACCGATCGGGATTTTCAAAGAACGTTTAATGATTTCTTTGTTATGAGGTCGAGAAAGAGCGAGTATTACACCATGTTCTATCAGTTTTTGGAGCAGAAGAAAAAAGAGGGCACGTCCTTCGAGGAAACCTTGGATTATTTGAAAGGGGCCGAAGGGCGGCTGGAATTGTCCTTTTCCAGTAAGCTGATACACGTTATCAATCCGAACCGTCCAATATGGGATAATAACGTGGCGGTTCAGCACTTCGGCTTGAAGCTGCCAGGATATGGTGTTGATGGTTCCATCAGGCAGACGGAAATTGTCCGGGCCTACTATGAGTATTGCGGGCGGTTCTGTGAATATGTGGATTCCAGCGAGGGACAGGCGGTGATTCGGCTGTTCAATGAGAAATATCCCCATACTGGATTTACAGACGTTAAAAAGGTGGACTTCATCATGTGGGTGGATGTATAATAGGGACAGGAAATTTTTGGATTGAAAGGTGCGGTGTAAAATGGGTGTTTTTAAGGTGCTGACCGACTATCTCCCCAATTTTGAAGATGATAGTCGGGGAACGTGGGCAGTAGACCCCTCCGATGGGTATTGCACCGCCAAGGGCCGCCAGTTCGTAAAGGATGTTCAACGGTTCATGGAGGAGCGCCCTGCATACGAATTGAACCAGTACCAAAAGATTTTGGAAGACAACGGTTTGGAGTGGGAAAGAAAATCCATGATGGGGGCGGATGTTTCCGCTCTAAATGCAAAATGTGTGATGGCGCTGATAATGGGGGCTGTCCGGGCTGATAGGTTCAGCAGAGGAGCGCTGCTCGACTTTTTTGAATGTGGGGCAATCGAAAGATGGCTTTTAAGGCTGAAAGAGATAGACGAGAACATGAAAGACCGTATCGAGAGCGAAGCAAGGGCCATTGTTCCGATAACAAATGATACCCTGGTGTGCAAGGATTGTGTACAGCGGTATGACGATTCCATAATCTTCGGAAATGTTTCCAAGTGTGAGGCGTTCCCAGTGTGTAAATCGAACTGTGTGTTATTGGGTGGGAAGTGCGCCGAGTACGTCAAGGAATAAAAAATCGGAGCCTGTGGCCCCGTGTGAAATCCTTGTTACCGATTTGTTGCCAAAGTTGTGACGAGCGAGAGAAAGATATGATACGCTGGAGAAAGAAACCCTTGAAAATACAGCGGTTTACGGCGTATCAGCAAACACTGTAACGAGATAGAAAAAGCATTAGGGCATTTTGGTAAGGATGAGGTCGGCAGTTCGAATCTGCCCAGCAGCTCCAGTGAAATCCGTTATCCCGCAAGGGATAGCGGGTTTCTTGTCATTCTGACGAACTCTCCTGATACGGGACAAAAACCCATACAGAAACCCATACCGATAAGAAAAATCAAGCCGAGCAGGTCAACCCTGCCCGGCTTTTTCTATGGCGTCTCGAACAATCTGACCGGCCCGGCGTATGCTCTCCTGGTTTGCGTGGGCGTAGATACGCGCGGTGGTGGCCGGGTCTTTATGGCCCAGGCGCTCACTGACGGAGATCAGGTCTGCGCCGTTGGTAAGGGCGACGCTGGCCGACGTGTGCCGGAGCTTGTGCGGATGGAAGTCCTCAATGCCGTACCGTTGCCCGAAAGAGTGAAAATACTCCGTAGGAGTTTGCGGGTGCATCGGCTCCGGGCTGCCCTCCTTGGTGAATACCCACTTGGAGATTGCAGAGCTGGCCTGTGCCTCCCGCAGCTGCTGCAGTAGCTCCAGAACGTGAGGGCCTACGTCCACCGTGCGGGCGCGCTTGCCCTTGGTGGATGTGTCGTAGACACCTGCGGCCGGGGTGTACTGGAGATTGTGGCGGAACGTGACGGTACCGGCTTTGAAATCAATGTCGGCCCACTGGATGCCGCAAGCCTCCCCGCGCCGGACACCTGTATCAGCGACCAGGGAAACATAGCAGCGCCATTTCAGAGGCTCCCCTTTCAGGCACTGGAGGATGTGGTGGAGCTCCGGGGCCGTGTACGCCTTTTCCTCCTCCTCTTTCGGCTGCTCATCCTTCCGGGGCTTTGGACGATCCACTTTGTCCATCGGATTGAGCGGGATCGTGTCGGAGCGGTAGGCCATTTTGAACAGGCCTTGCAGGACGGTGTAGACCTTCAGCACGGTTCCCTGAGCTTTGCCATGCGCCTGCATGGACAGCAGCAGCGCAGACAGCTGGGCCGGGGTGATCTCCGGGAGTTTCACATCACCCAGGGCGGGATATATCCATCGGGCAAGGTTGCCCTGATAGCTGGCGCGGGCGTTCTCGCTCATGGTGACGGTCTTGGCCGGCATGAACACCCGCTCCCCATACTGGCGCAGCGTGAGTATCTTTGCGGCCTCCCGCTCGGCCTCCGCCTCCCGTTCCCGCTGCTCCGCCCTGGTGATGACCTCTCCGGCGTCGCTCTGACGCTCAAACTCGGCGGCGACGTTGGCAAGCTCCCGGTCGATGGCTTTCTGGCTCCATCCTTCCGGGGGATACCACCGCCGTGTCAGGTAGGATTTTCCTCGGCCTCGGCTGACCCGGATTTCATAGAACACCTGACCAGCCTTATTGGTTTTCTTCCTGGTGGATGGCATAGTCAACCTCCTGTGTGTTCCGCCCTTTCGTCAAGAACTGTCCGTAGCAGATTTGTGATTTGCTCACTGAAAAGAGCATTGGCTTGAATATCTGGAGGGGAAATGGCAAAGCCGTGTGCTTTTAGTGCGTCAGCGCAGGCTATATAATCTGCGGAGCCCTCAAAGGTTGGGTCAGGGGTGGTGCCTATCAACTTTACATACCTCTCGCACAACGCAAGCATAAAGTCAAATTGGCTGTTTTCCAACAGGTAGGAGAGTAAAGATATCCTGGTGTCGTAGGGAGGGATTTTGGTCAGCTCGTGCAAGGTACGCAGGTATTGGACTGCCTTTGGAGACAGGCCTAAATCATCGACAGCAGAGGGAGCCGGAGCGGGATCATCCGTGGCTCCGAGGAGATAATCTGTTGACACGCTAAAGAAAGAAGCTATTTTCACAACGCTTTCCAAATCGGGGGTAGAGCGACCATTACAATAGCCTGCCACTGATTGCCTGTTCTTCAGTCCGAGATAGTCTGCCAATCTCTGCTGTGAGATGTGGCTATCATCCATGAGCTTACGCAGGCGGGAGGGAAAAACCTTGTCATAGTCTTTCTGCAAATTGATTTCAGTGCTATCCATGGGTTATAACCTCCGAAGTGCATTATTTACTGTCAAAATGAAATGAGGTAAATTAACTGTTGACAGGTGCGGCTACTACTGCTATAATCATACCATGACAGCGAAGAACTGTCAATCCTGAAAGGAGGTTTGTTTGTGAATAATCTACTCATTCGGCAAGAGGCGAAACGGTCTGGTGTCGCACTGTGGGAGGTGGCGGAGGCCCTTGGGGTAGCGGATAGTACGTTGTATCGCCAACTCCGCCGCGAGCTTCCGGCAGAAAAGCAGAAGAAAGCTCTGGCGGCAATTCGGGCTATTGCGGCCCAGAAAGGGGCGCAGTAACATGGCGAACAGCAAAGCGGCGGCGCCGTTCCAGAAGATCCCCGACGCCTGCAAGACTACGGGCCTGAGCCAGTATTTCTTGCGTAAGGGGTGCAAGGATGGCAGTGTGCCCCACATCAAGAGCGGCCCAACGTACTACGTCAACATCCCGGCGCTTTTGGAGCAGTTGGGCGTCCCGCCTCAGACCGAGGCCAGCGCAGCTCCGGGGAGGTAGGCGCATGGCGGCAGGAAAAAAGAAAGCCCGCTCCAGCGGCGCAACGCCGGAGCGGGACAGGAAAAGGGGCCTGGTTTATCGGGCCGGTCTCCATTTCCGGGACTATTCTACCACGAGCGGGCCGGTTCGTCAATTCCGGGCCACTGGAAAGGCGGTGTACTGGTAAGTGGCGGAGCGCAGAATGTTTGCGAAATCTGTTATCGGCTCCGGACGGTTCCTGCGGATGCCGCCGACCTCCCGACTGCTGTACTACGACCTCGGCATGGCGGCGGATGATGATGGCATTGTAGAAGCCTTTTCCGTTATGCGAACCACCGGCGCCACAGAGGACGATTTGCGGGTGCTGGCCTCAAAGGGATTTGTGAGCGTCTTGAACGACGATCTGGTCACATACATAGCTGACTGGAGCCGGAACAACCTGATCAAAAAGGACAGATACCACCCGAGTACATACCGTGAATTGCTCGTTCAAATCACCAATGGAACCCAAGTGGAACCCACATGGAACCCGGATGGAACCAAAGTGGAACCCGAGGTTAGGTTAGGTAAGGATAGGATAGGTAAGGTTATAGAGGAGACTAACGTCTCCTCTTGCGCAGAGCCGGAAATCGGCTCTACGCCGCCCGTCATTGGATTGCCCCTCAACGATGGCACAGAGTATGGTGTTACGGAGGAACAATGCAGGGAATGGTCGGAGCTGTACCCCGCCGTTGACGTTCTTCAGCAACTGCGGCAGATGCGGGGCTGGCTGCTCTCCAACAAGGAGCGGCGCAAGACCAAGCGGGGAATAAGCCGGTTCATCACAAACTGGCTGGCCCGTGAGCAGGATCGAGGGCGCAGCGGTCACAGTGACGGGGAAAGGAGGGAGACACATGGAGCGGTTTCAGGTACCGGCGGCGGTCAGGGACAGCCTGCAAAGAAGTGGGGCGTTCCCGTTGTCGAGCTTTAATCCCGAGGAATATGAGGCCCGCCGGGTCGAGACAATGAACCAGATTCCGGGGAACCTGACCGGCTACGACTGCCCCAAATGCCTCAACCGTGGATACAGCGCAGAACTCCGGGGCGGGTACATAGTCAGTGTGGAGTGCCACTGTATGGCGATTCGCCGTAGTATCCGCCGAGCGGAAAAGAGCGGCCTAGGCGACCTGCTGGAGCGGCACACGTTTGACCGATTCCAGACCCCGGAGCCGTGGCAGGCGAGGGCAAAGCAGCTGGCCCAGGATTATGCGGCGGCGCCGAACGGCTGGTTCGTGGCATCAGGGGCCTCCGGCTCCGGCAAGACCCACCTGTGTACGGCGATATGCCGGCGGCTCCTGGATGATGGGCGGGCCGTCCGCTATGATCTGTGGCGGGAGATGGCGCAGAAAATCAAGGCGGCATCCCTGGACGGGGACGCCCGCTCCAAGATGATGGAGCCTCTGAAAAATGCCGAGGTTCTGTATCTTGACGATTTCCTCAAAACGGCCCGGGGAACCGCACCGACCAAGGCGGACATAGAGCTTGCCTTTGACATCATCGGGGCCCGATACAACACCAAGGCGCTGACGCTGCTCTCCACGGAACTGACGGTGGATGAACTGCTGTCGCTGGACGTGGCCCTGGGCGGACGCATTCATGAGATGTGCCGAAAGGGGGCACAGTACCTGAGCTTTGCGGGTGAGGAAAAGAACTGGCGTCTGCGGCAAGACACAGCGGAACAGATTGCCATATAACCACAGCCCCCCAAGATTCTGATTTGCCAGGGGCAGGAGGATGATAGCGGAGGGATAGCCGACCAGGGAATACAGCTATTCCTCTGCAAGACCGTGGAGAGGCTTTGCGACGTTCCCCCGGGTGTTTACCTATGCCGCCCTCTACCGTGGCCCGGAGGACGGTTACAACCAGCCCCGGAGTGGGAAAAGGTACTGTGGCGGCCCCTCCCCTCGTATGCGGGCTCGACGACCCCGAAAAACATCCAGTCCCCGGGGATTTTTTCGGGGCACTTTACTTGAAAGGGGGAGGAGAAACCGGGGAGAATCCAGCCAAAGAGAGGGTGCGTTATGGCGTCGGCGGCAAAGACAACGAATGATGAATTGCTGATGCGGCTCCGCTCTGCCGGTGACAGTAGCGAGGTCATGGCCAGGCTGTGGGAGAACAACCAGGGATTGATACGGATGATCGTCCATAACGTTACCGGCCTCACCGAGCGGGAGGAGGGCTTTGAGGACATGGTACAGCAGTCCTATTTTGGCTTTGCCTCCGCCGCGGAGAGCTACGACCCCGCCTCCGGGGTGGAGTTCTCCACCTATGCCGCCAACCGTGTCAAGTGGAGCCTGTGCCGGTACTACGAGCGGAACGGTTACACTGTGCGGGTACCAGCCTACATGAGACGCCGAATCAGGGACTGTGCCGAGAGAAAGCGGCAGATGGAGGCGGAGACGGGCCGAACCGTGACCTATGCCGCCGCCCTGGAGGCAATGGGGCTGTCTCCCGCCGCTGTTGCCGGGACGCTGGCGGCGTTTCAAAAGCTGGAGACGGTGAGCATGGAAAGCTCCGGGGGCGGTGATGGTGAGGGCCTGTCCCTCCTGGACCGGCTGGCCGCAGGGGAAAACGTGGAGGATGCCGCCATAAGCCAGGAATGGCACCGGGAGCTCCACGAAATGCTGTTCAAGGCCCTGGGCGATTTGCCGGAGGATAGCCGGCGGCTGATTGTTCAGAGATATTTCCAGGGCGTGTCCGCCGCCAGACTGGCCGAGCAAATCGGGTGTACCAGGCAGACCGTTTTCATCCGCCAGCAGGCCGCATTTCAGGCGATCCGCGCCGGGAGGTATGGCCCGGAGCTGGCGGAGTTCATGCCAAACGAGTGGAAACGGGCGCAGGCGGAGCGGTACATACAGATGGACCGGGCCAAGCTGGCACAGCTTCAGCTCAGCGATTCGGAAAGGGGGCTGCTGGCCTTATGACGGTGTACGAATACCGAAAGATGGTGCTTGTGGCCTACCTCGGGAGCTATCGGAGGGCGCCGCCGCACATCAAGCGGCTTATGGATCAGGCTATGGCTGTCAGCCTCCGGAGCGCGGAAACCGAGGAGGAAAAGCGGCTGCACAATCTGCTGGTACTGCGGTTCATAGCGGAGCAGGATTTTTCCGTGAGCCGGATATGCAAGGCCCTCCACATGAGCCGGGGCAACTTCAAGCAGGCGACGGCAGCGGGGATAGACCGGCTCCTGGTGCTGCTGTTCGGTGTGGATGGAGTGGACTGGGAGGACGGCTGATAGCCCCGTGCAGGCCCTCACGCTGTCAGGCGGGTGAGATTATCTCCCGGGGTCGGGAGGGGGCAGGACGGCGGTTACAACCGCCAGGACGGGGCGTTTGCGGCAGTCCTCCGGGGGGATCAACGGCACGGATGCCGAGGAAAAGAGGAGTGATACATGGCGGACAGAAAGACTTATGAAATGCTGTTTGCCCTCAATGCCAAGATGAACGGGGGCTTTAGCGGCACATTCAGCAAAGCTCAACAGGAGTTCTCCCGGCTGGGCAAGGAGATCCACGACCTCCACCGGCTCCAGGGCGACGTGACGTCCTACCAGAAACAGCAGACAGCGGTCGAGGCCACCCGCGCCAAGCTGGAGAATCTACAAAAGCAGCACGACCTACTCCAACGGGAAATTGGGGAGACGGACGGCTCCACCGCCGGTCTGGAGCGGGAGAGCGTCAAGCTGGAGCAGCGCATCAAGGATACCGAGGCGGCTCTTGACCGCCAGGGGCAGAAGTTGGAGGCTACCGGGGCACGTCTGAAAGAGGCCGGGGTGGACACGGGCAACCTGGCCCAAAAGGATGCAGAACTGACGTCCAGGATCAAAGAACTCAGGGCCGAGCAGGACAAGGCGGCGGACAGCGCCGGGACGTTCGGGGAGCGAACCGCCCAGGCGTTTGAGGCAGCTGGTCAGGCCATCACCGCCGCCGGTGTCGCCATGGCAGTAAAAGAGATCACCGGGGCGTTCATGGAGTGCGTCGGCGTGGCCGGCGACTTCGAGGAGGCCATGTCTGCGGTAGAGGCTCTATCCCAAGCCAACGCCCGGGACATGGCCGCGCTTGCCGAGGAGGCTAAGGAGCTGGGGGCGACCACCAAGTTCACCGCCCAAGAGGCTGGCGACGCCATGGGCTACATGGCAATGGCCGGGTGGGACGCAAACGATATGCTCCAGGGCATGGACGGTGTTCTGCAACTGGCGGCAGCATCGGGTGAGGACTTGGCTATGGTGTCGGATATTGTAACCGATAGCCTGAGCGCCTTTGGCCTCACGGCGGCAGACACGGCCCACTTCTCCGACGTCCTGGCGGCAGCGGCCACCAACTCCAACACCAACGTGGCAATCATGGGCGAGACGTTCAAAATGTCTGCGTCCGTGGCCGGCGCCCTTGGGTACAGCATTGAGGATGTGGCCGTGGCTATGGGCCTCATGGCAAACAGCGGCGTCAAGGGCTCTATCGCCGGTACCGCCCTGCGTAACACGTTCAACGGCTTATTGGAGGGCGTGACCCTGACCGGCGCAGCCTTTGGGGAGTACGAATACTCCGCAATCAAGGCCGACGGCACCATGAAAGACTTTGGCTCCACCATCGACGAGCTGAGGAAATACTTCGACCAGATGACCGAGGCCGAGCGGGTGAACAACGCCCAAGCCATCGCCGGACAGCGCGGTTATAACGGCCTCCTGGCTATTTTGAACGCCACCGACGCTGACTATGCCTCCCTGACCAACAGCATCAACAACTGCACCGGAGCGGCCCAGCGCATGGCCGATGTCAAGCTGGACAATATGAACGGCCAGTTGACCCTGATGAACTCCGCATGGGATGCGCTGAAAACCACCATCGGAGAGCAGTTTATCCCTGAAATGCGGGGACTGTATGAGATCGGGACAGATGTTTTCGGCGTCGTGGATGATTTCGTTAAGGAAAATCCCGCCCTGGTGCGGGCGGTGGTGACCTTTACCGGCGTCATGGGCGGCGCGGCCCTTGCCATTACCGGGGTGAATGCCGCTATGACGGTGTTTAAGGCGCTGAACGTGGCGGCTATGTTCACCAACCCGGTCTTTCTGGCGGCAGGTGCGGTAGGCGCACTGGCTGCTGGCGTGATGGCCCTGACCACCGCCGCCGATGATGGCGTACCGTCCGTAAAAGAACTGTCCGCCGCCGCCCGGGAGATGGGCGAGGCGATGGAAGAGGCCAGCGCCGCCTATGAGGAGACGGCTACCCAGACCCTTGCCACAGCAGAGGTAGCCGGGGTCTACATCGACAAGCTGGAGCAGATCGAGGCCGCAGAGGGTGAAAATGCGGCGCAGAACCAGGAGTATCAAAATACCCTGGCTCTTCTCCTGCGGACTATGCCGGAGCTGTCCGACAGCATCAGCCAGACCACAGACCAATATGGGCGGTCTACTTACACCCTGGAGACAGACACGCAGACGCTGCGGGTGAACACCGAGGAGCTGAAAAAGAACGCCCAGGCCAGGGCCTACCAGGAGTATCTTAATTCCCTGTATGACGAATATGGCGCCGTTCTGCTGGAGGCGGCGGAGAACAGCGTTAAACTGACTCAGGCGCAGACCAAGCTGGAAACGGCTGAAAAGAATTGGGATGCCGCCCTTGTGCGGATGAACGAGCTCTCCGAGGAGGCTGCAGAAAACGGCACTATGCTCTCCGCCGAATACTACGAGCTGGAAAACGCCATCTTCGGATACCGCGACGAGATGTACGAGGCTGAGCGCACCATCGAAAATCTCAATAAGGCCATGGACAAGGATGCCGAGGCGGTCGCCGCCGCCGAGGCTGAATTTGAGAGTGCGAAAGAAGTCGTGGAACAGCTTACCGGCGTCACTGAGGAGCAGACGGCGGCGGAGGCGGAGGCCGCCCGGCAGGCTCATGAATTGCAGACCGTCATTGAGGGTGTCGCCGGGGATATGGCGGCTCTTGCGGAGGCCTACAACCAGACGTATGAGGCGGCTCTGGAATCCATATCCGGGCAGTATGCCCTATGGGACGAGGCCGCAGACGTGGTTGCCACCAGTGCGGGGAGTATCAACGATGCCCTGGAAAGCCAGATCGCCTATTGGGAGAACTACAACACCAATCTGCAGACGCTGACAGACCACGCTGGCGATATTGAGGGTCTGAGCGATATGATAGCCAGTTTTGCGGACGGTAGCCAGGACAGCGTGAACGCCATTGCCGGCATGGCTGAGGCAATCAACCGGGGCGACACGGAATCGGTGAAAGAGATGGTCGCCAACTGGCAACTGCTGAAAGAGCAGCAGTCGGAGACTTCGGAAAGTCTGGCCCTGTTGGCAGAGGATTATCAGCGCCAGATGGACGAATTGCAGGAACAGGCCGTGGAGGACATCAAGAAAATGGACCTGGGAGACGAGGCGGCGGTGGCCGGCCGGGCCACCATCCAGGGGTACATCAATGCTGCGAACGATATGCTCCCGGCTGTGCGTAGCGCATATGAGGAGCTGGGACGGGCGGCGGCGAGTGCTCTGGGCCCCGCCCCGTACAGCAATAGCGCATGGTACGCAAACAGCAACCGCGGCTATGCCAGCGGAACCAGCAACGCCGCCCCCGGCTTTGCCCTGGTGGGCGAGGAGGGGCCGGAGCTGGTGTATTTCGGCGGCGGGGAAAAGGTGATGAACGCCGCCGAGACTTCGGCAATACAAGAGCAGCTTGCCGCCGACGCCCGTATGATGTCCCTGGCTCCGCAGATGGCGGCAGTCATGAACACGCGCCAGAACGTAGAGGCGGTAAGCGCCAAGGCCAGCGGCGGGGGTGCGCCGGTGCAGATTTCCGTCCCTGTCTCCATCCAGGTCAGCGGGAACGCTGGCCCCGATACGCTGGAGGCCTTGCGGGAATATGGCGAGGAATTGACAGAAACCGTGACCGAGCGGGTCATGGATGCGCTGGAAGAGGCGCAAATTGACGCAGTAAGGAGTGCCTACCGATGAACGATGAAACCTATGAGGAGAACCGCCCCCTGTTGGAGGAACCGGGCCACCGTCAGCTGTTGGAAACCATTACCCCGGAGGAGGTCCAGGAGGCTCAAAAGCTACTGGCGCCGTTCGTGAAAGAGTACAAGATGGCCGGCGCGGAGAAAGTCGCTGTGCTGGCCTATCTGTTCGGCGTCAAACAGGGGCGGCAGGAGATCCTTTACGACCCCAGCCGCAGGAACCTCGCCAAAGACATGATTGACGCGAACTATGCTGGGAAACTCCACGGCTTTATGGAGGCGGTGCTGCTCTTTGGGAAAGTGAGCATTGCGCCGTCTATCCTCCAGCGCATTGAACTCCCCAAGGAGAAATTGGAGCCGGAGG
>OFFF01001287.1_pt1 | contig 16354 bp, 18 predicted proteins | sample 1521301 | NCBI WGS metagenome assembly OFFF01 (sample SAMEA3504101, study PRJEB24116) | mouse gut metagenome | biome: mouse gut; feature: mouse-associated habitat; material: faeces | place: Denmark | collected 2011
GGAGGCGTGGCATGGACACTGCACACCGGAGAATGGAAATCATCAGCATTTTATCCGCCAGAGGGCATACGACAATGAGGGAGCTTACATAGGAACTGGATGTTTCAAGGCGCACGATAATGAATGACGTTATCGCACTGTCTTTTGATTACCCTGTCTACACAAAGCCCGGCGAGGGCGGCGGGGTTTTCATCATGTTCCTATCCCCTGCTTATCCTCGATGATTTCGGCATGGAGAGGGGTACGGAATACGGGCTTGTTGATTTTGATATAGGTTTCATCGGCAGTGAACACTTTGCCAGTGGATTCCAATACAGTTTTGTAATCGTAGTTATCTACAAACGGCTTAATACACATGGCAGCTGACTTGCAGTAATTAGCAATGCTTTGATGAGAGATGTCGATGTTGTATTATCTGTATCCAAATCAGTCCCATGATTTGGCAGATTAATTATACTACATAACGCCAGAATTTACCGTACTGTATTGGTTAAACGTATATGGCTGGCGTTATGTAGTCGGGTTACTTGGAAATTTTAACTGTTAAGCAGTATAAGGAATTGTCTACAAATAACTGATGCGAGTTTATAGCCGTTTTCGTTGTATTTCTGGGCTTTCTCCTAAACAAGTTGCATCAGTTATTTTCCGACAATTCCTAAATGGATTGGTAGAAGGTGCTGACGAAGGGGAAGGAGATTATGGCAATGCCGGGAATGCATAACATAAAGATACGACTATAACCTTTCGTCCAGGGCAAGGTTCCATGCAAATGATTGTTTTGAAACTATCATGTTACATCTGCTCCACAACTCGTCTTTAAATGAAAACACATCTTTATCAATGGTTCTATCAATAAAGCCGACTTTTTCATAACATTTTTTTGCTAGTGCGTTTTCTTTGAAAACATTCAGTTGAACTGTTTTTGCGCCGGTTATCTGAAAGGCATATTGCAGAGCAAGATTCAGCATTTCTTTTCCCTGACCTTTTCCACGTTTTGTTTTATCAACTATTACAAATTTTAGGAAACCCATATTGTCTGCTGGATTGACAGAATAACAGAAGAAGCCGGCTGCCTGTCCGTTATCTTCGGTTGCTACATAAGCACTGTCTGTCCAGTCCATTGCATTTTTCTCTAATAAATCATGGAATGATTTTGAGGTCATGGGATATGGTAAAAAATCTGCGCACCAAAAGGCATGGGTTCTTTCGTTATCAATCCATTTTGATACATATTCATAATCTTTGTTTGGTATATATGGTCGGATTCTCATAAATGGAATGTCCTTTCTCTGATTCATAGGTAGTTTACCGTGATGTATTCTTCTTCATTTTCGCTTACAACCTTAAAGCCAATCTTTAGATACAGTTTTGCTGCATAATTGGCTTTTTGGCATCATCTATATGTCCGTAATCGTTCATGATACAAACTATAAGAACGGCACAATCCAAATCATATGAATGATACGGTCCAATCAGCGCTATTTGAAATTCTCTTGCATATAAGCCAATATGAATTGACAGTGTTTTTGACAAATCGTTGTGCCGATAATGTTCTGGATTCAATGTTACATCGTAATGGCGATTATCTACCGAGTCAACAGTATATGTTTCGTCAATATTGATTTCAATGTGACATATTTCATTTTGTAAAATCATGGTCACACCTCCCCAAAACCTGATTTAATATTTTGAATATAAAATATTTGCCTGCCACCCGTAATGTATATTTATAGGCTCATATTATCTGGGTATACAATTCCGAAAAGGGAGTTCAGATAATATATAGCAAAAAAGTCATGGCCGGATGCGGCATGGGAAGACTTTGAACATTGGATGAACCAAGACTATAATCCGAAATCCCGGAAATGCTGCCGAAACATGCATTTCCGGGATTGCCTTCATGAATCTGACGATTCTCAATAGTTCTCCGCATGCACCTCGAAGTAGCTCTGGGGATGATTGCAGGTAGGGCAGATCTCAGGCGCCTTGGTGCCCACGACGATGTGCCCGCAGTTGCGGCACTCCCATACCTTTACTTCGCTCTTCTCGAACACGGCAGCCGTCTCCAGGTTCTTAAGCAGTGCCCGATACCGTTCCTCATGGTGCTTCTCGATTTCCCCTACCAGCCGGAACTTCGCCGCAAGCTCCGGGAAGCCTTCCTCCTCCGCCGTCTTGGCGAAATCAGCATACATGTCCGTCCATTCGAAGTTTTCGCCGTCCGCGGCAGCGGCAAGGTTCTCCTTCGTATCGCCGATTCCGGCAAGCTCCTTGAACCACATCTTGGCATGCTCTTTTTCATTCTCCGCCGTCTTCAGGAACAGAGCCGCAATCTGCTCATAGCCTTCCTTCTTCGCCTTGGAAGCAAAATAAGTGTACTTGTTCCTTGCCTGAGATTCTCCGGCGAATGCCGTCTCCAGGTTCTTTTTGGTCTGCGTTCCCGCATACTTTGTTGCTTTCATGTCAGTCTCCTCCTTGGAATTATTCCCATAAGCAATGGGCGCAGCGAATGTGTCAGCATCTGTCTGGCAAATGCCGAGATGTTGGATATGGGCTCCTATTTCTCCCGGCACATTGGACAGAGATAAAACACCTTTAAGTCATAAGAGAAAATCCCTTCTCCCAGCTGTCTTTCCAGCTGTGCTGTCAGATTCCCAAAATTCGCATCGGACAGCGCTCCGCATTTTCGGCATACGAGATGGTCATGCCGCAGAATCTTGTCGTAGCGGTCAGGGGAGCCTTCCAGGGACAGTTTCCGTATCAGGCCTTCCTGGCACAGGGCATTCAGGTTGTTGTACACGGTGGCCTGGACAATCCTGGGTTCCGTTTTTTTCAGCTCAAGAAATATCTGCTCGGCCGTCATATGTCCCTGGGACTGATTGATCAGTTCCAATATCAGCTCTGCGTATCTGCTCAACTTTTCGCCGCTCCTTTTTAGAATTATTCTAATTATAATACTTTCCGCAGCTTTTGTCGAGGGCTGATTTCACGCCTCCTGCAAATTTTATTGAATCCTGATTTGATCAGCATCAGCAGCACACAATTCTTCAAGACTATTTTTCTCTAAATTTACACTACCCCTATGATTTTTAATGCACTATGGAAAAAGAAGCCGCCATGTGGTAAGATAGAGAAACAAATATAAAAAACCAAGGGGGACATATCATGAATCAATGGGTGGATGTAACGGATACCTTTTCTGAATCCAGAAGACACTACAGGAATACCTATCTGGAAATCTGTGAAGTGCTCAATGAGGAAGTGGAAATCAGCCTTTTTTCTTCCGTGGAGGATGCCTACGAAATATATTTTTCCTTTGGAATCATGTATGGAATTGTCTATGCAGAGGAAGAGGAGGCATACGAAAAACGGGAGCAGATGAAAGCGGATCTGGAACAGGAATACTCCAGGAACAAAGAGCCGTCCGACGAATTCATGAAGAGCTTTTCCGAAAAATATGACGTCTGCTTACCCTGCGATGTGGTGTTTGACGAGGAAGCCCTGATGAAGGCGATGCTGGACTTTTGAGGGGGAGGAAGCCGCGGGCGAAGACGGCGCAGAGGAAGTGGACGACTATGAATTCTACAGGAACCGACAGACGGGAACTGCCTTCGCCCAGGAGAGACTGAAGGCATTCTGGAGCTGTTCCATTTTCACGATAATCCCAGCACGGACTGCCCTGTAGGGAAAAATATCCATCAGATTTTGGGTGACAAGCTTCTTCGGGTACAAAGTGCGATGGAAAGAGAACTTGCGGCAATCACCCTGGCATCTGCCATCCTTCTTTTTGGGACAGCCTGCGCAGCACTCGCCGCAGACTGTTATGGTGCCAAAGTCTATCCTTTGCGTCCCGTCCATATCGGTTCCTTTCCTGTCTGCTGCTCTTCCTATCTGCCGCTCTCCGGCGCCTTCTCGGCATGGGGGCATCCCAGATCCTCGCACCAAATGCCGGGGGCAGCCCATCGCACCGCGTTTTCCAGAATCTTCAGAACCAGCGGATTGTGATAGGAGGGACTGGTCTCATGGCCCGGCTGGAAGTAGAAAATCTTGCCGTAGCCCCGGGTCCAGGTACAGCCGCTGCGGAACACTTCCCCGCCCCGGAACCACCCCAGGAACACGATATCGTCCGGCTTCGGGATGCCGAAAGGCTCTCCGTACATCTCCTCCCCGGGCAGCTCGAAACTTTCCGGAATGCCCTGGGCGATAGGGTGGGTGGGATTGATGTTCCACACCCGGCAGAAATCGTCTTCCCGCCATTTCAGGCTGCCGGAGGTGCCGAGCAATGCCTGCATGGGCTTGGAGGGATGGGCGGAGTGCAGGGGGATGAAGCCCATGCCCTTCAGGACGCGCTCCCTGATCTTCCCCACCAGCTCATCCGGCACTTTGTCATGTGCCACATGGCCCCACCAAATCAGAACGTCTGTTCGCTCCAGCAGCTCATCGGGCAGCCCGCATTCCGGCATATATAGATTGACGCTTGTCACCTCCATATCCTGGCAGCCGGACAGATGCTCCGCCACTGTCCCCATGACGCCCTTGGGATAGACTGCCTTGATTGCCGCCGCCGAACGGGCCTGTCCTTGCTGCATCTCGGCCTTTTTCTCCTCCGAAATACCGGCGGGCAGAAATTCCTCCGGTATCTTTTCCGCTTCCTGTACGTATTCGTACCAGACTGTCACTCGTATCATTTTCTTGTCCTCCTTCTATTTTTTGGTAGTGTCGGAATCTCCAGACTGCTTCCCATGGGTCTTTCCGGAATTCGCTATCGCCGCTTCCGCTGTTTTTCAGGATACCTTTCTGGCTCGATGCCGGATTCTGCCTCTGGAAATTCCCAGAGCCTGTTTTTATGGCTTTGTTTTCTGTGACCTCGAAAGCTTGCCGTCACTTCCCGGTGACATGAATTGTCCGCAACGGCCTGACCGCCCGGCCACAGGCTATGGGGATACAGGCCGCTCCGGGTGGTTTGCCGGGCAATAATATGCGACATCTTAATCGTAGCATAATAAAGCGGAAAAGTCCATGCAGACAGCACAAATCGCCCGCCGATTATTGATAAAAAATCCAGAACATGGTATGCTTAGAGCAGCCGATTCCCCAGGGGACACCGGCATCCCTGCAACCCACAAAAAGAAGAAGAGGAGAGCGCTACATGAAACAAGATTTGATTGTGATATTGGACTTAGGCAGCACCCAGAACACAGTTCTCGCCAGACAGATCCGCGAACTGGGCGTATACAGCGAGATCCACCCCCACGACATCACGTCGGAGGAACTGAAGGCTCTGCCCAATGTAAAGGGCATCATCCTGAACGGCGGCGAAAACCGTGTGGTAGAGGGGACAGCCGTGGAAATCAGGGCTGAGCTCTACGACCTGGGCTACCCCATGATTGCCATCGATTACCCCCAGTCAAAATGCAGCCAGAATTACCCGGGACTTCCGGAACAGGCGGATCTGAAGAAATTCCTGTTCCAGGACTGCAGAGCCGAGACCAACTGGAATATGAAGAACTTCATCGAAGACCAGACCGAGCTGATCCGTCAACAGGTAGGCGACAGGAAAGTTCTGCTGGCCCTGTCCGGCGGGGTGGATTCTTCCGTAGTGGCGGCCATGCTGATCAGGGCCATCGGGCAGCAGCTGGTATGCGTGCATGTGAACCACGGCCTCATGCGCAAGAACGAATCCGAGAGCGTGGTGAAAGTCTTCCGTGACCAGCTCCATGCCAATCTCATCTATGTGGACGCATCCGACCGCTTCCTTGGGAAACTGGCGGGCGTGGCAGACCCCGAGCAGAAGCGGAAGACCATCGGCGGGGAATTCATCCGCGTGTTCGAGGAAGAAGCCAGGAAGCTGGAGGGAATCGATTTCCTGGGACAGGGAACCATCTACCCAGACATCATCGAGAGCGGCACCAAGACCGCCAAAATGGTGAAGTCCCACCACAATGTAGGCGGCCTTCCGGAGGACCTGAAATTCCAGCTGGTGGAGCCGCTGAAGCAGCTCTTCAAGGACGAAGTGCGGGCCTGCGGCGTAGAACTGGGACTGCCCCACGACATGGTGTACCGTCAGCCCTTCCCGGGTCCTGGCCTGGGCGTCCGTTGCCTGGGAGCCATCACGAAGGACAGGCTGGAGGCCGTCCGGGAGTCCGACGCCATCCTGCGGGAAGAATTCGCCAAAGCGGGTCTGGACAAGAAAGTATGGCAGTATTTCACGGTTGTCCCCGACTTCAAGTCCGTCGGCATGAAGCACAATGCCCGGGTCTTCGAGTACATGGTGATCATCCGCGCCATCAACACGGTGGACGCCATGACCGCCTCCGTGGAGAAAGTGGACTGGGACGTGCTGGAAAAGATAACCAACCGTATCCTGGCGGAGGTGGAGAACGTGAACCGTGTCTGCTTCGACCTGAGTCCGAAGCCGCCTGCGACCATAGAGTTCGAGTAGACGTGAAAATCCCGGAAAGCCGCATGGTTACTGGCTTTCCGGGATTTGTTTTGGGGCTTTGTGTACCGGAATGAGTTGATAAGCACATCTCTGGAATTTGCTCTGGAAAGGTACTTGGTTGAGAAAAAAAGGACGAATGAATAATGTATATAATATCAATGCATTAATATAGTGTAAAGAGCATGGTGGAAGATGCAAAGAAAAAACTTTACAAATATTGCAGATATGATATGATAAGCATAGGCAAGGAGGTGTGTTTTATGGCACAGACAAGTGTAAATTTTCGCATGGACGCAGAACTGAAAGAATCCGTGGAAGAAATCTGTCGGAAAATGGGAATGAATCTCACAACGGCGATTACGATATTCTGCACAAAAGTGGCACAGGAAAGAAGAATCCCCTTTGAAATCACCGCGGATCCAGACCCCTTTTACAGCGAAAGCAATATCCGTCATCTGGAAAAGAAAATGGAGGACTACAAAGCAGGGCGGCTGAAACTGGCTGAACATGAACTGATTGAGGAATAGGGGGCGTATGCAGATAAAACGGATACAGTGGGACATTGACGCATGGGAGGAATATTGCCAGTGGCAGCAGACCAATAAAGCTGTCCTAAAGCGTATCAATGCACTGATAAAAGATATGGAGCGAAGCCCCTTTGAGGGTATCGGCAAGCCGGAGCCGCTGAAAGAGAATTTGAGTGGATTTTGGAGCCGCCGTATCAATGACGAACACAGGATTGTTTATGCGGTTGAGAAAGAGACTGTGGTGATTGTCTCATGCAGAGGACATTACGATTAATGGGTGACAAAGGATGCACAACGTGCTAATATGCAGAGTATGGCAACGGACAGATAAGTCAGCCGTAAAGTGCAGATAAAAAAGGAATAAACCGATATTTCAATATTACGAGGAAAGAAAATGATAACAATAAGAAACATCCGCGAACACCCCCAAATGGCAGAATCTGCCGCCCAGTGGTTCCACGAGAAATGGCATATCCCCCTGGAAGCGTACCGGGAGAGCATCAGCCAATGCCTGAGAACGGGGACAGAGCATCTTCAGGAAAGCCCCGTGCCCCAATGGTATCTGGCCCTGGACGAACGGAAAAATGGCATTCCGGGGAAAAATGGCATTCCGGGGAAGAATGGCATTCCGGGGAAGATTGTGGGCGGCCTGGGCGTGATAGAGAACGACTTCCATGACCGCAAAGACCTGGCGCCCAACGTATGCGCCGTCTATGTGGAGGAAGCATATCGCTGCCAGGGCATCGCCGGGGAGCTGCTCAGGCACGTATCCGCCGACATGACCGCCCTGGGCATCGACACCCTGTACCTGGTCACCGACCACACCTCCTTCTACGAGCGCTACGGATGGGAATTCCTGTGCATGGTACAGGGCGACGGAGAGCCGGACATGGCCAGGATGTATGTGCACCGGGAGAGCGAGAAGCGGAAATAAAAGAAGGCCTGCCCCCAGAGAGGAGGACATGGCCGGGACACCATAAAGACAAGGAGAACCAGGCAAATGATTACCATTTTACAGGAGACCCCCAAAAACCCCATCACCCTTATGGGCCAGCGGGCAGGCGTATGTTGGGGCGCAGATATCAATAATGAAGAAAAGAACTATAAACGGGGCCTGGACTGCATCCAGTCCGGCCACCACAGAGTGATGGAATACGTCAATGTGGAGATGATCATAGACGGCTACTCCGCCCGCGTCATCCGGGAATGGTACACCCACATCGGCGGCGCACCCACCAGGCTCCAGGCCAGCACCCGCTACATCAACTACAAGGATTTCACCTACACAGTGCCGCCGTCAGTGTCGAAGGATCCGGAAGCCGAGGCCATCTACCGCCAGACCATGGACGCCATCGCCCAGGCCTGCAGCCGCCTGGAGAGCCAATGCGGCATCCCCAGAGAGGACGCGGCCATGCTTCTGCCCCTGGGCATGACCACCAAAATCGTGGACAAGCGCAACGTCCGCAACCTCATCGAAATGTCCCACCAGAGACTCTGCAACCGGGCCTACTGGGAATATCGCCGTCTGATGGGGGATATCTGCGCCGCCCTTCGGGAATACTCAGAAGAGTGGCGCTATCTGGTGGACCGCTATTTTGTGCCGAAATGTGAAGTGGCCGGATACTGCACTGAAAAAAAGAGCTGCGGAAGGGCTAAAGTATTTTCTGCCGCTGCCGATATTCTTAATAAGCAATCAGCCAGGCCGGAATGATTTCCGGTGCCGATAGCTGAAATGCGGTTTTGCTATGAAGAAGAGACATGGCATATGACAGGAACGAGAAGGGAGGAATCCGACATGCGTGTTGAAGCATACAATCAAATCCAGCAGCTGTACCAGACCAGCAAGGTGAGCAAGACGCGCCAGTCCAGCAGTTCGTCCCGCGTGGACCAGCTGCAGTTCAGCAGCCTTGGAAAGGACATCCGTGCAGCTCAGGCGGCGGTTGCGGGAGCTCCCGGCATCAGAGAAGAGCTGACGGCCTCTATCAAGACACGGATAGAGAACGGCACCTACAGTGTGGACAACGCATCTTTCGCAGAGAAGCTTCTGCAGAAGAGAGCCGAAATGGATGCGGCATATGAAGAAACGAGGTAAGGAACCCCGTGGCGAGTTTAATGGAGAACCTGATTGAGGTGCTCGGTCAGGAAGGCGATGAGTATGAAGGGCTTTTGGCCTTATCTCAGAAGAAAATGCGGATTATCGCAAGTGCAAACCTGGAAGACCTACAAAGAATCACGGAGGATGAACAAGAGGTGGTTGGCAGGCTGAGCCGTCTGGAGAAAAAACGGATGGAAGTGACTGCCGATATCGCCAATGTGTTGAACAAGGATGTTGCGACAATGAAACTCTCCAACCTGATCGAGATGATGGCGGCCAGGCCTCAGGAACAGGCGCAGCTGGCAGAGATTCATGACAGGTTGAAGAGCGTGGTCCGGGAAGTGCAGCGGACGAATGAGCAGAACAAAGAGCTGCTGGAAGAAGCATTGGAGATGGTGGAGTTCGAGATGAACATGCTCCAGGCCACCAAAGCCGCGCCGGAGATGGCGAACTACACCAGGGATGCTTACAGTTCCGGCGCCCAGATGGGCGTGACCAGCGGGAGCTTTGATGCGAAACAATAGGAATTGTCGGAAGACAAATCCTGGTATCCTTGTAGAAACGTTGAGGTGATTTTTATGGGTTTAATGGGAAGTTTATATGTTGGTTCATCAGGACTACAGACCAGTCAAAATGCGCTGAACACAACAGCGCATAATCTTACTAACACGGAGACCACCGGCTATGTCAGGCAGCAGGTGCAGCAGTCCTCCAGAAGTTATCAGACGCTTTCGGTGAACGTCAGTTCCATCTGCAATCAGCAGGTGGGTCTGGGCGTCACATATTCCAGAGTAAAACATATAAGGGATTATTTCCTTGATAAAATATACCGCAGGGAGTCCGGGCGCAGTATGTTCTATGAGGTGTCTACCGAAGTGATGGAAGAGGTGGAGGGACAGCTGGGCGAGATGCACGGCGAGGCCTTCCAGACTTCTATTGAAGATTTCTGGACGGCCGTTCAGGAGCTGACCAAGGATCCCACCAGTTCGGTGACCCAGGGGCTCCTGGTGCAGCGGGGCGCGCAGCTGATTCAGAGGGCCCAGGCCGTATACACCGGCCTTTCCGCCTATCAGGACAATCTGAACCTGCAGGTCAGGGATTACGTGGATAAGATTAATTCCTACGGAAAGAAGATTTTGGCGCTGAACGATTCCATCCGGGCCATCGAAGCCGGACGCGTGGAACAGGCCAACGACATGAGAGATACCAGAGACCAGCTGCTGGACGAATTGGCGGAGCTGGTGAACATAGAATACGGCGAGGACGTGAACGGGGATGTCTGGGTACAGATTGAGGGCGTGGACTTCGTGAAAGGCCCCCGCATCTTTGAGATGGGGCTGTACACGGACGACAAGACAGGCTTCTATACGCCTTTCTGGCCCCAGAACGCCTCTTACACGGAAGATGCCTTCGGCAACAAGAACTACGACATCAAGAATGCCCATGTGTTCCATTTCGACCGGGAGATTTCCTCGGATCTGAACACGGACATCGGCGGCCTCAAGGCCACGATCCTAGCCAGGGGCGACCACCGGGCTAATTATACCGATATGGCCCCTGATAAATATAATAGTACTGACAACTATGTGTCCCAGTCCGTCATCATGAACGTGCAGGCGGAGTTCGACCAGCTGATTCACAACATCGCCATGAAGGTGAACGAGATACTGGGGACGGCAGCCGGAGCGATTACGGAGAATGCATCCTATCAAGACGCGAATGGGCAGACGGTTACAGTTGACAAATATTGGCTGGCGGATTCAGATGGCTATATGCGCAATGATGACGGAAGCCCGATACAGATGTTTGCGAAAAACGGTGCTGACGGATATCAGAAGGTAACCTTGAAAGGCCCTGTAAAAGATGCCGAAGGCAACACTATAGTTGATGAAAATGGAAATCCCGTAGATGTCGAAGCTTGGGTATATGTACCGGAGAACACAAACGACCCCACAGCAGAGCCGGGAAGTCTCTACACCATCATGAACCTGCAGATAGAGCCGGAACTGATGCAGAAACCCTCCATGCTGGGCTTCCGTCTGCCGGACGGTTCCGAGGACAAAGCCACAGCCAACGCCCTGAAGGACGCTTTCACGGCGGAGGACTATACGCTGAACCCCAACGTGGAGAAGCGTTCCACCTTCGTAAGCTACTACACAGACTTGGTGTCCCAGATAGCGAACACCGGCTATGTGAGCAGAAGCATCTACCTGAACCAGCAGGGGGCGGTGGAGTCCATCAGCGGAGCCAGGGAACAGGTGATAGGCGTATCCTCTGACGAGGAACTGTCCAACATGATAAAGTTCCAGAATGCTTACAATGCCTCCAGCCGTTACATAAACGTAATCGATGGGATGCTGGAGCATCTGCTGAGCACGCTTGGAGTATAGCGTCATAGCATAATATACAGTCCATAAATGGATGCTGTGCCCGCGGAGCGATGAGCGGGTACAGGGCATCGTCAGAGGATGGGCGAATCCACAGACAGGTTCGCATCTGCCGGGGAAGGGAGCAGACCTTTTCCGGAAGGAAGGAGAGACATATGCCGTCACAATTTTTCGGATTAAATATAGCATATACGGGGTTGTTGGCCAGCAACGCAGCGCTGAACACCACCTCTAACAATATTGCCAATGTCCAGACAGAAGGCTTCAGCAGACAACAGGTGACCACACAGGCCGCCAATGCCCTTCGGGTCTTCCAGACCTATGGCTGCGCCGGGGCAGGCGTGGAGACGCTGGCCATTGAGCGCGTCAGGAATGAATTCTATGATTTCAGATATTGGAGCAATAACGATAAAGTCGGCGAGTACAGCCAGAAGCAGTACTACATGCAGCAGGTGGAGAGCTATTTCCATGATGACGGGGAGAACGCGGGGTTCAAGACCGTCTTCGACCAGCTGATGATTGCCGGGCTCCAGGAACTGATGAAGAACCCGGACAATCTGTCCTTTAAGGAGCAGTTCGTGGGCTATGCGGAAGCGTTGACAGAGTACTTCAACAATGTGTCAGGCAACCTGGAAAAGCTCCAGAAGGACGTGAACGAAGAAATCAAGGTGAAAGTAGACGAAATCAATACCATCGCCAACGAAATCGCCTCCCTGAACAAACAGATCAACACCATCGAGTTCAAAGGCGTCCATGCCAACGAACTCCGGGACAGAAGGACCCTCCTTCTGGATCAGCTTTCCGAAATCGTGGACGTGGAAGTGAAGGAGACCAAGATTCAGGATACCAATAATCCAGACCGTGATACCGGCGGCACCCGGTTCGTGGTGAAGATTGCCGGCGGCCAGGTGCTGGTGGACGGCTATGAGTATAACGGCCTGGAATGCGTCTCCAGGACTTCGGATCAGAAAGTGAACCAGTCGGACGTAGACGGCCTGTATGATGTCAAGTGGAGCAAGACCGGAGCTGCCTTCAACCTCCACAGTGCGGCCATGGGCGGTGCGCTGAAAGGGCTGGTGGACTTAAGGGACGGAAACAACGGAGAGGGATTTACCGGCCTGATCAAGGATACCGGGACAGACCCTGATACGAAGAAGCAGACGGTGACGGTTCAGGTAGATAAGCACTATCTGACGGATTTGAATAAATGCAACCTTTCCGACAGCGGCGGCGTCGTCAGCCTGGGGAACAAGGACTATTACTATGATTCCTGGACTTACAATGTCAGCTATGAAAACGGAGAGCCGGTGTATACTTATACATTTGAGCTGTCCGATACGCTGAACAACGCGGCGGATTTGGGTGCCCTGGGAACCAGAAAGGGCATGAAGGCCACCGTGGGAGACAGCATCTCATACCAGGGCATACCATATTATATGGCCCAGATGAACGAATGGATGAGGACATTCTCCCAGAAGTTCAACGATATCCTGACCAGCGGATTTGCCGGGGATCAACAGGGTATCCCGCTGTTCACCGCCAACATGACCATGGATAACGGGCAGTATTATTTCAACAATTACAGCGATGAGACCGAAAAAGAATACATCGAGAGGGTGAAGGAAGTTCTGAAAGCCCAGAACATTTCTTCTACAGATACGGCTAAAATACAGGAAGTGTGCCTGGCTGTGCTGAATGATTACAGGTATGATTTGGAGTCGAAGGAAGCCTATGACAATAGAGTAAAGAAGCTGGACGAGGCCAATAAAGAATTTGGACTGAATATAGATTCGGCGAAGGAGGCTCAGCTGACCATAAAGGTAGGAAAGACTGCCGAGGCAGGTCAGGAGAGCTATTACTCGATGACAGCCAAGCGCTTTGATGTCTCCCAGACTATGGTTGATGACCCCAGCCGCCTTGCCACCAAGAAAAAAGAAGGCGATGGCGCAGATCAGAACGATTTGTTGGAGGAGCTGAAAGATTTGGCCACCAACAAGGGCGTCATGAGCTTCCGCGGCAGTTCCGCATCGGAATTCCTACAGTGCATCTTGGCGGACGTGGCGCTGAACACCAGCAGGGCTGAGACATTCTACAGCAGCTATGTGGATATCTCCTATTCCATTGAGACCCAGAGGATATCCATCTCAGGCGTGGACGAAGACGAAGAGGCAGTGAACCTGGTAAAATACCAGAATGGATACAATCTGGCCTCCAAGATGATTCAGACACTGACGGAAATATATGACAGACTGATTCTGCAGACTGGTGTCTAAGGGCGGTAAAACTTTGTGCCGCATTCTGCCATGCAGCCGTGCCGGTATGACAGAATGCGGGAAGAGAAGAACGGCCACGGGTCTTTCAGGCCAAGACTACAGAAATGTAGACAAGGAAAGGAGATTTCCATGAGAATAACAAATAAAATCATGCAGCGCAACAATTTGTCGAATATCAACACCAACAAGATGTATCAGGACAAATTGAGCACGCAGATGTCCACCCAGAAGAAAATCAACCGGCCTTCCGAGGATCCGGTGGTGGCCATCCGTTCCCTGCGTCTGCGCAGCAATGTGACGGAGATTACACAGTACTACAGCAAAAATATTCCCGATGCGGAGAGCTGGATCAAAATCACAGAGGACGCTCTGTCCAAGCTGACAGATGTGCTGTCGAACATGATCGGCCAATGCACCAGAGGCACCAACAATCCTTTCACCAGCGAGGACCGCGGCATCGTGCTGGAGCAGCTGAAGCTCCTGAGCGAGGAAGTCTATGCCACGGGGGACGCGGACTATGCGGGGCGTTATGTGTTCACCGGATATCGGACGGATACTCCGCTGAGCTTCCAGACAGGGCAGAAGCAGCACTATACCATTACCGAGCAGCTGGACAAGAATGCGATAGACTCGGTCATCAGCGTGGATACCGGGAAGGTCTTGGATATCAATTCGTCTAATTATGATAAGATTGATAATGGGACGGCCAACACTCCGATAACAGAAGACGACATTTCTTCCGTGGAAGTTCATCGCATCAGGTTGGCATACAATGATTGTTTGGATGCTAAAGATAATAACAATAAAGATTTGGTACCTACGATTTCCTTTGTTACAGGGACGGATGGAAATGGGAACATTACCACAAAGACCTGGGCGGATGGTGGAGCCAAAGATACTTCGGATCCAGCGTTTACGAAGTATCAGATAGAGAAAAGGCACTCTTTCGATACGAATCCTGATCCGTACTCTTATGTAGCCGGAAAAGCAGATGCGGTAGTGTATGTTCCCGAGACAGGAGAATTGCTGTTAGGAGAAGATGCATATCAAGATTTGATGGCCAGGAAAGACAGTGAGAGCACCGCCAATGTCAATGAGGGCGAAATCCGCATCACATATGAGAAGGAAAATTGGCAAAAGGGCGATCTCCGCCCCGAGCACTATTTCTATTGCAAGGCAGATAAGCTTGACGACCTGGGGAATGTAGTGACGGGAGCCGATGGTAAGACCCCCGAGAAGATAGAGTACAACGACACCTACCTCACCACCAGCGCCGAGCGCCAGGTCATCGAGTACGATGTAGGCTTCAATCAGTCCGTCCGCATCAATTCCAGAGCCGATGAATGCTTCAACCATGGCATCGGCAGGGAAGTGGACGATATGATGAACGCCATGCAGGACGTTCAGGATTTAGAGAAGGCCGTAGCGGACATCGAAGCCATCATGGAAAAGCTGGATGAAAGCCAGACCACAGAACTTGGCATACTCCAGAACCAGCTGGATGCCGCCAACAAAGCCCTGACCTATGCCAAGGAGAAAGAACAGAAAATGTTCGAAGGCGCCATCACAGCTTTCCAGAAATACCTGGATGAGACCAACCTGTGCGTCACCGCCTGCGGATCCAGAGGCAGCAAGCTGGATTTGATTAAGAACCGCTCCCAGAGCCAGAAGACCACCTACGAGACCCTGAAGAGCGAGAACGAGGACATCGACATCACGGAAGTGGCAATCCAGCTCAACAGCGCGGAGTTGACTTATGACGCCGCTCTTATGGCTGCCGGCAAGGTCATGAAGACCACACTGTTGGACTTCATCTAAGATTTAGCGCCACGAAGCACGAAGACGGCGCTGTGGTGCATGGATAGGGAAGCTGCACATAGCCGGGATAGTCTGTGAATAAACGAAACGGGTTATGTGCAGTATAAAACCGATAGCATTATGCGAAGCGAGCTGTGGACTGAAAGAACTGCCCACACGCCATGCCTGATTGAAACCCCGGGCATAAATGCGGCCATGTATAGGCTGTGAGCAGTGTCGGTGGACGCAGATAGGAGTATTTTTATGAAGATTAAGACGAAGATTTTCGGAGAGATAGAGATTTCAGAGGAAAAGATAGTGACATTCCAGGATGGCATCATAGGCTTCCCGGAGATGAAACGATTCGCCCTTCTCCACGATGAGGAGAGAGGTTCCGGAGCGGGCGTCCGATTCCTCCAGTCCCTGGACGAGCCGGGCTTCGCCATGCCTGTCATGGATCCCCTGGCAGTGAAGCCGGACTATGACCCGGAGGTGGACGATGAGCTGCTGGCCAGCGCCGGCCGCATTACGGAAGAAAACCTGCTGGTTCTGGTGACGGTGTCCATTCCCGGAGATTTGACCCAGATGAGCGTGAACCTACAGGGCCCCATCATCATCAACATCGATGAACACAAAGCCTGCCAGCTCATCGTGGAGAACAGCAACTACCCCGTCAAATTCCCTGTCTATGACATACTGCAGGCCAGAAAGGCGGGTGTATAGGATGCTGGCATTATCGAGGAAGAAGAACGAGGCGATTATCATTAGCAACAATGTGGAAATCACCATTCTGGAGGTGAAGGGAGACCAGGTGAAGATAGGCATCACCGCGCCCA
>OFFF01001288.1_pt1 | contig 16353 bp, 17 predicted proteins | sample 1521301 | NCBI WGS metagenome assembly OFFF01 (sample SAMEA3504101, study PRJEB24116) | mouse gut metagenome | biome: mouse gut; feature: mouse-associated habitat; material: faeces | place: Denmark | collected 2011
GTCTACGCCGCCGCAGGCTGCAAAGCACATCACCAGGGAAAACGCGAACTTTTGAACTCCTCATACTCTTTTCTGGCTTCATCCGCCTGAAGGCGGAAATATTCCGCGTCTTCCTGTTCGTCTATGTATTTGCTGGTTTCACACGACTCAACCCGGCCCTCCAGGGACTGCCAGGCGTCGTAAAGCATTTTTTCGGTCTTATCCTTTGCCCTCTCTTCCTCCCAGTGAGCCATGCTGGCTTGTAGTGAGTCCGCCCAGTCCTCGATCCAGCTTCTGCCGCTGGTGATTTCAAATTCCTCGGAGTCTATGGCCGTGAAAACGAGATCCGCGAGCTCATAAAGACCTACGCCGACTACCACAAGCGCCCCCAAAGTCTGGAGCGTATCCGTGACCTCCTGGCGCTCGCTGTAGATCGGGATAAACTTGCTGCCCTCGGCGATGCCCTTGTCATACAGCTTCCCGTCCCTGTAGCGCAGGAAATCGACCTGCCCTTCCAGGAAACCGTCGCGGTAGGTGCCGTTGTAGTATTCATAGCGGTCACCCAAGGCGCTTTCAAAGCTGGACCAGCCGCTCCCCGTGAGCTTTCCGTCAACAAATGTGCCCTCATAGCGCCGGGTGGTCCAGTTTTCTGTGTCGGAATTGTCTTGGTACTCTCGGTGCTCCAGCAGGACGCCCGTCCCGTTGGGGGCCCCGCCGGACCATGTGCCGGAATAGATACAGACAAATCGGGTGCTCCCTTCCTGGTACGATCCGACGAAGGAGCCCTCGCCGCAGGGCACCGTAGACTTCCATTCCCCGGTATAGCTGCCGACGTACCGCCCGTAAACGCACTCCTCTTCCTTTACCTTGCGTATGGGCATATCGCACTCGTGGTCCCGCAGGAACTGGATATCGCTGGACAGGGCCGCCACCTTGATGTTCCACTGGTCGAAGTCATGAAAGGTGAGCGTGTTGTCCTCGTTTTCTTTCAGAACCGTCTGGAGCTCCTTCTGCAAGTCGTGAATCTCATCGCAGGTCGGGCAGCCCTTTGGGCCGAATACCGCGACGGCAATCCAAATAAGGACGGGAATCGCCGCTAGCTTCCAGAACCCCATTTTCTTTCCCGACGCCTTTCCGGCGGGCGTCTTGTTCTGGCTTTTTCCGGGTCCAACCGGCGCTTCCGCCGAAAGCCGGGCGCCGCACGCCCTGCAAAAACTTGCGGAAGGCTTGTTTTCCGTGCCGCATCTGGGACATTTGCACATAAGCGCTCCTCCTTTACTCAGTCCAGTCCGACATGAAAGAAATCTGCTTCAGCCTGAACGGCTTTATTCCTTCCGGGCGTATTCACCCAGAGTGTACCACTCGCTGGAGACCTCGACATCCAAAATGAGCAGGTCGTCTTTCTCGCTGTAAACCAGCCGCAGGTTATAGTCCTGCGGACCAGGCTCCCGCCCGTCGCCCGGGTCAGAATCCTTCCACTGGGCCGGAAAGTACAGGGCGTTGTCTTTCTGCTCCGCCTCCGAGATGGGGCAGGCGGCGCGCCCTTCCAGCTGTATCGAATACTTGGAGATTTCAATCTTCCACGGGCGGTTTACCCGCGCGGCGGCATCGCTGTAGACCTGCGTCTGCATAGCCCAGGAGCCTCGGATCTGGTCCAGTAATTCGTCCTTGTTTCCGCCGCCGCCGCCCACGCAGCGGGAGAGCTGGGTCAGGACAAGCAAAGCCAGAACGGCGATGCCGATGACTTTGTAGTGGCGTCTGAGCAGGGGAAGGAGCTTATTCCAAGCCTCCTTCGCGACGGCAGCTGCGGCAGCAACGTAGGGAGCGAATGCTGAAGCGGACGTTGAAGCGGACGTTGGAGCGGACGGCGCTTTGGATGTTTGCGGAGCCCCCTCCACTGCGGCCCCGCAATGGGGGCAAAACTTTGCGCTGTCTCCGATTTTGGTTCCGCAGTTCCCACAAAATGCCATGTTATTTTCCTCCATTTCTGAATTTAAGAGCGCTGGCTGCGAAATTCTGAACGCGCCTGAACGGCAGGGGATTCAGCAACCGCAAAACAGCCGGTTTTCTTTGATTGGGATTCGCGAGACGCCACAGGGCCCGTGCGCGAAACGAAATCCCCCCGCCGGAGCGCGCGGCTCCGGCATGGGGTTGGTTTGGACGTGTTTCAGCGCATATTGGCCTCCCGCTCCGCGTAGGTCACGCCAAGATACTTCTGGATGCTTTCCTTGGTGTACAGCCCGTAGGTGTTGATGTTGATGTGGTATTTCTTGACGGACGCCTCGTCCAGGCTGTAACGGTGGGTTCCGACGGAGTACTGGGTGCCGAACTTGATTTTCGCAGGCTGGCAGAAGCCTTTGTAGCATACGGTGAGCTCGGCATTCGTGATCTCGCTCGTATCGGCGCCGTAGACTTCGCGTTGAACGTCTGATGTTAAGTCAACGACTTTCCAGCGTCCGTCCAGCCACACGAGGTTCCAGGCATGGGTAGCGTGGACCATTATATTGCAGGGGATGCCCAGCTCCCGACACATGATCGTGAAAATATTGGAGAAGTCTACGCAAATGCCCGTGCGGGTGTTCCACACGCTGTACTTCCCGGAGTTGTCTTTATAATAAAAGTTCCGGGATTGGCCGTTGCCGGTGCTCAGGTCCTTCTGGGCTTCTTGCTGGAGCGCCGTGGTCAGATAGTTGTCGTAGGACAGGTTGGCGGTGATCCAGTCGTGGAGCATCAGCGCCTTTACGCCGTCGGACAGGGAAGCGTACTCGTCCGGGACGATCTCGTGGGCGAGCGCGGCCCATTTCTTAGTATCATTGCGGCCCTTGACGCCATCATCCCAGTATTGATAGGTGATATGTTCCAGGCCGAGACTGTTCTCCGGCGTCACGCCCTGGGCGGCAATCCAATCCTGGAGCAGCTTGTCCACGTCGGCGGGATTGTCGTAGATGGTGTATTTGTATTTGGAGGATCGGTTGGTGGATCCACTTTGCCGTGAGCTGAGGCTTCCGGCGTCCACGTCTACGGCGTAGGCGTTCCCGGACAGGACGTAGAACCAGCTGCGGCTGGTATGGCCGGTGCTGAACGTGACGTCCAGGGCGTAGGCCCCGTCGGCCAGATTCCTGACGCCAACCTGTTTGTTGTCCAGGCCGATGGCGATTTCAATCGTCTTTCCAGTGGAGGTCTCCACGGCCACGGCGGACACGGGCTTGACGCCGCTTTGGTGCGTGTAGGCCCGGTACGTGACTTGACTGCCGCTGCACAGGATTTCAGCGCCGTAGTAGCCCTCCTGGCCCAGCTGGGTCCCGTCCAGGCCCACGCCGCTCCAGCCGTGGAGCCGAAAATTCCAGGCGACGCGTGATAAGGGCGACTCGGTCACCTTGATTGCGGCGGGGGCGATGTCCAGGATGGCGTCCGCCCCGGTGGCGGCCCAGGTCTTTATGACGGGGGTGATGCCCGGGATGGCGTCCGGCCCGGTGACGGCCCAGGTCTTTGCCTCGGCGGCGCTGGCCCCCGTGGGGAGCAGGGCGATGGTCATCAGGATGGCCATTACAAGGGACAGGACGCGGTCGGCGCAGAAGATACGTTTCATATTCATCTGTCCTTTCTAAAAAGAAATCAGTTCATCGGGCGTGTTATTCGTGCGTATAAGAGAAGTTTGTCCATCCGGAGCAAATCCCCACACCGTTGACGGTTGTTCTGGCCCGTACTCCCATATAATAGGTTTCACCCTGCGCCGCGCCGGACCAGTTCATGTACGGCCCCTCATCTGCGGGCCAGGTGTCGACCTGCTCCGGGTCGATTTGGCTGTATGAGGAATCCTCATACATGTAGATGTCATATTCCGTCGCCCCCGGAACAGGCGCCCATTCCGTCCTGGCCTCGTCCGTGCTGGTGGCGAACATGACCACCTCTGCGGGCGCGGAGGGCACCCGGGAGCTGCTGGGGTCCAGCGTGACCGTCTCGGCCTCCGCCGCAAGCGTTTTCACGGAAAAGGTCACGCCGCCGTGCTCTACGCCGCCTTTGCCATCAAGTCCCTTCCATGAGAGCCGGAAGGTATACTCGGTGTCGGGCGTAAGCTGATCGGCGCGGTAAATCAGCTCGTGAGGACGCCCGGTAATGGGAGTGCCGTCAACCTCGTACTTCACGGTGTAAAGGACGTGGTCCCCTTCCACCTCGTTCCAGGCGAAGCCGATACTTGTGGGGCCGACCTCCGTGACCCAGGCGTCCATACTCACGCTGGCATCGGAGGCGCCGGATGAGCTGCCGCCGGACTGCAAATCGGCTGCCGTGGGCTCGTAGTTCTCTTGGGAGATCACGGGAATCCACGCGGCGTATTCCTCTTGGTATGTATGCGATTCCCGATCGTCATCGCGTACTTTTGAGGCGGCGTCGCCCACATTCAGGTAATCATTATCATAAGGAGGATTCAAGTCCGTGTCGTTCCAGCAGACGTCCACGGCGTAGCAGTTTCCGTCCTCCATACGCACCACATTCCATGCGTGGCCCGTGGAAAGGCCGGCGGTTGTGTCAACATCCATGGCGTTCATCATAGCGCAGAAGGCCATCGCGTACCCCGCGCAGACTGTCTTTCCCAGAAGCACGGAGGAGTACAAGGATTGGTCGTACTGCAGACCGCCTTCGGGCGGCTTTTCGTACTGCCACTCGTACTCATTTTCAACACACAGCAGGTTGTTGACATAAAGCTCTTTTTGATAGGTTGTGGATGCCTCGTTCTCCGCATCCTGAATCCAGCCCTCCAGTTTGTCGAAGAGCTCGTTGGTAATTTCCGCCCGGTCCTCCCCGTCCGACATAATCTCAAACATACAGGGAAACAGGGAGCTATTATTGGAGAGGCATGCATGGGACAAAAAATAATACTGCGGATGGTTATACCGGAACCAGCAATAAACATTTTTTGCCTGATCCCTGGACAAGCCCAGGTCGCTGTATCGGACGCTATCGGTGGCATAGTAGACCAATTTTCCGCCCTCATAGCTATATTTTACACCGTCAAGACCGGACGTGCTAAGATATTTCAGGCACATCTTGTCCAGGCGTTTGAAAAGCTCGGCTTCTCTTTTGGATAAGTTCTCTTGTCCAAGCGAACTGGAGTATATGCTCCAGTCCCTGGACTCCACCAGCGGGTCCTCGCCGTTGGGGCCGGCCACATAGCCCCTCCACATATCGGCCGCGGCTCGGGTGATCTGGGTGCCTTCCTCTTCGGAAATTTCGATAACTTCGTCCTCCGCCAGGCCCGTCCGCGCAAGCAGGCGCTCTTCCTCCGGCGTCACAGACGGCGCGGCGGAGGGCTCCTCTGAGGGGGTGGACGCGGGCGCGGTGGTCTGGGGGGGCGCGGTGGTCTGGGACTCGTTCCCAGCGGAACCGCCGTCCACGGATGCGGCGCAGCCCGTCAGAAACAGGGTCAGCGCCAGGGCCAGCGCCGTCAGGCGCGTCCGTTTGTGATGTTGTTTCATACTCTTTCTTCCTTTCCTTGTGTGTTCCGGCTAATTGACAAACGGCGTCAGTCCCAGCAGCCGGGAGTCGTTGCAGTCCACAATATATTCAACACCCTCCAAGTACTCCGCCCACTGGGATTGGTCGTACTGGGTGATGATGCCGCTGGGGGGCTGCCCTTCGGCTAGGGCATTGGCTGCCTGCACAAATGTGTCTATGCTGTTTCTGCTGTCCAGCGCGGTGGTTTCAATCAGGAAATACTCTCCTTGGTGGCTCCCGCTGTTCCACACCTCCACGGCGACCTGCGCGTGTCCCGGCGGGAATATCAAGAACGCGTGCATATTCGCACTTTGCAGGGCGCTGGCGATCACTAAGGAGGTTTCGACGCAAAGGCCGCTGCGCTGCTCAATCACATCCTCCGGCAGCAGGATATGCTGGTCGCTTCCGCCGAGGGAGAAGGGGTCCATATTGTACCGAACCCCCATACTGTGCAGCGCGCTCATCAGCCCCGCGGTCTGTAAATAGGTGACCCAATACTGATTCGGAGAGAGGTTCTGGTAGCCAACGAAGGATTCTATTTCTCCGTTGGTCATGGCGGATATCTCATCAATGGCCTGCCGCTTGAGGGCGGTAACGGCGGATGATTCGGGGGTCAGGAAACACAAAATGTTGTCCTGCGTCGCTTCTCCATACTCATCGCTGTACCACGCGAAGTCATTTTTGCTTTTGATGGTCACATCGAAGGTCTGAGTTTCAATCAGCGTCCCGTCCTGCTCGGAGACGGTGATTTTGAGCTGGGCGGGCTTCGCCGTTGTCAGATTCAGCTCCCCCGTCAGCGCCGGGGGCTTGATGTAAATCGCCTGATAGGAGGAGTCCAATCGAAAGCTCTGCTGGTATTTCTGGGTAAAGCCCTCAATCTCCGCCTCCACCACGATATTTCTGGTTCCGCTGGCACAGCCGGTTTTTAGAATCACAAAGGCGTCGTATGTGTTATACAGCGAGGGATAGATCGTATCGACCACATCATAATTTAGAGAGATTTTTCCTGTGCGGATATACTCAAATTCGTATGTGTCCCTCTCCTCCGGCGCCATCTCCGCATAAGCATACATTTCCTCACGAAGACGAGTAGCGATTGCATATTGACTGTCGGCAAATTTGGTCTCCGCTTCTAAGCAGCCATAGATCTTTTGGTACTGGGCCGTCTCAGCTTTGTCATATCGTTCTGTCAGGTTCCTGGCGGAATAGAGCCGTAGAAGGTCGCCATATTGAACAGCCTGCTCTATTTTTTCGAGAATATCCGCGTTGTACTCCAGCACCACTCCGTACCGCTCCCATTCGCTCGCCACAGTTGATGGATAGGAGATGGAGGCATAGCACTCCCTGGCCTCCTGAAGCCATGCGCTGAGTGCCTGGGAATACTCGGACGGATCGTCAAAATCAACCTCTATGGGCCGATAGTCAAGTACAGTTTTGACGTAGAACTCAATGTAATCCGCAAAGAATGTAATGGTCTTGCTGTAGGCCGCTCTGGAGTCACGCAGCATATTAAAATATTCGTCCTTGGCACTTGCCAGTTTGGCGTCCAGGCCGCTGATTGCGTCCGCCTCTCTGCGTAGCTCATCCAGCTCCACAAGGAAACCATCCACACTTTCGCACCAGTTCCTGAGATTTTCCTCACCGGATTCACTTTCAGCCATCAGTTTACGCTGCGTTTCACACTCCTCCATCGCCTTTTTATGCCTCGCCTCGACATCATCAATAATTGCCAACAGTACCATGTTCGGGTCTTGCGCCGCCGGAGCGTCCGCCGGCGTGGGCCACAGCTTGTACACCGCAGCCGCGATCAATACCACTACCGCCGCAAGCGCCACAATCAGCGGGAGCGTTTTCTTCCCCTGCCGCTTTTGGGGCTTATCCTTCACCGCCGCGGCGCTTTTCGGCTTTGAGGCAGAGGAATTTGAGGTAGAACTGTTGGCCGGGCTGCTTTCCCCGGCTGAAATGTTGACAGGCGTCCCGCATTTTGGGCAGAATCGTGCGCCATCTGACAGATTATTTCCGCATTTCTCACAGAACATCGCTTACTCCTCCACGATCTCAATAGATTTCTTTTACGGCGCGGGTACGCGGCCAGGTGCCAGAGATTTGGCCGAAAAACAGGCCTGGCTAGGGGACAAGCCGGGCCTGAATCAGTTCCTCCAGATGAATGTCCCTGATGTACCCTGCCTCCCCTGGTCACACCTTGGCCCCGCAGGCTTCGCAGAATACGGAATCAGGGGCGAGGGGCGCGCCGCAGGACTTGCAAACAGACGCGCCGGGGGCCGCTTCAATCTCCAACGCAGAGAAATCCCAGGTTTTCATGGGGGAACCACACTTTTTACAAAATGCGCTGTCGGAGGTGACGACTGTGCCGCAGTTTTCGCACAGGACTTCGCCCTCCAAGCTGAGGCGGTACTGCCGCCAGAGCTTTTCCCGGTCCATGCACGCTGCGATCTGAACAAATTCTTCGCGGTGCTCAGACTCCGGATTTTCCCGATTCGCCTCAAAATACGCCCGGCCAAGAGCGATGAGAGCGTCCGTGACAGAAGCCTCGGCCTTCCGGCATCCCTCGTCCGCCTTGGCAATGGCTGAGTCTTGAGTGGCAGTGTCCATGTGGAACAGTTTTTTCTCGTCGAAAAATTTCATACCTCTTTACCTGCTTTCGTGATGTGGTATACAGTCAGTTTTTTGTCAAATGACCGCACTTGGGGCAGAATTTCGCGCCAGGATTCAGAGAGCTGCCGCACTGGGGGCAGAATTTTTGCCCGCTGGCGAAGGGAGGCTTTCCCGATGAGGGATCGGCTTTGGGGGCGGATCCCGTAGGCCGCGCTAAGGCCGCTTTCACCCTTGCTGCCCCGCTGTCCCACAGGCTTTTGAGCGTGGACTGGGCTGCCGCGGGCTGCGCCACCCCATCCTTGGGAATGGCCGTCGCTTTGAATTGCTTATAAACACCGATTGGGATCGCGATCAGCCCAGCCAGCAAAAGCAAATTTAGCCAGCTCCCACCTCCACTTGTGCCAGGGGAGGCAAGCAAAAGGATCAACAAGTTGAGGAGGACAAAGACGTCAACAAGGTTGGGCGACACAATGATCCAGCCGCGGGATATTTTATAGCCCAGCGCACCCAGGAGCACGCCGACGGCGATTCCCCCAAAAGCACCCAAAAGCGTGGATTCCATTGCCGTGAAAATTCCCGCGACCAATGTATAACCGTAGGCGAAAAACTCCAGGAAAACCCCTGGTTTTTCCCATACGGCGCTTACGACGGCACATACGATACAAATCATAACGCTAACGACGGCAAAGTGTTTCACTGAATCTGGCAGTATCTTCAGCAGAAAATTCCTTGCATCTTCATTTTCCATTATCAGCCGCAAAACCCCGAGCGTATCGCCGCTGCTTATCATATTAGCCAAACGCTCGCCGCCTGCGATGCGCGTTAAGAACCTCACCGCATCACCCCTGAACCCATCCATAAAAAGCAAACATCCTGTGGCGAAACTGATCAAAAGCCCAGTAAAAAGACCCGGGAAGATTCGGAAAAAGCGCCGCAGTTTGTAGCTCCAGAAGGCCTGCCCAATGACGAAGGCAAAAAACAACAAAACGATAGGCATTTCAAATTCCCTCCATTTCTGTTTTTTTCAGAGCAGCAGAGCCCACGAGCGGGGATGAACTCCGCGCTGCTGCTGTTCTCGACGTTCGGGGGGTGGGGCCTCCCCGTCCGGGTTCTCCCCATCCCCCAAGAGCTTCTTGGACCGTGAGACAACAAAAGCGGTGCAGGGCAAAATAATCCCTACACCGCATAATAACACACAGACGCTATTCCCCTCTTGAAAACGAACAGAAAAAAGGGTATAATAACGCTGGGTGCAGATAAATCTGCTGTGTGGGAGGGTCGGCCTCCTGCATAGGGCCAAGGGGGGCGGCTACCCCCCTTGGCCTGCCTTATACTTTTGTCATCTCACTCCACATGATATCATGTCATGTTGAAAAATAATGCAATAGTGTTTTCGAGGTTTTAGCGGCGCTGGCCGCTTTTTTGCTGCAAAAACCACGGGCTCGGGCGGGGCCTTCCAGGGCAATGCGCGCCGCTCCGGCACGGGCGACTGGGACGGTACACCGGAGCGTCCGTTACGGCGGGCCTCACTGGCGATCTTGGAGAAAAATCTTATGTTTCTTGCCTCCTGGTGATATGGCGAGAGCGCAGCACGGATTTCCCGTAATGTGCCCTCTGTACTTTTCGCTCTATTATTACCCTTGAGGGCGGCACAGCCGCCCTTGATCCACACCGCTGGTTATTCCCTACCCTCGTTTTCGTTGGTATAAATGACCTCAAAATAGCCAACGTTGTTCCCGCTTTCGTCAAAGCGAAGCAGCATTGCCGCTACAGCATCGGCACCCTCATTAAAGTGTAGCCGACACTCGCCTACCCCGTCGGCAAACGAGGCAATCCACGTACCGGGAAGCAATTTTTCCATCGTTTAATAGAACTGAACCTTTTTATAGATATAAACGAGTATAGCGATTATAACAACGATGGCAATAAGAATGGTCTTTGCTACAGACGGCTTTTTTGCCGCCTTCGGTGGGGCGGCCTGGTATGGTACATCGTTCGCTGCTTGCGCGGGGGCGGCTTGATGTGGCGTATTGTCCGCTATCTTGTTTCCGCAGTTTGGACAGAATGCCGCAACGTCATCAAGCGGTTTTCCGCATTTTGTACAAAACATTTTTTCCTCCATTTCGCTGTTTCCGGCTGCTGTTCTCGACGTTCCGCCCTTGGGGGTGGGGCCTCCCCGTCCCCCAAGAGCTTCTTGGACCGCCGAGACAACAAAAGCGGCGCAGGGCATAACAATCCCTACACCGCATAATAACACACAGACGCTATTCCCCTCTTGAAAACGAACAGAAAAAAGGGTATAATAACGCTGGGTGCAGATAAATCTGCTGTGTGGGAGGGTCGGCCTCCTGCATAGGACCTTGAGGGGCGGCTACCCCCCTTGGTCTGCCTTATGCTTTTGTCATCTCGCGCCTATATTATATAGTATGTCGAAAAATATTGCAACCTATTTTTCACGGCCCGGCAGTCCGGATCGTGATTTTTTGCTGCAAAACCCACCACGGGGGCGGGCGTGGCCGGATGGTGACGGCTAATCGTATGTGCATGGCAACCCCCTTATGCTGCGGCGGGGGCCCGGAGGACCTGCTGTTCCCATTGGTCCATGAACGCCTTCACCTCGGGCGTGGGGGCGCAGTTGTCCCAGCCCCGCACCTGGATGACCTGCCTGTTCCTGACCTCCACCGTATAGAACGGTTTCTCCAGGTCCTCGGTTAGGCGAAGGAACAGTATGACGCACTCCCTTTTAGCTACGCGATTGGCGTAAGAGCCAACGCAGTGGTGCAGGGCGTTCCCCTCGGCGGCCAGATCGTCGGCGTTGGCCGGGAGAACCATCTTCATACCGTCTGCCTCGAAGTCCAGACGCCCGGAGATGGCCTGCATGGCCGTCTTGAAATCCCGGCGCAGCTGGGCGTCCGCCTTGAGTTTCATCCTGCGGGCCTCTCGGTCATGGGCCTTCCGCAGGTCCTTCGGGTACAGCACGGAGCTGTTGCCCATGTCGTAGCCCAACTGGGCGCACATATCCAGATAGTCGCGGTACTCGGACACGGCCTGCTGCATGTTGCCGTAGCGGCCCCTGCCGCCGTCGGCGCGGAGCGCGGCAAACTGCGTGTCTATATAGCGCATGAATTTGTGGGCGGTCATGTGCTCCAGGATCTGGCCGATGTCCCGGGTGACACGGTGTTCCTCCTGCCATAATACCAGCTTCTGGCGGTCCTTCACGCCGGTCCGGTAGTACGTCTGGAGCAACTGCAATTCCTCCATCCCTGACTCCCGGCTGCGCAGGAACGCCACGTCCTCCACGCCCACGCCCAGCAGGCGGTGCGTCCTGTTCTGCGTCTCGTCCAGCTCGGGGGCCGGATAATGCTCGCACGCGTGGTAAATCAGTTCGCAGACCAGATCGTAAAATCCCACCTTGAACAGGTGCTCGTACCGTGGATGCTCGATATGCGCCCGCAGGAACATGGATACGGTCATGGGGCCAACGTCGCACCGGTAGAACGGCACGATGGGGCAGTACTGCCACGGGGTATCTGCCAGGGCCTCCGGCAGGTTTCCGCAGTACAGGTAGCCGTCGGTGTCGGCCTCGTAAGTCCTTTGCCCGAACCACTTGGGCCGGAGCCCTTCCTTCCACTTGGACCGGCCACCTTCATGGGAGAGGTAGTAGCGCCTGCACTCCACGGCGCCCTCGGGGTCCAGGCCGATGAGCTGGCGGGCGTTTTCCCGGATCCCGACCGAGGGGGCCCCGCCCTGATATCCGGCGCCGATCTTCAGGATGCGGACGGCCAGGGCGTTGCCCACCCGCTGGATGACCACGCCCGTCTCATGGTCCTGGATATGCTTGGTGAGTCCCCCGGGGCACATGGACATCTCCCGGCCGCAATGGGGGCAGGGGGCTTTGACTTTATACTTTACGCCAGACAGCACGGCCTCGTGGCCGCAGGCGGAACAGACACCCTTCGCCACCCCTTTCCGGGCGTGGCCGTAGATGAAGTAGGCGGGCAGGACTTCGCGGCGGGCCCAGTCCTCCAGTCCGCCCGGGAGCGCGGGGATACCCTTCATACGGGCTAGGGTATTCCTGTCCTCCCTGGCCTCCCGCCGACGGGCCCGTTCCTCCAGGATGGCCTGCTGGGCGCGGGCCAGCGCTGCCATGCCGTTGTGATTATGGTAGCGAAAGAAACTGCAGACGCGCTCTTCATCCCGGGCGGAGTAGAACACGCATTTCTCTTTGAAATAGTAGTCGCGGACCAGGTTCTCGAACGCTGCCGTCCGCCAGTCCGTAGAGCCGTCCTCCCTCCGGGCCAGGGTGATATAGTCCCCGCCCGCTTGGAACATAGTCCATATAGGCGTGGAATCGCCGGACGCGGCCCGCTCCCGGTCGTAGATGTACAGTACCAGCGTCCGGCGGTGGCCGATAATCCTGACGGCGGTGCGGACGATGTAGTCCACCTGCGGGGCATGGAGCAGCCCATGCCCCGGCGGGATGGCGGGGGCAGGATTGTCAGCGGCATACTTTCGCAAGGCTTTCTTGTCCAGCATTTCCACCCCTCCCTACATCAAGCTGATCTGTTCCATACCGGCATCCTTCGGCTTCGCGGCTTTGGGCTTCGCCGCAGGAGTCGGCTTTTTGGCTGCCTTGCCCTTGGCCGTCTTACGATTTGCGGAAGCGGGCACATACGGTTTTGATACGAATTTTTCATCATTTTGGTGATCCTCCTTGGCGTCAGGGTCGTTGAAATAATCCTCGGCCCATTGGAAGCACAGGCCGTCCGGCACGTCCAAGCCGTAGACGCCGGTGCGCTGGATGCCGTTGTCCTTCATTTCCTGCTCGGCATACTCCTGGGCCTTCCTGTTGATATACTGAAAGCAGTTGACCATGCTCTTGGCCGGGTCCATGACCAAGGTGGCGAAGGCGGTGTCCTCGTGGCACTTGGCCTGGATGTGCCCAGCCACAGATTCTTTCATGTTTCGGCGGGTCAGACGTTCCGTATCGGCGGCGACGCGCTCCACGGACGCGGCCAGCAGATCGGCGGCGGCCATGGCGGCGATACGGTCAAGCGCGGCCTGCTGGGCCGCTTTTTTCTCGGCTTGCTTGGCGTCAAACTCGGCCTTGCGCTTGGCTTCGGCGGCCTCGTGGGCCTTGCGCCTGGCATCGTCGTCCGGGGCGGCGTCCTCCACGGCCAGCTTAACCTCGGGCGGCGGAGGGGTGTGGGCCGACGGATCGGGTGGCTGCTCCGGGGCCGGAGTGGGTTCGGGTGCGGTCGGAGCCGGTTCGGGCTTGGGCTCGGCGGGCTGGGACGTTGCGGCGGCGCGCCCACTGCGGCGGGCCTCGCTGGCGATCTCGGAGAAAAATCCCATAGTTTTTGCCTCCTGTCGATATAGCGAGAGCGCAGTACGGGAAATCCGTGCTACGCTCTCCATACTTTTCGCTCTATTATTACCCCTGGGGGCGGCGTAGCCGCCCTTCTTCGGCTTGGCCCTCTGCCGCCAGCTCCAGGTACTGTATCTCGCACGCATCCTGCTTCCTGGCATACTCAATCGTGTTGCGCGTGCCGCCGCTGACGCCGGTGTAGGCGGCAATCAGCAACGAGGACCGGTCCACCATCCACTCGTTGCGCCGCTGGTACGCGGACCGGGAGTAGGAGTCGCAGACATAGCGGACGGCATCCGCCGCTTGGATGACACGGGCGAACAGCTCCGAGTACCCGTCCTTCCAGTGCAGGCCGAAGCCTTGATAGGGCACGGCGCAGACCAGCCGGATCTCTGGCCGGGAGAGCCGTCGCTCCAAGACCAGCTCCGCCGCCCAAAGGTCAACCCCTTTCGCGGCCCCGGAGATGAACGTCGTGTATCCGCGCCCTATGGCGGCGGTGATCGCCTCGTCCAGCCGCCGGATAACGAGATCGGGGCCTATTTCCAGCTTTTCGGGCCGATGCCCGGTGAAGCAGCAGCAGTATCTTCTATCTGGCAGTTCTTTCATGGCTATTCCTCCGCTTGTGTGGTATACCACGCAATTATAAGCGCATCATCCTATATAATCAAGTCAAATGTGTGGATTGCCACACAAAACGGCATGGGGGTGGGCGCGCGTGGATCAGAAGGTCAAGCAGGATTATTGCATCGGCGCGAATCTCCGTCAGCTGCGGAAGCAGGCCGGGCTCACCCAGGAGCAGGTCGCGGCGAAGCTGCAAGTAGCGGGCATCGACATGTCGCGGGACTTCTACGCCCATATCGAATCCGGAGACTACAACGTCCGGGTGAGCGAGCTGTCTGCGCTGCGAAAGATATATCAATGCTCCTACGATGACATTTTCCGGGGATTCTGAACTACATCAGGTAGCAGTACGCCACCCTCCAGCCGTCCTTTCCGCCGCGTTCCTCGGCCATGTACGCCTCCAGGCGGATGTGCGGGTCGCTGCCGTCCAGGTTGTGCGCGAAAATACTGTACCCGCCCATGCAGGAGCGGTATGCCTTGTTGTTACTGGATACGACGTAGCTCCTGGATTCCAGGGGATAGGGCTTCTCGAAGCTGTTCTCCGTGAACACGATGCAGCCGGTCAGGTGCTTCTCGGGGCGGGTGCCCTCGTGCCGGAGGAACAGCGCCTTCAGCTCTCCGTAAGTGATTTTTTCCATGTTCATTTCTCCTACCACACTTGCTTCCAACCGGAATCACTGATAAGCTCCGCCAACTGCCCTTTCCGACTTTCGACTTCCTCATGCTCGCCCTCATCCGGGGAATCCGGCTCGTCCAGGTCGAAGACGTCGGCGCCAACGTCGCCGCCCTTGGCGTACACGGCCTGCACCAGGCCACCGGACACCTCCACGGCGACGGACACGGGGACGGTCCAGCTGACTGTCCAGGAGGGACGGTTCTCGGGAATATCATAGGTCCATTCGCCATTCAGCATGACCCCGTGTCCCTCACGGAAATCAATTTCCGCGCCTTCGTGCTGCGCCTGGCAGGCGAGGGCCTCGTCCTCCGAGTAGAAGATTTTTTTCTTCCTGACTTCCATTTTCCTACCTCCGTTCAAAGTGTACACGGGGCGGTCGAGCTATGAGCCTGACCGCCCCGTGATTTGCTGTCATGCTGCCTCCCGTACCAGGAACGTGCTGGTTCTGTAGCTTCCCTCATTGCTGACTGCCGCCTACCCACCCTGGCTTTCCAAATACTGCACGCCAGCCTTGCTTTTGGAGATGTAGACGGCGTATTTTGTTTAGGTAAAACCAGACGGGATATAGGTGCGGTAGTCCGCGCTCAGGATCAGCATGATGTCCTGCTTCATTTCCAGCCCAACACCGCTGATATAGGGGTGCTCCAGGAACATTGTCAGGCCCTCGCGCTCCCTGGACCACGCCGGGCAGGCGTCGGGATGCTCCAAGTCCACAAAGGTGAAGCCGTTATCATCCTCAGATGCCAGTGTATTATCTCCGGTCAGATGTCTTTTGGTCAGCCGTAGGAACGCTCCGTCCGACGATACGCCATTCAGCACAGCATAGAGGATCTTCTTATTGCTGTCAAACGCGGACAGCAGACACTCCCGGTACGCACCGTCGATATAGGACATACACATCCGCTGGGGCTGTACACCCAGCAGCTTGAAATAAACCTGATCGTGCACCGTATCAAGCATCCTGTCGTCGTCCTCATCGGAAACACCGCCCAGGTACGGGCCGTCGCTGGCGGTCAGCTTGGATCGGACCTCCTTTTCCAGCTCGTACCCAGCACCCCATTGATGGTCCTGATACTATCGGCGTAGATCTTGTAGGAACATGTGCCGTCTGGAGCGGCCTGGTTCTGGGGCTTGCTGTCGCCGAAGTGGACGTTGCCGGCCACGATCTCGGCGCTGCGGCGTTTGTTCCCATCCCGGTCGGTCCAGTCCTGGAGCTGGAGCTACCCGTCGATAACCGCCATGCGGCCCTTGGTAAAATATCTGGACACGAAGTCGGCGGTGTTGCGTTAGGCCACGATGTCGATAAAATCCGTGGTCTAGTCGCCGTTGGCGTCCTTGTAATCCCATTCGCAGGCAATGGTGAAGGACGCGACAGGGATGCTGGACTGTGTACGGCGGAGCTCCGGGTTGCGCACGAGGCGGCCCATAGTGACGATGTGGTTCAACATAGCTTTTTCCTCCATTTAAGGTTGTTGAATATCTTTCATCTGATACTGAGCATTGAGCCGGCTCAATGCCTCAATGGCGTTGGCAAGAAGCATGAGGACATTCATCTCGTATTTCTTCGGGGCCTCCCCCGGTTCGTCCGGGTAGTGCCACA
>OFFF01001289.1_pt1 | contig 16347 bp, 7 predicted proteins | sample 1521301 | NCBI WGS metagenome assembly OFFF01 (sample SAMEA3504101, study PRJEB24116) | mouse gut metagenome | biome: mouse gut; feature: mouse-associated habitat; material: faeces | place: Denmark | collected 2011
CGGCGACCACCGAGATCTACACTCTTTCCCTACACGACGCTCTTCCGATCTTGTTTTCCGCTCCGAGGCTCCGCTCCCGCACGACGGAAGCCGGCGCAAGACCGCCCCTGCGCCCGCGGAAGCGCCGGCAGCTCCTCTGACCGCATTGCACACAACCACTCGAACAGTTACCTATTGTAAAGAAAAAAGTCCCCACGGAGTACGCGGGGACACAGGTGTCAAAACCTTCGGCCTATAGCCTTATTGTGGTAAGATGTAGTTTGTAATTCTTACGATACAAATATAGACTAAAATTCGGATTTTTACAACTTTTTATTTAATTTTACGAAAAATTGAAGCGTATATGACGAAAACATTGGGATTGGACCTCGGCACGAACTCGATCGGCTGGGCGATCGTGGAGCGCGACGACAACGACGGCCGCTGCCGGCTGCTCGATCGGGGCGTAGACATCTTCCAGGAGGGCGTGGCACGCGAAAAGAACAACGAGAAGCCGGCCGTGCAGGACCGGACGGAGGCGCGTGCATTGCGCCGCCACTACTTCCGCCGCAGAATCCGAAAGATCGAGCTGCTCGGGCTGCTCGTGAAATACGACCTCTGTCCGCCGCTGAGCCGCGACCAGCTGCACGCATGGCGCAGCCGCAAACGCTACCCGCTGGACGAGGAGTTCCTGCGCTGGCAGCGCACGGACGACGCCGCGGGCCGCAATCCCTACCACGACCGCAACCGGGCGCTGAGCGAAACGCTCGACCTCGACGACCGCGCCGACCGTCATGCGCTCGGCCGTGCGCTCTACCACCTGGCCCAGCGCCGCGGCTTCCTGAGCAACCGCAAGCAGGCCGGCGCCGAGAGCGAGGACGGCACGGTCAAGCAGGGGATCAGCGACCTGTCGGAGGCCATGCGCAAGGCCGGATGCGAGTACCTCGGGCAGTACTTCCACACGCTCTACCTGCGCAAGGAGAAGATCCGCACGCACTACACGGCACGCAACGAACATTTTCTGGCCGAATTCCGGGCCATTTGCGAAAAGCAGCAGCTGCCCGGGGAGTGGCGCGAAGCGCTGCACCGCGCCATCTTCTACCAGCGGCCGCTCAAATCGCAGAAGGGACAGGTGGGCAGGTGCACGTTCGAGAAGAAGAAGTCGCGATGTCCGGCATCGCATCCGCGTTTCGAGGAGTTCCGCATGCGCTCGTTCATCAACAACATCCGCATCGCGGGCCCCGGCAACGAGGAGCCGCGGCCGCTGCGGACCGACGAAATCGAACGCATCCGTCCGCTCTTTCTGCGCAAGAGCAAGCCCCACTTCGACTTCGCGGAGCTTGCGGCCAAACTCGCCGGCAAGGGCAACTTCGCCTGCAAGGGCGACCGCAGCGAGGCACCCTACCGATTCAACTTCCCGCGCACGACGACCGTGTCGGGCTGTCCGGTCACGGCGGCGCTCATCGCGCTTTTCGGCGACGACTGGCAGGCTGCGCTCCGCAGCCGCTACACGCTCGCTGCGGACAAGAGCGACGACCGCATCGTGAACGACATCTGGCATGCGCTCTTCTCGTTCGACGACGAGGAGCGCCTGCGCGACTGGGCGCGCACGAAACTCGGCCTGAGCGAAGACGAGGCGCAGCACTTCGCCGCCATCCGGATGCCTCAGGACTACGCCTCGCTCAGCCTCAACGCCATAGACAAGATCCTGCCCGGACTGCGGGCGGGACTCCGCTACGACGAGGCGGTCTTCATGGCCAACATGCAGGCCGTAGTGCCCGACGACGTGCGCGACGACGCGGCGAAGCTGGAGCGGATCGGCACCGACATCGCGGTGCTGCTCGAAGATTTCGGCCGCAACCCGCTCAATGTCCGCACGACCAAAGAACAGTGCGTCCGCGACTACCTGCGCAACTGCTGCGGCATCGACGACAAGCACCTGGACCGCATGTACCATCCCTCGATGATCGAGACCTACCGCGCGGCGCTGCCCGACGCCGCAGGCATCCTGCGCCTGGGGTCGCCGCGCACCGACTCGATCCGCAATCCAATGGCCATGCGGGCCCTCTTCCGCCTGCGCATCCTGCTCAACACCCTGCTGCGCCAGGGCAAGATCGACCGCACGACGAAGATCAACATCGAATTCTCGCGCAACCTGCACGACGCCAACCACCGCAAGGCATTCGAACAATACCGGCGCGACCGCGAAGCGGAAAACCGCAAGTATGCCGACGAGCTGCGCACGCAGTACGCGGACGCCACGGGCCGCACGATCGAACCGACCGAGACGGACATCCTGAAATTCCGCCTGTGGAAGGAGCAGCAGCACCGTTGCATCTACACGGGAAAGCAAATCGGAATCGCCGACTTCATCGGATCGAATCCCCGTTTCGACATCGAGCACACCGTGCCCCGGTCACGCGGCGGCGACGACTCGCAGAAGAACAAGACGCTGTGCGACTGCCGCTACAACCGCGAGGTCAAACGCGCCAAGTTGCCGTCGGAACTCGCCGACGCACAGGCCATCGGGGCGCGCATCGAGGAGCTCGGATGGCGGAAGCGCATCGACGAACTGGAAAAACAGATCGGCAACCAAATCCGCAAGAGCAAAAACGCCTCGACCAAACAGGAAAAGGACTTCGCCATCCAACGGCGCCACTACCTGAAAATGCAGCTCGACTACTGGAAAGGAAAGTACGAGCGCTTTACGATGACCGAGGTGCCCGACGGTTTCAGCAACCGCCAGGGCGTAGACATAGGCATCATCGGGCGCTATGCGCGGCTCTACCTCAAGAGCGTTTTCGAGCGGATCTACACCGTCAAGGGTGCCACGACCGACGCCTTCCGCAAAATGTGGGGATTGCAGGAGGAGTATGCAAAGAAAGAACGCGTGAACCACGTCCACCACTGCATCGACGCCATCACCATCGCCTGCATCGGTCGCACGGAGTACGACCGATGGGCGCAATACAAGGCAGAAGACGAGAACTACCGATTCGGTCGGGGCGACCGGCCGTTATTCGTGAAGCCGTGGCCGACCTTCACCGAGGATGTCCTGGCCGTTGCCGAGGGGCTGCTCGTAGCCCACCACACGCCCGACAACATGGGCAAGCAGAGCCGCCGCAAGCTGCGCGTGCGCGGCAGAATCCGCCGCGGCACCGACGGCAAGCCCCTCTACGCCCAGGGCGACACGGCGCGCGGCGTGCTGCACCAGCAGACCTTCTACGGAGCCATCCGCCGGGAGGACGAGGTGAAATACGTAGTGCGCAAGTCGCTCGACCAGTTGCAGGAGAGCGACGTGGCGAAAATCGTGGACGACGCGGTGCGCAAGCGCGTAGAGAAGGCCGTTGCCGACGTAGGGTTCAAGACGGCGACCAACACCGCGGAGCACACGATCTGGATGAACGAGGAGAAGGGGGTGCCGATCCGCAAGGTGCGCATCTACACGCCGAGTGTCACGCAGCCCATCCACCTCAAACGGCACCGCGACCTCTCGGACAAGGAGTACAAGCAGGAGTACCACGTGGCCAACGACGGCAACTACTGCATGGCGATCTACGAGGGCACCGACCGCCGCGGCAAGACCAAACGTTCGTTCGAACTGGTCAGCAACCTGGAAGCCGCCCGCTACTTCCGGCGCAGCGCCGACCGTGCGGCCCGCCCCGACCTGGTGCCGCAGTCCGATGCGGACGGCTATCCGCTCAAGTGCATCCTCCGGCCCGGAACGATGGTGCTCTTCTACGAGAATTCGCCCGCAGAGCTCTACGAATGCACACAGCAGGAACTGACGAGAAGGTTGTACAAAGTTACAGGATTGAGCATTTTGAGAGTTCAAAAGAAATGGGAGTATGGTGCAATTACCTTCAAACACCATCAGGAGGCCCGTCCCGCCGGCGAACTGAAGGCGAAAAACGGCGAATGGAAAACGGGAGAAGCATACCGGCCCGTAATCGGAATGTATCATACCCAACTCAGAGCCTATGTCGAAGGCTACGACTTCACGCTCTCCGTCACGGGTGAAATCGAATTCAAACACCGACCGTCATGCTGAAACGTGCGCTCTTTTTCTCCACACCCTTCTGCCTGAGCCTAAAGGACAATCAGATGATCGTCCACACGAAGGAGGCGCCCGGCCAGCAGAAGCGCATCCCGATCGAGGACATCGGCTTCGTGGTGCTCGAACACCAGCAGACCACCCTTACCCTGCCGCTGCTGAACGCACTGTCGGACCACAACGTCGCGGTGATCCTCTGCGGGGGCGACCGCATGCCCAACGCCATGCTCCTCAACCTCGATTCGAACCGGACGCAGGGTGAGAACTACCGGGCGCAGATCGAGGCGAGCGAACCGCTGAAAAAGGGGCTCTGGCGGCAGATCGTAGAAGCCAAAATCCGCAACCAGGCCGCCCTGCTGCACAAACTGGGCAAGGACGGCAACCTGCTCAAACCTTGCTACATGAACGTCAAAAGCGGCGATGCGGACAACCGCGAAGGCGTGGCGGCGAAGCTCTATTGGGCCGAGCTTTTCGGCAGCGGCTTCGTACGTGCACGCGAAGGCGCCGCACCGAACGGCCTGCTCAACTACGGCTACACGATTCTGCGCGCCGCCGTGGCACGCTCCCTCATGGGCTCGGGGCTCTTTCCTGCGTTCGGAGTGTTTCACCGCAACCGCTACAACGCCTTTCCGCTGGCCGACGACCTGATGGAGCCGTACAGGCCCTACGTGGACGAACAGGTATACGGACTCCACGCCGCAGGACATTCGGAGCTGACGCGCGAAGCGAAAGGCGAGCTGCTGCGGCTGCTCTTCGCCGACACCCGGTTCGACAAGGTGGTGCGGCCGCTCGACGTGGGTCTGACCCTCACTTCGGCATCGCTCGCGAGGTGCTTCGCGGGCACGGCGAAAAAACTCGCGTTCCCCCTGTTGGAATAGAACCATGTCGGAATTACGTCTGAATGCTTATCGGATCATGTGGCTGTTCGTTTTTTTCGATCTGCCGACCAACACCAAAACCGAGCGGCGCCACGCGGCGCAGTTTCGCAAGGCACTGGAGAAGGACGGCTTCACGATGATGCAGTACTCGGTTTACGTGCGCCACTGCCCCTCGAAAGAGAACCTGGAGGTGCACATGAAACGGGTGCGCAGGTCGATGCCTCCGTCGGGGTTCACCAGCCTGCTGGCCGTTACGGACAAGCAATACGGCGACATGAAGAATTTCTGGGGTCCGGTCGAGCGCGCACGGCCCGAAACGCCGCAACAATTGGAATTTTTTTGATATATTTGTAACGGTACGAACGAAAAAAACGCACGAATCGACTTCCGCGGAGTGCGCAACACATGGTTTTCGACTGGCAAAACAGCTGCAAACAATCGAAAATCAATAGAGTAAGCGCCCGTGGTTGTGGTTTGATGTAGTTTTTAAATAAGATACAACCGTCATGATTCCTGGTTCGTCATTCCTCGGTTGTGGTTTGATGTAGTTTTTAAATAAGATACAACTATGCGACGATCACCGAATTACGAAGACTTGTTGTGGTTTGATGTAGTTTTTAAATAAGATACAACGCAGCCCCGTGAACGGGGCGATTCTCGAAAGTTGTGGTTTGATGTAGTTTTTAAATAAGATACAACATGACAGGCACACGGCGGGTCGCCCTGTATGTTGTGGTTTGATGTAGTTTTTAAATAAGATACAACGATGCAGCACGCCGTCCGCTGCCGCATCATGTTGTGGTTTGATGTAGTTTTTAAATAAGATACAACCCGCATCACGCGCACGGCGCTCGTCGCATCGTTGTGGTTTGATGTAGTTTTTAAATAAGATACAACGTCATGATTCTGGGGTTCGCTATTCTTCTGTTGTGGTTTGATGTAGTTTTTAAATAAGATACAACCGTCATGATTCTGGGTTCCTCATTCCTCGGTTGTGGTTTGATGTAGTTTTTAAATAAGATACAACAAAAAAAACGCTAATATCATGGCAAACACGTTGTGGTTTGATGTAGTTTTTAAATAAGATACAACGACACGGCGCACGACCTCCCGGTCCACTCCGTTGTGGTTTGATGTAGTTTTTAAATAAGATACAACAGACGCCGATCACGTTCTCGTCCGGGTATTGTTGTGGTTTGATGTAGTTTTTAAATAAGATACAACGCGCTGCTTTCGAAGCGCGCCGGGCTCGCGTTGTGGTTTGATGTAGTTTTTAAATAAGATACAACTCCCCGGATGCGGCGGCACTCGTGTGCTAGGTTGTGGTTTGATGTAGTTTTTAAATAAGATACAACGGAGCGCAAAAAGGCCAACGCCGAGGCTGAGTTGTGGTTTGATGTAGTTTTTAAATAAGATACAACCATATAATGGGAAATCGAGCATCATGCATGTTGTGGTTTGATGTAGTTTTTAAATAAGATACAACGAAGGGTGCTTTCAAAAACACCATCGACAAGTTGTGGTTTGATGTAGTTTTTAAATAAGATACAACATTGAGGCGCAGCGAGAGCATGCTGCGGCGGTTGTGGTTTGATGTAGTTTTTAAATAAGATACAACATCAACCTGGAGCAGTGTATCGACACGCTGTTGTGGTTTGATGTAGTTTTTAAATAAGATACAACCCTGGTCTGCCCTCTTTCAAAATGACGGACGTTGTGGTTTGATGTAGTTTTTAAATAAGATACAACAATCAACCTGGAGCAGTGTATCGACACGCTGTTGTGGTTTGATGTAGTTTTTAAATAAGATACAACACAGGCGCGCGGCGCTGTTCCTCGGCATGTGTTGTGGTTTGATGTAGTTTTTAAATAAGATACAACGAAGCAGTCGCTGCTCTACTTCGCTCGCGGTTGTGGTTTGATGTAGTTTTAAAATAAACACGTAACGAAGTAGCGAAAAAGAGAAAAGCGTAGCGAACAGACTGATAAAGCGTTCGTTACGCTATATTTTTCTTTCGGGTGAAAGCCAGGAAAAGGTAGAATATAGACTAATGGGGCAAAAGTTCAGTTACTTTATCATTACCTGGGTAATGGTGAGAATTTTCTGGAAAACCGATGTATTTCACCGTTTGGCATAATGTGTCATAACTGTCGATAACTCACTATAAATTAATTTTGTAACCAATAGAAAGTGAGTTATGAGAAGTACATTTAAGGTCTTGTTTTACGTGAAGAAAGGCAGTGAGAAACCCAACGGCAATCTGCCTTTGATGTGTCGTATTACGGTGGATGGAGAGATTAAGCAGTTCAGTTGCAAGATGGATGTTCCCTTGCGCCTGTGGGATGTGAAAAACAACCGAGCTTCGGGCAAGAGTGTCGAAGCGCAGCGAATCAACCGTGCCGTTGACAAAATCAGAGTGGAAGTAAACCGCCGTTATCAGGAACTGATGCAGACGGACGGATATGTCACTGCCGCCAAACTCAAAGATGCCTATCTTGGTATCGGTGTCAAGCAGGAAACCCTGCTGAAACTCTTCGAGCAGCACAACAGCGAATTTGCCAAGAAAGTCGGGCACAGCAGGGCAAAGGGTACGTTCCAACGCTATGTAACCGTTTGCAAACATATCCGTGAGTTCCTGCCCCATACCTACAAGCGTGAGGATATTCCGCTGAAAGAGTTAAACCTCTCGTTCATCAACGACTTCGAATATTTCCTGCGTACAGAAAAAAGATGCCGCACCAATACCATTTGGGGCTATATGATTGTGTTGAAACATATTATATCTATAGCGAGAAATGACGGGCGTTTGCCGTTCAATCCCTTTGCAGGATATATCAATTCTCCCGAAAGCGTTGACAGAGGTTATATCACAAAAGAGGAGATACACACGATGATGAACACCGAGATGCCCGACAAGACACACGAACTTGTCCGAGACCTGTTCATATTTTCCACTTTTACAGGGTTGGCATACTCCGATGTCAAGAATCTTACGGAAGACAATCTGCAAGCATTCTTTGACGGTAACCTGTGGATTATAACCCGAAGAAAGAAAACCAACACCGAATCAAATATCCGCCTGTTGGATGTACCACGGAAGATAATTGAGAAGTACAAAGGCATGACAAGGGACAACAAGGTGTTCCCCATGCCGAGTAATACCACCTGCAACAAGATATTGAAAGCCATAGCCAAGCTATGCGGTATAAAAACGCACTTAACCTATCATGTAGCCAGACATTCGGCTGCAACCACCATCCTGCTATCCAACGGAGTACCTATTGAAACCGTCAGCAGACTGTTGGGGCATACCAACATAAAAACTACCCAAATCTACGCAAAGATAACCGCCCAAAAGATAAGTCAGGACTTGGAACAACTTTCTGACAAATTGGGAGATATGGAGAAAAGCATTTGCAGTGTCATATAATAACAATTAACCGCCAGTCGCATATTTCCTCGCTCGTCCATTAAGTTAGTACAGACTTCATTGAAAGTGAAAAGGTCAGGCGGCTGTGCCGTTTCGGGCAGAATCTTCCTCTTTCAGAGCGTATTCAGCCCGAAAACCTTTTCCCTTTCACGTCTGTACAATGGACGATGACGGCTACGGAAACAAACGACTGACGGAAAAGAATCGTCAAAAAACAAATAACAATCTAATTTGAATAGGCTAAATGCAGGCTATTCAAGTTTCATCCAAGATATAGGAATGCCATTTTTATAAGACAACAGAAAATGGTGGCAAACGGGAAACTGCACTCCCTCCAGAAAATAATAGTTTTTTGATGATGATGTTTTGCGAATGCCGTTTTCGCTTTGTTAGAATATCGTGCTTTATCCAAAGGCAAGGTACTGCTTATTCCTTTAATTTTGTTGATTGTTTTATTATCTTGAAGGCTTAGTGACCAACCGACCATGATGCCAACCGACCATTGGGCCAACCGACCAACCGACCGTTATTTGTTGGAAGCAACAAATAATATGACTAATCTTAAACAAGCATTTTATCAAAGAAAATTCTTCTATTTTTAGTCGTGATTTCCATGCTTGAATTTTATGTTCAAGCGAACATAGCAAGTTGTGTTTTGGGGCACCAGAAATATTTCCGGCGCCCCAAAACTACTTGCTAAAATCTTTCCCTCCAAAGTCAGGAAATAACGATGAAAATAGATGCGATAACATAGCATACAGTTCAAATAAAATTCGTAACTTTGCCAAATAATGTCAAGACACAAAAGGGTAAATTTATGTTTTCGGAACGCATTAAAGAACTTCGCATTCAGAATCAGATGCCACAAAGACAATTAGCGGCAGCTTTAGATATTGATACTGCAACCTATTGCAAGATAGAAAAAGGTGAAAGAAGAGCTAAAAGAGAACAAGTTTCTATTTTATCCAAGCTGTTTAATGTTAATACGGAACAGTTGTTGACTTTATGGCTCGCAGATCAAGTATCAGCGGTAGTATCAAGCGAACAGAGAATCGCTCCTCAGGCTTTATCTCTTGTCGTTGAGACATTAAAACAAGATATGTAATATGGCTAAAGTAAAATATGAGATGGTTGACCCTGATTTGGCTTCAGCTATATTAGCAGAAGCTAAGTCTATTTACGGTCTTAAAACTTACATCAGTCTGTTTAGCAGTGCCGGTGTGGGGTGTTATGGCTTTAAAGAAGAGGGGTTTTACTGCATAGCGACAGTAGAGTTATTGGAGCGGAGACTGAAAATACAGGCTTATAATCATAAGTGCGCATATAAGAGCGGTTATATCTGTGGGGATATGACGTTACAAGAAACTAAAGATAAAGTTTTCAAAGAGCTTGCCCTTTGGAAAAGAGGGTATAATATTACAGATCTTGATGTTCTCATTGCTACTCCACCATGTCAAGGAATGTCGGTTGCTAATCATAAAAAGAAAGACGAATTAAAGCGAAATTCTTTAGTCGTTGAATCTATCAAAATGACCATGCAGATTAAGCCGAAATTCTTTATTTATGAGAATGTTCGTGCTTTCTTAAATTCTGTGTGTACCGATATTGATGGCCAAGATATAACTATAAAAGAAGCGATAGACAAGAATCTTTCGGGAGACTATAACATATCGTATCAGGTTCTCAATTTTAAAGACTACGGCAATCCGTCAAGTCGTACTCGTACTCTCGTTATCGGCGTAAGAAAAGACATGAAAGAAATTACGCCGTTTGACTTATATCCAGATAAACAACCGGAAAGAACTTTGCGTCAAGTCATAGGGCATCTTCCGTCTTTGAAGAAAATGGGAGAAATATCAGCTGACGATATTTATCACAATTTCAGAAAATACTCGCCGCACATGGAAGCTTGGATTGCTGATATTAAAGAGGGGCAGTCTGCGTTTGATAATACGGATATATCGAAAATTCCGCATACAATCAAAAATGGGGTCGTTGTATATAACGCTCAAAAAAATGGTGATAAATATACTCGTCAGTATTGGGATAAGGTTGCACCATGCATTCATACACGCAATGATATTATGGCGAGCCAAAATACGGTGCATCCGACTGACAATAGAGTATTCAGCATCCGTGAGGTAATGCTGATGATGTCTGTACCATCTTCTTTCGCATGGACTGACATTCCTTTTAAGGAGTTAAATGCTTTCTCGGAAAAGCAAAAACAAGATTTCCTTAAAAAGGAAGAGATGAACATTCGGCAGAATTTAGGTGAGGCAGTGCCAACAATCATTTTTCAGCAGATTGCACATAAAATACGCACCGTACTAAATAAACCGACAATATCAGAGCAAGACATAAAATCTCTTGTTGATAGAAAAAAATTAACCACACCAACTTGTTTATTGGAGTATATTAAAACAGCTGACCATCGTAGTTTTGCGGATTTGTCTAAAATTGCGGAACTGGCGAATGCACAAAGAGAAGATAATGCTGCATATTACACAAGACAGGATATTTGCTTTTCTATTGTCAAAAATTTGCCGGACGCAAAAGAATATACCGAACTGAATATATTGGAGCCTTCGGTCGGAGTTGGTAATTTTTTACCTACCTTGATTCAAAAGTATTCAAGTGTTCCTGTGGTAAATATTGATATTGTGGATATTGATGCTGTAAGCATTGATATTTTGAAAGAATTGGTATGTAAGATAAATGTTCCCGACAATGTGCATATCAATTATATTAATGCCGATTTTTTGTTGTATGAATTCGGTAAGCAATATGATATTGTAGTAGGTAATCCCCCGTATAAAAAGCTGACAAAAGAAAAAGAGCTGCTATCCAAATATAAATCAGATACATACAACAAAGACACTAATAATATATTCTCATTCTTTATAGAGAAAGCAATGAGAATAGGAAATATTGTATCATTGATTGTACCTAAAAGCCTAATCAATGCTCCTGAATTCAATTTGACTCGTTCATTGATGAAAGGAAAGAGAGTGTCTCATATCATAGATTTTGGAGAGAAAGGATTTAAAGGAGTTAAGATTGAGACTATCTGCTTTATTCTTGACACACAGAAAAAACCAAGCAATACGATTGTCGAATCTTACATAACAAATACTGTATCGGCTCATGAACAGAAATATTTAATGGATGACAAATTCCCGTATTGGATAATCTATCGAAATAATGAGTTCGATGAAGTGGCAGACAAGATGGATTTCAATGTGTTCAGAGCATATAGAGACAGAGTGATTACCAAATCAATGACAAAGAGCAGTGGGAAGATAAGGGTATTGAAATCCAGAAACATAGGGAATAACGAAATTATCAATATCCCTGAATATGACAGCTATATTGATGATCTAAATGGTTTAGATGTTGCAAAATACCTAAATCAAACAAATTGTATCCTATTGCCGAATCTAACATATAACCCACGCGCTTGCTTCTTGCCAAACGGATGTATTGCAGATGGCTCTGTCGCAATTCTTACATTAGTGAATGGCAATGATGTCGTTTCTAAAGACGATTTGGCGTTTTACGCTACAGATAGCTTTACGCGATTTTATGCGATTGCACGTAATTTGGGAACGCGTTCTCTAAATATAGATAATAATTCTGTTTTCTTCTTTGGAAAACTTAAATCTCAACGAGTATGAGAAATGTTATAGATGAATATCTTAGCCAATTCGATTTGGATATAAGAAAGTCTCACGACGCAAGATATGTAGACCAGAAGTGTACACCCGATATTGTATGCTTTATGGCTGATTGTGTTATGAATATGGTTGCAACTAAACCAGTTTTTGTAATCAATGATGTATGGGACACTCAGTATTTTATACAAAATTCCAGAGTGATATTCAATAAGCCTTGGGCTAACGACAAGAAAGCCTATAATGAATACAACAAAGTCCTTTCGCAGCCACTCAAGTTGTTAGCTTATGCTCATATTTTGAATGTTGAAACAATAAACGGTTCGCTTACATTCTCTGTCGCAAATGAAGATTTGTTGGATTATATTTCAAGAAAAGACCGCAACGCATACAACTTCTTATACTGTTACTTTATGAAAGTTATGTCTGATAGTGGCTTTATGAAATATTTTGAAGAATATGCAGAAGATAGCATTGATAATCCAATTGCTGCGAGAGACGAAATTTATGACAGATATTTCAAGTTGATAAATGGAAATACTCCGTCTCATTCTCGATTGGATATCAGGCGTATGTTTCATAAGGTTTTCAATGTGTACGCAGCTGAACATCATTTGCATGGCAGCAATGGTAAGATTACATATTACTCTGATTTGATGTACAACAAAAAGAATTGGCGTGATATGGATAAAGATAAGACCGTAACACGCCAAGAGGCAATGACACCTGAAAAGATAGAAAAGCAAGAAGCTATAAATACATATTATGTACAGAAAGCAATCGCTTTAATTCGTAAAATTCAAAAGGTTAGTGAAGTCAATGATAGTTGGGGTAATGGGGAAGCTACGCAGGTTCACCATATATTCCCCAAATCACAGTTTCCACAGATTGCTCATTATGTTGAAAACCTGATATTGTTGACTGCAACCCAGCACAATACAAAAGCGCATCCAAACAACAAAACTCAGCAGATAAATAAAGACTATCAATTAGTTTGCTTGTTGGCAAAAGCTGATACAATTGAAAATTCATTGCGGCTTGTTGGGGATAAATATTATCGAAAAGAGTCATTTGTATATGTTATAAACACAGGCTTGACGGCTGATTTCAGCACAAGTCTGACTTTCGATGAAATAAAAACAAAATTAGTTCAAATTTATAACGCTGCATAATGAAATTAGGCTATGATTAAACGAATTTCTTCAATTAAGAACTTGGGGATTTACAAAGATTTTAAGTGGGACGCAAATACTCCTGATTTTAATGATAAAAATATCATTTATGGCTGGAATTATTCGGGGAAAACAACTCTTTCTCGTTTGTTTAGAATTTTAGCGAATAAAAGTGAACTAGAAAATGAATATAAAGCTGTTGAATTTTCTGTACAATTAGAAAATGGTAAAAATATTACAGAATCTAATCAATTGGATAATTCATTAGATATCGTTGTATTCAACTCAGATTTTATTAAAGATAATCTACACTTCGATAGTGCTGAGCACAAGATAAAAGGAATCCTTTTTGATATTGGCGAAGAAAGTGCGGATATACGCGAAAAATTGAACAACGTACAAAAGCAAATAAATGAAATAAACGAATGGCTACGGCAAAACCATCAATATGTTGATGCTTTCAACAATTTTGAAAATTTATTCACCTCAGAGTCTAAGAAAATTAAAAACGAACATTTTGAAAGTTCGATAGAATTCAATAAAGGTCATTTTAAGCGTATATTAGAAAGCATTGATCCCAAATCTCTACAATCACATATAATATTAGAACTAACTAAATTGTCTGAGATACGAGCAAATGCATTAGCAAAGGAACCATTGGCTAAAATTGAAGATGTTGTATTACCATTGTCCTTTAAATCCATTATAGAAGAAACTGCATTATGTCTCTCAAGTGAGCCGTCCTTATCTGAAGATGATGTTCTATTAGAACAAAACACAGAACTATATATGTGGAGTAAGCATGGTAAAGAAATATATGAACAATATCCTGATATACAGCGATGTGCATTTTGTGGTAGTATATTGACAAATGAACGTCGGAAATTTTTGAATACATACTACAATAATGAGGCTGCAAAACTTAGAACTAGGATTAATTCATTGCTTCAACAAATAGATAATGAAGCATCTATAGTTATTGACAATGTATATACAACATATAGTCCAAATGATTTTATAGAGAGTTGTAAATCAGAGTTTAAAAATCAGGTATACTTATTTGGTGATATTAAAATTGCATATTTGAATGAGCTAAATAAATGTAAGGCTGCGTTAATAGACAAAATGGATAATAATCTGTTTATTGAAAAGAAGTTGCCTAATATCGATTACTCGGTTGAAACTACATTAGCACAATGGCTAAGTCAAACTCACGAAATTGTTGTAAAGCATAATAAAACAGTTTCTGATTTTCAAGCTATTAAAAATGATGCTATAAATAAATTTAAAAAGCATCTTGTAGCGAAGTTCCTTTGTGATAACAAGTACTACACCATTAAGTTACAAAAAGATAAGCAAGAAATCGAAATTCAGAAATATAAGAAAAATCTTCTTGATAAGCAAACGGAACAAGTAGAGTTACTCTCAAAACTTAAATCCATCATAAAAGGTAAAGAAAATTTAAACCGTTTTATACAATTATTTTTGAATAGAAATGATATTTCTGTTGAAGTTGCAGAAAACGATTTCTTCATCCTTAAAAGGGGTAACAGTATTGCAAATAACTTGAGCGAGGGAGAGAAGACGGCTATTGCATTCTCTTATTTCATGGTTACTTTAGAAAGTCTATTTGAGGAAAATAAGTTACAAGATACTATTGTGTTCATAGACGATCCAATCTCGAGTTTAGATGCGAATCATATAGCACAAATTTCGTCCTTGATAAACAGTTTCTTTTTCAGAAAAGACTCAACTGGGAAAGTTACCAATTGTTTTAAACAGCTATTTTTGTCAACACATAATTTTGAGTTTTATAGCTTTTTGCGTGATGCGAACAATATTAAGAGAAAGAAGAAAGTATTATCAGAAGATGGTAAGAAAGAAGAACATCCTAGTTGTAATTATTATATGCTTAAACGAGTCGCAGAAAATAATGTGCAATTAATAAAATTACCAAAATCATTCTCTAATTATAATTCCGAATACCTCTTTTTGTTTGACGAAATATGCGAGTTTAAAGACAAAGGATGCCCAGAAGATCGGTCTTATCTAATGCCAAATGTTATAAGACGCTTCCTTGAAATATATACATTAATTAAATTACCTGGTAATAAAGATGAAATTGACAATAGAGTTAAGCTGCTAATAGGTGATGTTAATGAACTAAAAATACTACATTATTTTTCACATTTTACTTCTCCAGAAAGAATAACAAAGCATACTGAATTGGTTTTAAAGATTCCAGACTTAGTTGATGATTTATTTGTATTGCTTAGAAAAGATGAAGTTCACTTTAATTCATTATTGTCTGGTGTTGGACGAAATTCTATATAATATTTGGGCGAATGTAATTTAAGTTATGTATATTTGTCCGATATGAGTTATTTGATAGTAAAAACACAGCAAATCGCTGAAAATAGCACGGTTGCCAAGTCGTTACCTTTACTTTTCAGATACTCCGTTAAATGTTTATCCCTTAAACGGTTACATAAAACCGTTCACGATCTAAAATAAGATACAACGTGATGCCGAAGCCCGACCAGTTCGGACAGTTGTGGTTTGATGTAGTTTTTAAATAAGATACAACAATGCGTTTGCGTTCGTCTTCGTCCATGAGTTGTGGTTTGATGTAGTTTTTAAATAAGATACAACTTTACAACTTTGAGATAGAGCGCACCGAATGTTGTGGTTTGATGTAGTTTTTAAATAAGATACAACAAAGAGTATCCGGCATTTTATCTTTCGCTGATAGTCACTCATATCGGATAGATACGACAAGCCGCCTGTAAGGATCAGGCGCTTGTTTTAATCTTATTATTGCTTGATATTCGTGTTTTTGTAGCAACATGCAAGCAATCAGACTTTTTTCGTATCACGGCTAAAAGATGTATTGTATGCCATTCAATAAGTTAAAAACTGTTCTAACGAAATTCCATAAATTGAAATATTAGGAAATAATGTCAAAGGTTGTAAAGACGAGGTTGAGAGTTGTCTAAGCTTGCGACCGCTCCCATTCCCATCGGGAACAATCCGGGAGCAATTAAAAAAACAAAAAATCGCTAACAGTTAAATTATTAACTTGTTAGCGATTTTCCTTGTACCCGGAGCCGGTCTACGGATTGTGTTGTCCTTAAATGGCACCGGCGATAAAAATCAAGC
>OFFF01001310.1_pt1 | contig 16143 bp, 14 predicted proteins | sample 1521301 | NCBI WGS metagenome assembly OFFF01 (sample SAMEA3504101, study PRJEB24116) | mouse gut metagenome | biome: mouse gut; feature: mouse-associated habitat; material: faeces | place: Denmark | collected 2011
GGTTTTGGGGGTCGGTCTGCTCCTAAAGATTATGGTGCTAACTTCTAAACACGGGTCTTGACAGACAGCGCATATGCTGTTATAAATGATTCTAGGGCTGAAGTTGCTCAATCATTATCATAGAAAATCAATATTTGCAGACTTTTCTTCCTATATCCACAGTTGGTTTATGACATGCTGCAGACCGCCGGAATTTACAGTAGGAAAATGGGCAAAGATATCTTGCCGACGGTCGGCAGTGGGGATACACGGCAAGTATTACCGATGTGTAGTACAAATCGAGCCTGCAATAACCGGAGGAATGATTTATGCATAGGTTACATATCGGCGTCCATGGGCACCGTTCTGCCGGGACGAAGGACATGACACAGGGCAATCCTTACTCCCTGATGGTGGGTTTTGCGCTGCCCATATTGTTAAGCCAGATTTTCCAGCAGCTGTACAACACGGCGGATGCCTTTATCGTGGGAAAGTGCCTGGGGACTAACGCCCTGGCGGCTGTCACCTCCTCCGGCACGCTGATTTTCCTGATGATCAGCTTCGTCATGGGCACGGCCATGGGGGCGGGGGTGGTCATCTCCAGGTATTTCGGCGCGGGAAAGGAAGAGGAGGTCTCCCGGGCCATCCACACGGTGCTGGCCTTCGGCATTGTAAGCGGAGTCGTTCTGACTATCGTGGGCGTGGCCCTGACCCCCACCTTCCTGGCCTGGATGCAGACGGATCCGGAGGTGATGCCTGAGGCGGTGGAGTATTTCCGCTATTACTTCCTGGGCTCCCTGGCGATGGTGATGTACAATATCTGCCGCAGCGTCATCAACGCCCTGGGGGACAGCCGCAGGCCGCTGTATTACCTGATTTTTTCCTCGCTGCTGAACATTTTCCTGGATTGGCTGTTCCTGGCGGTGTTCCACTGGGGTGTCTGGTCGGCGGCGGTGGCCACGGTGCTGTCCCAGACGGGGAGCGTGGTGCTGTGCATGGCCTATCTGCTGCGGAAGGGTAATATCTTCACGGTGGAGCTGCGGAAGATTCGGTTCCACCGGGACATGTTCTCGGAGATCGTCCGCTACGGACTGCCCTCCGGGGTGCAGAACTCCGTGATTGCCTTCGCCAATGTCATCGTCCAGTCCCAGATTAATTCCTTCGGCAAGCTGGCCATGGCGGCCTACGGCACTCACGCCAAGATAGAGGGCTTCGCCTTTCTGCCCATCACCAGCTTCAACATGGCCAGCACCACCTTCATCAGCCAGAACCTGGGGGCGAAGCAGTACGACCGGGCGAAGAAAGGTGCGCGGTTCAGCATCCTTGCGGCGATGCTCCTTGCGGAACTGATCGGAGTGTGCTGCTTTGCCTTTGCGCCTTACCTGATCGGCTTTTTCGACCAGACCCCCGGGGTGATTGCCTATGGGGTGCAGCAGGCCCGGACGGCGGCGCTGTTCTATTGTCTGCTGGCGTTCTCTCATTCGGTGGCGGCTGTCTGCCGGGGAGCGGGCAAGGCCTTTGTGCCCATGTGCGTCATGCTGTCGGTGTGGTGCGTGATACGTATCCTTTACATCATCCTGGTGATGCGGCTGACCGGGGAGATTGGCTATATTTACTGGGCTTACCCCCTGACCTGGGGAATCAGCTCCGTGATTTATCTGATATATTACCTGCGCTCCGACTGGGTGCATGGATTTGAAAAATGAGGATGCCAGAAGAAAGGGAACACATATGATTTTCGGAAAACATATCAATCGATACTATTTCAAATATGCAGTCTGGCTGCTGTTCGGCCTGTCTGCCCTGGTGCTGGTGGACTTTCTGCAGCTGGAGATCCCCAAGATCTACCGGCTGGTGATCAACGGCATGAACAGCGGCAGCGTCAGCGTGGACGGCGTCCAGACGGCCTTCGACATGGATTTTCTGCTGGACGGCATCTGCATGCCCATGCTGAAGATTGTCCTGGCCATGGTGTTCGGGCGCTTCCTGTGGAGGATATGCTTCTTCGGCGCGGCGGTGCGGCTGGAGGCGGATCTGCGCAACCGGATGTTCGACCATGCCAAGGACCTGAGCCGGGAATACTACCAGGTCAACAAGGTGGGGAACCTGATGAGCCTGTTCACCAATGACCTGGACACCGTGCAGGAATGCTTCGGCTGGGGCGTGCTGATGTTCTTCGATGCGCTGATGCTGGGTGTGCTGGCGGTGATGAATATGTGGAAGATGGATCCCGGATTGACAGTATTGTCCCTGATTCCCATGGCCTTTCTGCTGGCGGCGGCCACAATAATCGGGAAGCAGATGATGAAGAAGTGGGACATCCGCCAGGAGGCCTTCTCCAGGCTCTCGGATTTCTCCCAGGAAAGCTTTTCCGGCATCGCGGTGATCAAGGCCTTCGTCAAGGAGGCCAAGGAGCTGATGGCTTTCCGGAAGCTGAACGAGGAGAACGAGAAGGCCAATATTGACCACACCAAGTCTTCCGTGCTGCTGCGCATCATCGTGAGTCTGTTCGTGGAGAGCGTCATCTGCGTGATCCTGGGCTACGGCGGCTACCTGGTGTACAAGGGGCGGTTCAACGCGGGCCAGCTGGTGGAGTTCATCGGCTATTTCAACGCGGTGATCTGGCCTATCATGGCAGTGTCCGAGCTGATCGACATGACTTCCCGGGGCAAGGCCTCTTTAGACCGGCTGGGGGAGCTGCTGGACGCGAAGATTGACGTGGTGGACAGGGAGGGTGCCAAGAGCCTGGAACGTGTCCGCGGGGACATCGAGTTCCGGAATCTGACATTCCGGTATCCCGACGGGGAATATGACGTATTGAAAAATATATCCTTCACCATCCAGGCGGGAGAGAACGTAGGTTTGGTGGGCAAGACCGGCACCGGCAAGACAACTTTGGTGGACCTGATCCTGCGCACTTACAATGTGCCGGACGGGACGCTGTTCATTGACGGCAATGACGTGAACGATGTAAAGATTCGGGACTTGCGGGCGGGCTGCGCCTATGTGCCCCAGGATAATTTCCTGTTCTCCGACACCATTGAGAACAATATCGCCTTCGGCGTGGAAGAGCACAACACCAGAGCCGTCACCCAGGCGGCCAGGCTTGCGGACGTGCACAGCAATATCAAGGAGTTCCAGCAGGGCTACAACACCATCCTGGGGGAGCGGGGCGTGACGGTGTCCGGAGGCCAGAAGCAGAGGATTTCCATCGCCAGGGCGCTGATGAAGGACGCGCCCATATTGATTCTGGACGATTCCGTGTCCGCCGTGGACACCAAGACCGAGGCGGCCATCCTGGAGAACCTTCGGGAGGCCAGGCGGGGCAAGACCACCATCCTGATTGCCCACAGGGTCACCACCATTGAGAAGATGGATAAGATTCTGTTCGTGGAGGACGGGGAGCTGGTGGCGGCGGGGCCTCACGAGGAGCTGTATGAGACCTGTCCGGAATACCGGAAGATGGTAGACCTCCAGAAGCTGGAGGAGGAAGGAGATGTCCGCAATGAATGAGTATCTGCCTGTATTGATTGTGGGAGGCATCATAGGGGCTTTCACCATTGTCTTTCTGCTGGCCTACGCGGCGCTCCGGAAGGAGACGGACCGGCCGGACAAGGAGAGGAACATACCGGACAGGGAAATCGTCCGGCGGCTGATGCAGTATGCGAAGCCTTATTGGAAAAGCTTTGTCCTGGTATTTTTCGTCATGCTGTTTTCCATTGTGTATGACCTGGTGTCCCCGCTGATCATCGGACGAATCCAGGGCCTGATCAAGGATGATTTTGAACTGGGCCAGCTGTACGCCATGGTGGGGATGTACGCGGGGATTTTGGTGGTATCCATGATCTGTACTTATCTGCAGGCCATGATTCTGCAGAAGACCGGCCAGAAGATCCTGTCCCAGATCCGGATGGACGTGTTCACCCATATCGAGACTTTGAGCCATGAGCAGCTGAACAATATCCCTGTGGGCAAGCTGGTGACCAGGGTCTCCAACGACCCCAATGCCATCTCCTATATGTTCACCAATATCCTGGTGACGCTGGCGAAGAATTCCATGGTGATTGTAGGGGTGCTGGGGGCCATGCTGATGCTGAACTACGCGCTGACGCTGATGGTGCTGTGCTTCGTGCCCTTTGTGGTGGTGTTCACCGTGATTTTCCGGAAGTTCTCCCGCAGGGTGCACCTTCAGGTGAACGATGCCACCACGGACATCAATACCTATCTGTCCGAGAACCTGTCCGGCATGAAGATCACCCAGATTTTCAACAGGGAGGAGAGGAAGCTGGATGATTTCCTTAGCCGCAGCCGCAAGCTCCAGAAGGCCAAGTCCAACCGGATGTTCGTCTTCGGCATTTTCCAGCCCATGGTCTATATGCTGTTCATCTCCTCGAACTTGTGTTTGTTCTATTTCGGGGCCAAGGGCTATATCAAGGACATCCATTATTTCGGTCAGGTGATCGACAGCAGTATCATGGTGTCCTTTTATATGTATATTTCCCGGTTCTTTAACCCTATCCAGAGCCTGGCGGAGCAGTTCGACATGCTGCAGCGTTCTTTTGCGGCGGCGGAGAAGATCTTCACCATCCTGGACATGGTGCCGGAGGTGGTGGATGAGCCGGATGCCATGGAACTGCCGGAGATTCGGGGGGAGATTGAGTTCCGGGACGTGTGGTTTTGCTATAAGCCGGATGAATGGGTGCTGAAGGGCGTCTCTTTCCATGTGGAGCCCAAGCAGACGGTGGCTTTCGTGGGCTCTACCGGTTCGGGGAAGACTACAATCCTTAGTCTGATCTGCCGCAATTATGATATCCAGAAGGGGCAGATCCTCATCGACGGCATCGATATCCGGAAGATAAAGATTTCTTCTCTGCGGCGGCATTTCGGCCAGATGCTTCAGGATGTGTTCCTGTTCTCCGGCGATATCCGCAGCAATATCCTGCTGCGCAAGGAGGACGTGACGGACGGGGAAGTGTGGGATGCCTGCCGCTATGTGAACGCGGATACCTTTATCGGCAAGCTGGAGAACGGCCTGGACGAGGTGGTGCGGGAGAGGGGCAACAATTTCTCCGCGGGCCAGCGGCAGCTCCTTTCCTTTGCCCGCACGATCATCCATAAGCCCTCGGTGATGATCCTGGACGAGGCCACCGCCAATATCGACACGGAGACGGAGCTGCTGATCCAGGACAGCCTGGAGAAGATGAAGAATATCGGCACCATGCTGATCGTTGCACACAGGCTTTCCACCATCCAGCACGCGGACAATATCATTCTGCTGTCCCACGGCCAGATTGTGGAGCAGGGCAGCCACCAGGAGCTGCTGCACCAGAAGGGGCGGTATTACGATCTGTATACCCTGCAGTACAATAAGCAGCTGCTGCAGAATGCCTGAGCGGCTGCGGAGGATTATCGGTTCCTTTCTGTATTGCTCAGAAAATCCTGTACCGTAGAGAACAGCTTGACTATATCGATGGGTTTGCCCAAATGGGTGTTCATACCGGCAGAAATGACGAGATGTTTGTCTTCCTCAAAAGCGTTTGCGGTCATTGCCATAATGGGCAGATTAGCCAGGCGAGGGTCTTGGATGGTTTTGGTGGCTTCGATGCCGTTCATCGCAGGCATCTGGATGTCCATGAGAACCAGGTCATAGGGATTGTGGAGATGGATCCGCCGGCGGGCGTGAATTTCAGGGCATTGCTCAGCACGTTCAGCAGCACCTGGTTCAGCCGCAGCTGGTCACAGACTACATAAGGATGATTCAGGGCATTGGTGTCAAGATGGAAATGCAGCCCCTTGACCTTGGAATCGGAAAAAGCGGCTTCCGATAGGGCAGCCGCTTTTTCCGCAAGGATATCAGAGGGCAGGGGTTCCCCCGTCTGACTTTTATGGACAGTCAAAATAAGGATATAATTCAGACGTTATTAAGATTCCGCAACCGTTCTTCTATCCTGTCCAGGTCTTCTTTTTTGTCCTCATAAATTGTATAGCGCATCCATTTGGTCAGGAAATCATCCTGGAATGCCGCAAGCACTTTTGCGGCGATGGGATTGCAGAAGGAATATGCAGAAAGGTACGACTGGCTTGTGAAAGAATTTACCGACTGGGCGTTTACCTTTATGACAAGCTTCCTTTATTACATGGATTATGATACGATTGACGAACAGACACGCAGCCTGTACCGTCAGGGCATTTCCGCTTTCGGCGGCATAGCCCCGACTTACCGGATCGCGCTTGAAAAGGATTCGCCCGTCATCGTATGGGATTTCCACTCCCTGCTCGTCATGGTGCAGATGTGCTTCTCATTCATGCTCACGGATAAAGACAGTGATATGCGCATGTGCAAACATTGTAAGAAAGCCTTTGTCGCAAGCAGGAAAGGGAATGAATTTTGCAGCCAGAGGTGCAAGAACCAGTTTAATGTATATAAATCAAGGGAAAAGAAGAAAGGGAACAAAAGAGATGATTGAAAATAGAAATGTAAATATCATAACCGATGCAGATGGTAAAAGGCTGGTCTTGATTAACGATATCCGTTTCAAGGGCAAACGTCAGATTGACTGGGATGATGTAAAGCAGTATCTTGAAGGATATGTCGGGGACTATTATGAGATTGAGGAAAATGCGGAACGTATTTATATCGGAAGTGAACTTCCTGAAGAATATACAGAATCAGAAAGCCGTAAAAGCCTTATGGGTGCAAATGCAAAAGCGAAGGCAAACGCCGCTACTGCGATACCAGAGCTGATACAGATAGCATCTAACCCGGCTTTTGAAGAAAACCGCAAGGAAAAACACAATAAAAACGCAAAATACGGCTGGTACAGGTATGATGTCCGTTTTGCCCTCCCGGTCTATGAGAAAAATGTGCTTGTAAGATACAATATCTTCTATGCCCGTCTTTTGATTAACCATGCCGAAAATGGCAGGAAGTATCTGTATGACATTTTGGCAATAAAAAAAGAAACGAGCAAGCCGTAGCAAGATGTACGGTGAAAACCCATTTCTTATTGTCAATAATAAACTATTTTTTAATTCCTGTCAATCCCTAATTTTGATTTTTTTCAAAATGCCCTTGGAATCGGAAAAAGCGGCTTCCGATAGGGCAGCCGCTTTTTCCGCAAGGATATCAGAGGGCAGGGGTTCCCCCGTCTGACTTTTATGGACAGTCAAAATAAGGATATAATTCAGACGTTATTAAGATTCCGCAACCGTTCTTCTATCCTGTCCAGGTCTTCTTTTTTGTCCTCATAAATTGTATAGCGCATCCATTTGGTCAGGAAATCATCCTGGAATGCCGCAAGCACTTTTGCGGCGATGGTAAGCTGTATTTTTGCTTTCTCGTTCTCGCCTGTTTCCTGATAATAGTCGGCAAGGCATTCCAACATATCCACCAGGCTGCCCACGGACAATACTTTCTGCTTTTCGGCTGCCTGGAATTTCTCCTCTCCCTCTAACAGGGCGGCTGCCAGCTCCAGCTTGGTGAAGTAGATTTCTGGAATCTGCTCAATGGCGTCCCTGGCAAGGCCGTACTCGCCGATTGCCTTATAGGTTCCGGCCAGGATTCGACAGGCATCGTATTTTACTTCATCGTCCTTCGTCCCTTCTATGAGGGATTTGCATATGGTGATGACTTCATCGCTGCGCTCAGGCACCGGGATGGAATAAATCAGGCAATTCAACAGGATGTCATTGCCGGGATATTTTTTCAGCCCTTCCCGCAAGATTTCTTCGCATTTTGCATCGTCGATACCGCGGTAGGGATAGGATGCATCTACGATTTCCCGTACTTTTTTGTCTATTTCATAGTAGTTGAAGTCGAACAGTTCATCTATGGACACTTCAAAAAAGGATGCGATGGACGGTATCAGGGTGATGTCCGGCATCGTGGAGCCGCTTTCCCATTTGCTGACTGCCTGGAAGGATACCCCTAAGTATTGCGCCAGGACTTCCTGGGAGATATTCTTCTGTCTTCGCAGAGTTCTGATTTTCTTTCCTATTGTCAATTCCATTTTACTTCCTCCTATTTATAGTTCCGCGTCTGCCCCGCCCGGTACCCAGGCATAGCAGAGAATTTTCGTCCGCGGAAGGGATGCGTCCGCAAATCCTCTGGGGTACCGAGCGGGTCAGCCGCTGTTTATAGTTCCGCGTCTGCCCCGCGGATTTCGTTTTTGCTGATGGGGCTATAGTGTTATTTTTTTGTCGGCGACTTTTATTAAGTCAGGGTCGTGGGAGATATAGAGGATGGTCTTCGATGACTTTGCTATATAGCCCCGGAGCCATTCCACAGTTTTTTCGTCCAGGTTGTTGCTTGGTTCATCGAATATCAGGAAAGGCGTGTCCTTCAGCAGGGCCCTGGCCAGGGACACCCGCTGTCTCTCCCCGCCGGACAGGGTGTCCCCAATCAGAGAGACCTCCCTGTCGGCAAGATAGCCGATGCCCAGTTCCGCCATGACTGTCTCCACCTGTTGGCTGTCCGCCGCCGGATTCCCCAGATGGACATTCTGCCGTATGGTGCCGCCGAACAGATAGGGATCCTGCTCCACGAAAGCCAGCTGTCTGCGCCAGCTTTCCGGGGAGATTTCCCGAAGCTCCTCCCCGCCCAGGCGGATGCTGCCCTGGTATTCCCGCAGCGCCCCGCCCAGTATCTTCACCAGAGTGGACTTCCCGCTGCCGTTTCTGCCGCATATGGCCGCCTTGTCCCCCTGTCTGATGGAGAAACACAGCCCGTCAATGGCCTTTTTGTCCCCGTAGGAGAAAGAAAGGCCCTCCGCACGGATTTCCGTCACCGCTCCGGCATCCTTGCCCGAAAGGTCTTCCGCGCCCCTGTACAGCACTGCTACGCGCTCCGCCTGATTGCCCAGTATGGGCTTTTGGCGCAGAAGGAATCCCATGTGCCCGATAAAACCGTTCCAGATTGGGAAAAATGCCACCATGGACACCACGTCCCCCGGCGTGATCCGCCCCTCTGTCATGAAGGCTGTCCCGGCGAACAAAAGGAGCAGCAGACAGAAGGTGTCCAGGAAGGAAAGGATGCTCTCCGCGGTGACGGAACATGCTGTGCTTCCCCGCAGCGTATGCCGATAGTAGCTCTCGAAGCATCGGTCGAACCGTTCCAGAAAAGCCCCGAAGAGTCCATACAGCCTGGCGGCACAGGGGTTGCGCGTCATTTCTGTCTCGTAGGCACGCACCTGTGTCCTGTACTCCCTCTCCTGGCGGTCATACTTTCCCTCCAGCTTTCTGACAGCCACAGGGACGCAGAATTTCAGCGCCGAGACCCCGGCGGCCAGGAAGGCATACAGGGCATGGATGCCCACCGCCAGGTAGACCACATAGGGAAGGAGCAGCGCCAGGACGACACATTTTCTCGCCATCTCCAGCCAGCTGCAGCGCAGATCGATGGGATCCTGCTCCAGACGGTACTGGGCTTCCCCGGCGGTAAATCCGGTTCCTTCCAGATAAGTCTTGTCCAGATACCTGGCAAGCACGAACCGGTCATGCTTCAGGGAATTGGAAAAATGCAGCAGCTCGCTGACCAGGCCGAAAGCCGGGACAATCACCAGGGCGGCCAACAGGCACAGCGCCAGTTCCCCCGCGTTCTCAAGCCCGGCATCCCGGTCAAGGCGAAAGACGGCATCCGCAAAATGCCCCAGCGTCACCGCCATGTACACTGCCAGCAGCTCGCCGATGGCATCCCCCGCCACCCCGAAGACCAGGGCCGGGAGCATGGCTTTCCTGCAGTCCCTGTATACGGTTTTCTTCCATGGAATATCCTTCTTCCATGGAATGTCCTTCTTCCATGGAATGTTCTTCTTCCATGGAATGTCTTTCTTCCATTTGATGGTCATCTGCGGTCAGTCTCCTTTCCCTGTAATGTCGTTTTCCTTCGATGTATAGCCATGGAGATTGTCCCCGGCTGTCCTCAGCTGCCCTTCTGCACACAGATATGTTTCCTCCGAGATGCTGTCGAAGACGCTGTCATGGGTGACGATGACCGTGCTGCGGCAGCGCCCCCTGACCATCTCCGTCAGCTTCTGTCTGCCCTTCTCGTCCAGGGAGTTCGTGGGCTCGTCCAGAAGCATGAGCAGGGGATCCGCCGCAAAGGCCAGCGCCAGGAACACCTTTTTCCTCTCTCCGCCGGAAAGGCTGTCAATGGGGTGGTTGCGGATCAGGTCTTCCCCAAGGCAAAGCTCCCGGGCTAGCTCCTCCGCCCGCCCGGCCGCTTCCGGGATGCTCATCCTGTAGAGCTCAGAGGCGGGGAAGCTGAAGGTCTCGTCCTCCTGGGGAAGGTAGAAGATGTCCCGGGGGAAGCTGTCGTCTGACAGGTTTTCAGGTGCTACGCCCCCGACTTTGATTTCTCCCTCCCCACAGCGCAGCATTCCGGCCACCAGGCGCAGCAGAGTGGATTTCCCTGTGCCGTTGGGCCCCTTTATGACCACAGTGCGTCCCTTCCCGAAAAAGGCATGTGCCCCTCCAAAGAGGGTCTTGTCTCCGTAGGAATAAGACAGATTGATAATCGAGATGTCCGGGACAGAGATTCCGGCAGTCTCCCTTTGCGGAGGAATGACAGAAAAAGGCCCGGATTCCAGCCGGTTCTCGGCGACTTTTGCCACACCGAACCTTGCTATCATGGAGAAAGCCTTCTTCGAAGCGCCGAACAGGCCTCCTGACAGCGCAATGGCCTGGATTCCTGTCTCCAGGGGCACATATCCTCCCAGCACCAGCACGCCTGTGACCCCATAGACACCATAGCCAAGCAGCATGGAGACCAGTTCCTCCAGCGTGCTTTCCGCCGTTCCTGTGTAGATGCTGGAAGAACCTATCTTCCTGTATTTTTTGTGGTAGCGCTCCAGCTCTCCCAGCCACCAGTTTTTCAGGCTGTACATTTTGATAGCCAGGAAGCCCTCACATCCGCTCACCACGAAATCCGTGAGCTGGGCTTCTATGTCCCGGCAGTTGTCGTAGTTCACCTGTAGGAATCTGCGAACCAGGAAAGGCGGAATCAGCTGCAACAGGGACATGCCGGCCAGGAGCAGCGCCATCTGCCAGCTTTGGGCAGACAGGAATATAAGGTAGGCGGCAAAGGTGGCGATGCCTGTGAGCCATTCCGGATACAAGGTGGCAATCTTCTCCGTTACGGTGCCGAAATCCTCATGGAGATTTTCTATCGTGTCGCCGTGGCCGGAGGAAGCCAGGGATGCCAGCGGGCTGGCGGCCAGTCGGCCGTACAGGTAGAGCTTGCAGCGGTGGAGCGCTTTCGCTTTCAGCCTTTGCGACAGGATGCCGCCGCCGATTTCCAGCAGAAGCATCCCTGAGATGACTGACAGCAGCGCCGCCCCTTGTCCCAGGACGACAGCGGCGTTTCCGGCACCGGCGGCGGAAACGGTGCGGGAGAGCAGACTGGCCGTCAGGATGCTTATGGGGATGCGGATTGTCTTCAGGATACCGTTCAAGGCAGCTACTGTCCGGAGCTCCTTTTTGAAATGGCCTGTCATTTTTGCCCCTCCTTTCTCGGTTTTCTTTCATCTTACAGAAACGGGCGATGATTTACAATAACCCATTGCTGGAGAATTATTCAACTAATAATAGAAAATCTGGGATGAGCATATATGGCTGGGGGACTTTCGTTGTAGTTTACTGCAAATTTTATCGGTGGGCAGTATAAAAGGCAATGAAATTTTTCCACCTGCGCGGTTGCAATTTTTTATGAATACAAAATAAATACAAAGGTACCTTGATAAAATGCGGAAGGCGGATTAAAATATAAAGGTACCGAAATAAAATTGTAGATAAAAAAGTAGTTCCGGAAAACAGGCCCTCAGCATTTGCAGAAGCGGTGTCATGTATTTGGCCAGAAAGGCACCCGGAAGAGAGACGGAACCAGAAACAGGCAAAAATCCGGAAAGCTGCATGTCAGGCAATCTGGAGATTCTGAGAGGGCATAAGGAATTGTCTACAAATAACTGCTGCAAGTTTATGGCAATTTTTATTGTATTTCCGGGCTTTTGCCTGAAGCAATTGCAGCAGTTATTTTCCGACAATTCCTAAAAGAAAACAGGAGGACTGAGGAAATGTTGGAACAAATGGAAAAGGAAAATTTATCTGAAAAGATGTCATATACTGAGCACGCACAGGAGATGGATATTAACAAAAAACTAATTATAAATATGCGTGATTTAAACCATGTCATGCGCTCGCTGTACGAGGGAAAGGCCAGCCAGCAGCGCATCCTGATTATTCTGAATGAGGTGGGGAGCATTACCCAGCGGGATCTGACCATGCGCCTGGGGATACAGCCGGGTTCGGCCAGCGAGATTCTCTCCAAGCTGGAAAATGCCGGGCTTATCCAGCGCGCTATCAGCGAGACGGACAGAAGGACTGCCAATATCTCGCTTACGGAGCTGGGAATCCAGAGGGCGGTCGAAGCGGCCGGGCAGCGCAGCAGAAGGCATGTGGAAATGTTTGCCTGTCTGTCGGAGAGCGAGAAGGAAGATTTGCTGGCGCTGCTGGAAAAGGTCAATGAGGACTGGGCGCGCCGGTATAGGACCGCGGCAGAGGAAGGCGGAGGAAAACATCACCGCCATGGACATGAGTGTGAGCGCAGATGCGAGGGCGGCCATGGCGGCAGAGATTGCCATGGGCACAGGCATGATGACCGGGAGGGCGGCGAGGACGGGCACAAGCATGGGCATGGCGGCGAGGACCGCCACGGGCACGAGCATGGGCATTCTGCCTGAACCGGGCAAACCCGCTTTTTTCCAGGCTGCAGGCCCAGCTGGACGCCATCAATGCCATCATGCAGGAGGATATAGCGGGCATCCGCACCATGAAATGGCAATCCTGGGGGCCACCGGGTGCGGGAAGACTTCCCTGGTGAACCTGATTCCCAGATTCTACGATGTGACCGAAGGGGCTGTCCTGGTGGACGGCTTGGACGTGCGGGAGTACAATCAGAAAGCCCTCCGCGAGAAAGTGGCGGTGGTTCTGCAGAAAAGCGAACTGTTCAGCGCCACTATTGAGGAGAACATTTCCTGGGGCAATCCTCAGGCCTCGGCGGAGGCAGTGAAAGCGGCTGCCGTCACGGCCCAGGCCGACAGCTTCATCTCCTCCACGGCCGAAAAATATGACACGATTGTCGCAGAAAGGGGCATGAGCCTGTCCGGCGGCCAGAAGCAGCGGCTCTCCATTGCAAGGGCCATCCTGAAACCGGCGGAGATTCTGATACTGGACGACTCCACCAGCGCCCTGGACTTAAAGACGGAGTCCGACTTCTACGGAGCTTTACAGGAATTCAGCCCTCAGAGCACCAAGATCATCATCGCCCAGCGGATTGCCTCCGTGCGGCGGGCGGACAGGATCCTTGTGCTGGAGAACGGCAGAATCCTGGACAGCGGCACCCACGAGGAGCTTCTGGAATCCTGTGGGGTCTATCAGGAAATCTACCATTCCCAGATGGGAGAGGAGGATGAGAACCATGGCTGAATCCAACAATCAGAAACTGGCTGGAAAGAATATCCCGGGCATGAACAGACATGAGCGGTTCGGACAGGTGGAGCATGCCGAAAACGTGGGAAAGACCCTGAGACAGGTGGCGGTCTATTTCGTCCATGAGAAGCGGATGGTGCTTGGCATGCTGGCGGTGGTCATCTGCGGGACGCTGTGCGGTGTCAGCGCGCCTGGTCTGCAGAGCAAGGCGGTGGACATTATCGCCGGGGAAAGGACAGGGGACACCCATTCCCACGGGGATGTGATGAGCCGTATGACCAATGACATTGAAAATATCTCCACCACTGTCTCTTCGGCGCTGCCCTCCCTGTTTTCCGGCGTCCTCACCATCATCGGGACGGTGTCGGTGATGGTATGGTACTGCTGGCAGCTGGCTTTGCTGAGCTTTGCCACCGTCTTCCTGACCTTTGCGGCCACGAAGATCCTCTCGGGGCGGGTGCGGAGCGCGTCTTTGCCGTGCTGGAGGAGAACAATGAAGACCAGGCAGGCGAAGCGCTGAAGCCGGCGGAGGAGACGGCAGTCGCCTTTGAGCATGTGCAGTTCTCCTATGAGCCGGGCAAGCCGGTGATTCAGGATTTCAGCCTGACGGTGCCCTCCGGCAAAAAGGTGGCCCTGGTGGGAGCCACAGGATGCGGCAAGACTACCATCGTGAACCTGCTCATGCGTTTTTACGACATCGACAGCGGCAGAATCCGCATCAACAGCCAGGATATTCAGAAGGTGGGCAGAGGGAGTCTGCGGCATAATATTGCCATCGTGCTCCAGGACACGGTTCTGTTCTCCGATACGGTGGAGGAGAACCTGAAGTACGGTAACGCGGACGCCACCAGAGAGCAGCTGGAGAAAGCGGCGGAGATGAGCCGCTGTGAGGAGATGATTCGCAACCTTCCGGAGGGGTACGACACGGTGCTCACCGGCTCCGGCGAGAACATCAGCCAGGGACAGCGCCAGCTCTTGGCCATTGCCAGGGCCTTCGTGGCGGATCCCCGGATTCTGATTCTGGACGAGGCCACCTCCAACGTGGACACCAGGACGGAGAAGGCCATCCAGGACGCCATGCAGATGGTCATGCATTTGATTGTGGTCATGGATCGGGGCAGAATTGTGGAAAGCGGTGCCCACGACGATCTGCTGGCCCGGAAGGGCAAGTACTATGAGCTTTATATGAGACAGTATGCGGGGTATGCGACCTGAGTTCTAAGTCCGGATAAACTAGGTCAGATATCTGTTGACTTTTTTTCTGTACCGGCATAAAATAGACTCATAATTCACCAACTCGTAAGTCGGTAACTGACGAAAAAGGAGAGCATCCATGTTTTATTGTCGGGAAGAGGAACTGCGCACAATGGGACGGCGCTATGAGAAAGGCCGCTTTGAATGTATCGTCATATACGGGAGAAGACGGGTGGGGAAGACGGCGCTGATCAATGAGTTCTGCAAGGGGAAACCCACTGTATACTTTGCCGCTCTGAACGCGTCTTCCGGCGAGAATCTGGAGGCCCTGTCCAAAGCGATTTATCAGTGTCGAAACCCGGAGGCGCACAATGCCCCGACTTATAGGAGCTATGATGACGCTTTGGAGGAGATTACAGAGATGGCAAAAGGGAAGCGCCTGGTGTTCGTCATCGATGAATATCCCTACCTTGCAAAATCGGAAAAATCCATTTCCTCACGGCTGCAGCATATCATCGACCATGTCTGGCAGGAGACCGGACTGTATTTGATTCTCTGCGGTTCTTCCATGAGTTTTATGGAATATCAGGTGCTGGGCTATGAAAGCCCGCTTTATGGCAGACGTACTGCCCAGTTCAAGATACAGGCGCTGACTTACCGGGAGATGACAGTTTTTCATCCGAATCTGAGCGTGGAAGACCAGGCGCTTCTCTACGGCATTACCGGAGGGATTCCACATTATATCAACAAGCTGGAAGTGGAGGAAAGCCTGGATCAGGCATTGATTGAGAACCTGTTCAGCCCGTCCGGCTATCTGTTCGAGGAACCGGAAAACCTCCTGAAACAAGAGCTGCGGGAGCCTGCCATCTATAACTCCGTGATTTCTTCCATTGCAGGCGGAGCGTCCCGTGCCCATGAAATCGCCACGAAAGTGGGGCTGGAGTCCGGCATCTGCGCGAAATATCTGCGCGTCCTGCTGGAATTGGGCATCCTGAAAAAGGAAACGCCAGTCACGGAGAAGCCAGGCAGAAAGACCATCTATGTCATAGAGGACAATTTCTTCCGGTTCTGGTATCGGTTCGTCCCCAGGAATATGTCAGCCATCAGCGCCGGACGCTTCCGGGAAATCTACCCCCGGGCGGTCAGGGCTTTTTTGCCGGATTATATGGGTCTGGTCTTCGAGAAGATGTGCCGGGAATATCTGCTGCGCTATGCGAAAGACTTGCCGATTCTGCTGGGGGATGTAGGTCAGTGGTGGGGGACGGATCCGGGCACGCGGACAGAGATACAGATTGATATCGTAGGGACGCCGGTGGAGGGAAAGGAGTATCTGATCGGCTCCTGTAAATACAGGAATGAAAAAATCGGAGTGGATGAGCTGGAGCTGCTTCGCAGATATGCGGCAGTATTTCGCGGGGATGGAAAGTTCCATTATCTATAGTTCCCGGGAGAAATTCCAACTACATTAATTCATCCCGAGGTAATAAT
>OFFF01001315.1_pt1 | contig 16124 bp, 12 predicted proteins | sample 1521301 | NCBI WGS metagenome assembly OFFF01 (sample SAMEA3504101, study PRJEB24116) | mouse gut metagenome | biome: mouse gut; feature: mouse-associated habitat; material: faeces | place: Denmark | collected 2011
CGAGACAGCAGTGCGCCAAACCGCATGCTCTTGCGGTTTGTGTGCATCATCAAAACCCCCCGGGCTTTTATGGATGATGGTGCGGCTGGCCGCATGGGGGTTTTGAAACTTATTTCGGAAAACAGTCAGACGAATTTTTATTCTATATCAGCTCTACAATAAAGTTTACATTTTCATCAGTGGGCTTAGTTCCATCAATCCGTATAACCGGGCATTTCAGAGATTTTATCCACTCATCAACAGTGCTTTCATTTCTGGATTCCACAAAGCGGAAAAATTTTTCTTCCTGTTCAAATAAATCCCCGCCTGGTAACATTCTATTGCCAAATTTCTGAAAGGAACGTTCTTTCACCCGTTGCAGCCTAATATCTTTTGGAACATCAAGCAATACCGCATACTGAAAAAAAGAAGATATGTCTTCCCCATAATCTCCTTTAACAGAAGCAAGAACAAAGTTTTTATGTGTCCGTATCTCACAGTGCAAACACTCCGCTACCTCTTCATGGGTACCACCATTCCCGTAAAGCTCATTTTATTCCTGCCCCCTTCAAAACTTCTGTTGTTGTTATACTTACACCATTGAATTCCAAATCACATTTATCATATTGCAATGGCTGACTTTTTTCCAACCGTATCAATTCGTAATTTTTTCTGATCCTGTCTGTATTCTCTATGATTGAATTTTTGATAGACGGCTTATGTATGTCCCCGACATTATTGATGATATTTTCCAGTGTTCCAAATTTCCCTAAAAGAGAAGCTGCCGTTTTAATGCCAATCTTTTCTGCTCCTTTTATATTGTCCGCAGTATCACCTACCAAAGATTTAAAATACGCATACTGATTAGGATAAATGCCGTATTTTTCAATTATATACTGAGATGAACATACTATTGTTTCTTTTCCCCGATACCTTAATACTGAAATACGTTCACTAATTAACTGAAAGAAATCACTGTCAAAAGAGCATATAACAATATCGGTGCTCTCACAAAACGACAGTGCATAACTTGCAATCAAATCATCGGCTTCACAATTGGTTGTTTCTATAAAGTTTATTCCCATATAATCCAAAGCTTTATAAATGTCCGGCAACTGTGTGAACGGATTTTCTGTTTCACTGACCATGCTGTAATCCATTCTGTTCGCTTTATAATCTGCGTCTATTTCGCAACGGCTATTTTCATGTTCTCCATCAAATATAGCAAGAATATGTGTAGGCTCAACCTTTCGTATTATCTTTAACAATGCTCCTACAAATCCAAGCGTCCCTTGTATCGCTTTGCCCTCACCATTAGCAATTCTCGCCGGCATACCAAAAAACATTTGAAAAAGTAAATTATTGCCATCCACTATTAACAGCTTATCCATATATTTTCTCATCTTTCCTTTGTATTATTTCTAAGTCAAATACACGGGGTAAGTTCTTCCGTTTTTCATTCTGTACAAATCCGGTCAGCAAGTTTCACCATAACTTAATCATCCAATCCTGCCTCATGTATTGTACCGCCTGCAGCTTCCATCTGTACCACGGAGTCCTTGCGCCGGGTCATATTTTCCTCAGAATCAAATACCACGCTGCAGGCAACGGGGTATCAAACTTGCAGCGCTGCAGAGCAGGTATTTGACCCTGGCGGCAGTCGCCAAATGTCTGCAGGCAGCCACTTGGCTCGTTGCTCGCGGGAATAAATGGGGAACCGGGGCATGGAAGAGAAGGGAGGGAACTTAATTATGCATTGGCTTACTGGATATGAATTGAGGAAGACATGGGGCAGGAAAAGTTTCCTGGCATCCCTCTGTCTGCTTTTTTTCCTGAATCTGTTTTTGTTATGGTATCACAATCTGCCCGGGGAGGGAAAACCGGGACTGGCCGCATACAAAAGATTTCAGGAAAAAATAAATGGTATGACAGAGACGGAAAAAGAAAATTACGTTTCAAACCTGAAAGAGACAATGGACGGTGTGGGCTTTGTGGAGGAAGTCCTGATGATGCGGAACATGTCGGATGAGATGGGAGACATTCTGGCGCAGCAGCTCCTGGGAGAAAATCCCGGACTTTTTGAAGCCTGGTATGAGAAATACCAGAGCGGGGAGTATCTGCAGCTGACGGATTCCTTACGGCAGGAAGCGCTTTTGGTGAGCGAACTCCATGCCCAGTGGGAAAAAAGTGCCGGGTACGGGGAATATCTCGAAGCCGTGCAGGAGACGGAAGACACCCTGGGCAGTATCGGCATATTCCGGAAGACGGAAGAGAATTCTTTTTCCACGGAAAATATCCGGAAAAGCGCCGCGGATTATGCCGGCCTGACGGCAGACGGCATTTCCTGGATGCCGGATAAAGCGGTGACCGGCTCCATGGAAAACTTATGGACGGATATTCTTCTGGTGCTGTCGGTTTTCTTTTTTGTGGGGAGCCTGATTCTGGAAGAGAAGGAAAAAAGCCTGTTTTACATCACGAGAAGTACAAAATTTGGAATCTTCCGGAGCATTTGCGCAAAAATTCTGGCGCTTTTGTTTCACTGTATGGCGGCAGCCGTTCTTCTGTACGGCTCCAATCTGCTCTATTTCGGAAGTGCAGTGGGATATGGGGACCTGAATGCAAAGCTGCAGTCACTGGCGGCTTACAGGGACAGCACCTTGTCCGTCAGCATCCTGGAATATATCGGGATATCGGTGGCCACAAAGGCTGTGGTACTGTTCGGATTTGGGACACTTCTGACGGCACTGTGTATTTTGGCGGATACGGTTTATCTGCCTTACCTGGCGGGAGGCATGCTGTGGGGACTGAGTTTTCTGTTATATACTGTCATCCCGGCTGCCGCAAAGAAGAGTCTGTTTAAGTATCTGAACTTTGCGGGAATGATGAAGACGGAAAATCTTTACGGATCATACCTGAATTTCAATATTATGGAAAAAGCGGTTTCCCGGACGGAAATAGTCTGGATTACGATTATGATTGTGGTGTCTGCGGGGATTTTGGCCAGTATGTTTTTATTTGCCAGGGGAAACAGCTTTGTGCTCAGGGAAAGACGCCGGGGCATTTCCCTATGGTTCAGACCGGGCATCAGTGTCACCGGACAAGAAGGATATAAAATTCTGATTGCCAACAGGGCGATGGTGATTCTGTTGTTTTTCGGCCTTCTGCTGGGCTACCGGGAATGGGAGCAGAAATACAGTCTTACCTCCGGGGAGGAGTATTATCAGAGTATGATGCGCCAACTGGCAGGGGAGCTGACAGAGGAAAAAAGAGAACTGGTTTTAAAGGAGCAGGCGCGTTACCAGGAAGCATTTGAGGAGATAGAAAAAATTGACCGGATGGTTTCTTCCGGGGAGCTTACGGAGAGAATGGGAGAGGAGCTGAAGGCCGAATGGTATGCGGTGACAGCTTTTTATCCCTATTATTCCCGGGTATGGCAGCAATACCAGGGAATCTGCGAAAACGGCGGCTGTTTTATATACGACACCGGCTATCTGTACCTGCTGGGGACAGGGGAAGATGATTTCCTGATTCCGTTTCTGCTGCTGAACTGCTGCATGGTCTTAGCGTTTGGAAATGCGGTTTCCATGGAGGATGAAAATGGTTCCTGGAACCTGATCGGAGCCACCCGGACAGGAAAAGGGAAAATTTTGCGGCGAAAGGCTTTTGTCTGCGCGGCATCGGCAGGAGTGATGGTCCTGGTTTTCTTTGCCGGCAGAATGGCCGGTATCGCCAGGGTGTTTCCCATGGGCGGTCTGTGGTATTCGGTCAGAAATATTCCCCGGTGGGGACAGTTTGCGTTTCCGCTGCCGGTGATTGTGTTTCTACTGTTGGTTGTGATATCCCAGGCACTGGTCCTGGTGCTGGCTGCGCTGGTGGTTTTCGGACTTTCCTGGTGGCGCAGGAATCCGGTGCAGGCCTATCTGTTTGCCGCGGCCTTTCTGGTGGTGCCACTGGTTTTAGCGCTTCTGGGATTTTCCTGGGCGGGCAGATTTTCCCTCTATCCGTTTTTTTCCTGGACCGCATCCGGGATGTGAAGGAGTGGTCCGCGTCCTTCATCCGGCGCAAATTTTCCATAAACCGTGATGTATATCTGACAGAAAGCATTACAGGCACATTATAAATTCCTTTCATTTATATCCCGGGAAATCCCCCAAAAAATACTTGATGACAATTGGCATCAAAGGTGATATAATTGTGAAATCGCCGGCAGGGGATGTGCCGGTGAAGAATTTGGGATAAGTGAGGTTTTGCTCTATGGCTGCTTCCGGTGGAAGGAAAACATCCTCTTCCAGTAAGTCTGTAAATAAAAAAACGACCAAAAGCAACAGTAAAGGAAGGACATCCGCTCAGAAGAGAAAGGCAGAGCTGGAGCGTGCTGCCCAGGACAGCGCCCTGTTTCACGAAATAGGGCTGATTGTGCTGTTTGCGGCCATGGTCTTTTTGTTTTGCTGTAATTTCGGCCTGATCGGCCCTGCGGGAGACATGGTCAGCGGGGTATTGTTCGGCCTGTTCGGTCTGATGGCATATGCAGTTCCGGTATTATTGTTTCTTGCGGCAGCATTCTGGTTTGCCAACGAAGGGAACCCCAGCGCTATGAGGAAGCTTGTGGCGGGTGTGGTTCTTTTTGTGATGCTGGGGATTCTCTGTGACCTGGTCACAAAGGGAGCCAATAGCATGGAAGAATACCAGGTCCGGCTGCTTTATGAAAGCTGCAGGGACACCAAATCCGGCGGGGGGATACTGGCCGGGAGCATCAGCTTTTTTCTGCAGGGATATCTGGAAACCATAGGAACGGTGCTGGTGGTGGTTCTGGGCAGTGTGGTGAGCCTGATTCTCCTGACAGAAAAGTCTCTTTTAAGCAGTGTGAAACGGGGCGGCAGCCGTGTGAGGGAGATTTCCAGGGAAGACGCGCAAAGACGCAGGGAAATGCTGGAAATCCGCCGTCAGGAGCAGGAGGAAAATGCCAGAATCCGGAAGGAACAGAACCAGCAGCGCCGCCAGGCCCAGGAGGAACAGCGCGCGAAAAAAGCCCAGGAGCGCAGACTCAGGGCAGAAGAGAAAGAAAACGAAAAAATATTACGTATGGAAAGAAAAGTGTCCGGTGTGATGCTGGATACGGCGCTGACAAAGCCGGGGGATGGTTCGGGCCATCAGGATGATATCCATGAGATCATTCTGCCGGAGGAAGAGTTTGACACGGAGCAGCCCCTGACCTGTACGGCGGAACCCGTCACGGAAGAGGCGGCACAGACACAGGAAACGCCGGAATTTGACTTTGAGAAAATACAGATCCGTGGTGTGCACCAGGTGAATATAAACGATGGCAGGGAAGAGAAATGGCAGACGGAGGACCGGGCGCTGGAGCCCTGGGATCCGTCCGCGGACAGTGCCGCGGAGGAAGAAAATCCGGTGGAGGAAAGTACACCGGGAGGGGATTTTTTCTGGAACGGAGACGAAGATCCTGCGAAAGAGGAGCTTTTATTTGCCCGGGAAGTATCGGAGCCAGTCCCCGTTTCTTCCGTCACAGTGCCGGAAGAAACGGTGCGGGATGGTGGATATGAGGATCCAGTAACGGAAAGCGCCGCCCCGCCGGCCGGGGAGGTGACTCCGGAAGAGGAAGAGACAGACGGCGGGGAAGTCCCGCAGAATATACCGGACAGGGCAGATTCCCGCCCCAGGGCCGTTTTGCCCCGGGAAAACGGGGGCCAGTCCGGAAATGTTTCCGGCAGTCCCGGGGGCCGGAAACCCCAGGAGACAGATTCCCGGAAACCGGTGTCCAATGTACCGAAAAAATACATGTTTCCTCCCATATCCCTGCTGGAGAAAGGTGCCGCAGTCACCGGGGATTCCGCCCGTGAACTGAAGGAGACGGCAATGCGCCTTCAGCAGACCTTAAATACTTTCGGGGTGAAAGTGACCATAACAAACATCAGCCAGGGGCCCAGTGTGACCCGGTATGAACTGCAGCCGGAGCAGGGCGTGAAGGTTTCCAAAATTGTGGGACTTTCGGATGATATCAAACTGAACCTGGCGGCCATGGATATCCGTATCGAGGCGCCGATTCCCGGCAAGGCGGCTATCGGCATAGAGGTTCCCAACAAGGAAAACATGCCTGTGGCCCTGCGGGATTTGCTGGAGACGAAAGAATTCAGGGAATTTCCCTCCGACATTGCCTTTGGGGTGGGGAAGGATATCGCGGGCCAGACGGTAGTGGCAGATATCGCGAAAATGCCCCACATGCTCATTGCAGGAGCCACGGGATCCGGCAAATCTGTCTGTATCAACACCCTGATCATGAGCATTTTGTATAAGGCCCATCCGGATGACGTCAAGATGATCATGGTGGACCCGAAGGTAGTGGAACTGAGTATTTACAACGGAATTCCCCATCTGCTGATCCCTGTGGTGACGGATCCCAAGAAGGCATCCGCAGCCCTTCACTGGGGTGTCACAGAGATGGACGACCGCTATCGGAAATTTGCGGAATGCGGCGTGAGGAACCTGAAAGAATACAATAAAAAAGCGGAAGCCAGAAGGAGCAGGGGAGAGGCGGACGCGCCTGCCAGACTTCCGCAGATTGTCATCATTGTGGACGAACTTGCGGACCTGATGATGGTCTGCCCCGGGGAGGTGGAGGCGCATATCTGCCGTCTGGCCCAGCTGGCCAGGGCATGCGGAATCCATCTGGTCATTGCGACCCAGCGGCCCAGCGTGGACGTGATCACCGGCCTGATCAAGGCCAATATGCCCAGCCGGGTGGCATTTTCCGTGTCCAGCAGTGTGGATTCCAGGACGATTCTGGATATGGTGGGCGCAGAAAAGCTGCTGGGAAAAGGAGATATGCTGTTTTTCCCCCAGGGATATTCCAAGCCGGCCCGTGTCCAGGGCGCCTTTGTATCCGACGAAGAAGTCTCTGCCGTGGTTGATTTCCTGAAAAACCAGGTGCTTGGCAATACATATACAGCGGATATTGAACAAAAGATCGCAAGTATGGAAAGCAGTTCCGGGGGCGGGGAGAAATCTTCCGGCGGCAGTGATGTGGATGAATTGTTTGAGAAAGCGGGACGCCTTATCATCGATAAGGACAAGGCGTCCATTGGCATGCTGCAGAGAGCGCTTCAGATCGGCTTCAACAGGGCAGCCAGGATTATGGACCAGCTGTGTCAGTACGGCGTGGTGGGAGAGGAGGAAGGAACAAAACCCAGGAAAATATTGATGAGTCCGGAACAGTTTGAGCATTTGATGGAAGAGGTGGCGTAGACGGTGTTTGTTTGTGCCGGTATGTGCGGAAGCTTTAGACAGGAGAAAAAGAATGAAGACAGATATCATGATAGCACAGGAAGCTGTGATGGAGCCCGTTGCCAGGGTGGCGGAAAAACTGGGCATCCCGGAGGAAGGACTGGAATTATATGGAAAATATAAGGCGAAACTTTCAGAGGAATTCCTTGACAGCATCAAGGACAGAAAAGACGGGAAGCTGATTCTTGTGACGGCAATCAATCCCACACCGGCAGGAGAGGGTAAGACCACCACCAGCGTGGGACTGGGACAGGCTTTCGGCAGGCTGGGAAAAAAGGCTGTGATTGCCCTGCGGGAGCCTTCCCTGGGACCGTGCTTCGGCATCAAGGGGGGAGCCGCGGGAGGCGGATATTCCCAGGTAGTGCCCATGGAAGAACTGAATCTCCATTTTACAGGAGATTTTCACGCAATTACGTCTGCCAATAATCTGCTGGCCGCCATTCTGGACAATCATATTCAACAGGGCAATGAACTGCAGATTGACACAAGGCAGGTTGTCTGGAAGCGCTGCATGGATATGAATGACCGGTCACTGAGGAACATTGTGGTGGGCCTGGGAAATAAAACGGATGGTTTCGTGAGGGAAGATCACTTTGTGATTACGGTGGCAAGCGAGATCATGGCGATTCTCTGTCTGGCTGAGGATATGAAAGATCTGAAGGAGCGTCTGGCCAGGATCATTGTGGCCTACAACTACGCGGGGGAACCGGTGACCGCAGGTGAACTGCAGGCTGTGGGTGCCATGGCTGCCCTTCTGAAGGATGCCATGAAACCGAATCTGATTCAGACACTGGAGCATACGCCTGCTCTGGTACACGGAGGACCGTTTGCCAATATTGCCCATGGCTGCAATTCTGTCAGGGCCACCAGGGCTGCCTTGAAAATGGCGGATTACTGTATTACGGAGGCCGGTTTCGGCGCCGACCTGGGAGCCGAGAAATTCTTTGACATCAAGTGCCGTAAGGCCGGATTTTGCCCGGATGCAGTGGTACTGGTTGCAACAATCCGCGCTTTGAAGTATAATGGTGGTGTAGCCAAGGCCGATCTGGGCAGCGAAAACCTGGAAGCCCTGGAAAAAGGAATTGTAAATCTGGAAAAACATATCGAAAATTTACAGAAATATCATGTGCCGGTGGTAGTGACCCTGAATTCCTTTGTCACGGATACCGGAGCGGAGATTGATTTTGTGCGTCGGTTCTGCGAGAACAGACAATGTTCCTTTGCGCTGTCCCAGGTATGGGAAAAAGGCGGGGAAGGGGGTCTGGAGCTGGCAGGAAAGGTACTGGAGCTCCTGGAGGAAGCGGAAAGAAAAGAGACTTGCGAATTCAGGCTGCTGTACGAGGATTCCCTTTCCCTGGAAGATAAAATCCGCACCGTGGCCACGGAAATTTACGGGGCAGGAACCGTCACATTTTCCGCGGCTGCCAGGAGACAGCTGAAGAAACTGTCGGAACTGGGATTCAGTACCCTGCCGGTTTGCATGGCCAAGAACCAGTATTCTCTTTCGGATGACCCGAAGCGTCTGGGAAGACCCCAAAACTTCGAACTGACGGTCAGGGATGTATATGTTTCAGCCGGTGCAGGATTTGTAGTGGTTCTCACCGGAGATGTGGTGACAATGCCGGGATTGTCCAAAAAACCCTCAGCTTATGGAATTGACGTGAATGATGACGGAGTGATTACCGGTTTGTTTTAAAATAGAGGTAATGCGGAAATGAAATGTCCTAATTGCGGAGAGGGAATGCCGGAAGGGGCTTTATATTGTGAGTGCTGCGGGGAAGATATCCACATTGTGCCCGATTTTGAGCCTGAACTGGAGCGAAACATGGAGCAGACCATCAGCGGTATTCTGGAGGAACTGCACGAGGAGATGCCCGGCAGTCAGGAAAATGTATGGGATGAATGGGAAGAAGAGCTGCCGCAGAATGAGGACGGATTTGAATATGAGGAACCCCGGCGCAGGAAAAGAATCTGGCCGAAAGTGCTGCTTGTGCTGGGGATTCTGACACTGCTTGGGGCAGGGAGCACGGCATGGTATCTGTACTGTTACCAGTCAGAGGAATATCAGGTGAACAAAGCCCTTCAGTATGTGGGCCAGGGAAGATATGACGAGGCCATCGCCTGCTATAACCGGGCGCTGGAGCTTGAGGGAGACAATGTGGAGCTGGTCTTCAACCTGGCGGAGGTTTACCTTCTGAAAAATAATAAGGTGGAGTATGAATATCTTCTCCGGGAGATTGTGAAAAACGAAAATGCCACCACAGAACAGCTGGACGCCGCATATGGGAAGCTGATCGCCATCTATCGTGACAGGGGAGATTATCAGACCATCAATACCCTGCTGCTGGCCAGTGACAACGAATCCCTGCTGAACAATTACCAGAGCTATATTGCCAGAGTGCCGGAATTCAGTGTCAATGAAGGATATTATACCAGTATCCAGCCCCTGAAACTGTCGGCCGCCGGTACTGGCAAAATTTATTATACCACAGACGGGACACAACCCACGGAAGCCAGTACCCAGTATACCGCGCCCATCATACTGGAAAACGGGGATTATGTTATCACGGCGTATTTTGTAAATGACAGGGGAATCGCCAGTGAAGTGGTGTCAAAAGAATATCATATTGAAAATAAGGAAATCCCGCCGCCGGAGATTAATGCACTGAGCGGAGACTATTATTTCCCCATGAATATCGAGGTGGCGGATGACGAAGGGGAAGTGTATTATACCACGGATGGAAGTGATCCCACATATGATTCCATTTTGTACACCGGTCCCATACCCATGCCGCTGGGCAGGTCAAATTATAAATTTGCCAGGATTGAGGGCGGTGTGACGGGAACTGTAGTGGAGAGGAACTATTATCTTGTGATGAATACGGACTACACGCCGGCCCAGGCGGTGGATTCCGTGATTGAATATTCCATGAATATCGGGAAGATATATGATGCGGAAGGACATTTTGACGAATCGGGGGATTCCTATCAGTATCAGTATTTATATGTGACAAATATCAACCGTGTGGATGACTTCTATGTGATTGTGGAAGTATACCGGACGGCAGATGGAAATCTGACCCGGACGGGGAATAATTTTGCGGTGAATGCCTATACGGGGAAGCTGCTGAAACTCCAGCGAGATGACAAGGGGCGCTTCGTCCTCAGTGACACAGAAGAAAATGAAAATTCCTGGGAAGAGGAATAGAGAGGTGGATTATGTATAAAATTGTAAAAAAATCAGAACTTACCACGAACATTTATCTCATGGATGTGGAGGCTGCAAGGGTGGCAAAATCCTGCCAGCCGGGGCAGTTTGTGATTGTCCGGACGGACGGGGAGGCCGAGAGGATTCCCCTTACCATATGCGATTATGACCGGGAAAAGGGCACAGTGACCATAGTGTTCCAGTGTGTGGGAGCTGCCACACAGATGATGGCGGATCTGAAGGAAGGGGATGCCTTCCACGATTTTGTGGGTCCTCTGGGATGTGCTTCCGAACTGGTGAAGGAAACCGCGGAAGAACTGAAGAAAAAGAAAATTCTCTTTGTGGCAGGCGGTGTGGGGGCAGCTCCGGTATATCCCCAGGTGAAGTGGCTTCATGAGAGAGGTGTGGGCGCGGACGTGATTGTGGGAAGCAAGACGAAAGACCTGCTGATTCTGGAGAAAGAGATGGAAGCTGTGGCCGGGAATCTTTACATAACCACAGACGACGGTTCCTACGGCAGGAGCGGCATGGTGACCCAGACCCTGAAAGATCTGGTGGCAGAGGGAAAACAGTATGATGTGTGTATTGCCATCGGCCCCATGATCATGATGAAATTTGTATGTCTTCTGACAAAGGAACTGAATATTCCGACAGTTGTGAGCCTGAACCCCATCATGGTGGATGGCACCGGCATGTGCGGAGCCTGCCGTGTAACCGTGGATGGAAAGGTGAAATTTGCCTGCGTGGATGGGCCTGAATTTGACGGTCATAAGGTGAATTTTGACGAGGCCATGAGACGCCAGCTTCTGTACAAGACAGAGGAGGGCAGGGCGATGCTGAAACTGCAGGAAGGCGCTACACATCACGGCGGCTGCGGAAACTGCGGGGCGTAAGGGATGATGGCTGTGGCGAGGATGCGCGGATAACGGGAGCCGGGGCAGAAAAAGAGGATAAGCCGGCCTGGCAGAGAATAAATGGAGGATGGAGAATCAATGGACGTATTGACGAGAATTCCCGTGAGGGAGCAGGATGCAAAAGAACGTGCCGCCAATTTTGAGGAAGTATGTTTGGGATATAACAAAGAGGAAGCACAGGCAGAGGCCGCAAGATGTATCAACTGCAAGAATGCGCAGTGTGTCAGGGGATGCCCGGTGGCCATCGACATTCCTGGTTTTATTGAGAAGGTGAAAGAGGGACAGATCGAGGAGGCATACCAGGTGATCAGTGAGGCCAGCGCACTTCCGGCAGTGTGTGGACGTGTGTGTCCCCAGGAGACCCAGTGTGAGGGAAAATGTATCCGGGGTATCAAGGGGGATCCGGTTTCCATTGGAAAACTGGAGCGTTTTGTGGCGGACTGGGCCAGGGAAAACGGCATTAAGCCCCATGGTGCGGCGGAAAAAAAGGGCAAAAAGGTTGCCGTGATCGGCTCCGGCCCCGCAGGTCTGACTTGTGCGGGTGACCTGGCAAAGATGGGATACGAAGTGACCATTTTTGAGGCGCTGCATGAACCGGGCGGCGTGCTGGTTTACGGGATTCCGGAATTCCGTCTTCCCAAGAGCCGGGTAGTGGCAGAGGAAATTGAGAATGTAAAGGCCCTGGGCGTGAAAATAGAGACCAATGTGGTGGTGGGAAAATCCGTGACCATTGATGAACTGATTCAGGAAGAGGGTTTTGAGGCAGTGTTTATCGGTTCCGGCGCAGGTCTTCCGAAGTTCATGGGAATACCCGGGGAGAATTCCAACGGCGTATTTTCTGCCAATGAGTATCTGACCAGAAGTAATCTGATGAAAGCTTTTGATGCCGGTTCCAACACTCCTATCATGAAGAGCAGGAAAGTGGCCGTGGTAGGCGGCGGGAATGTGGCAATGGATGCGGCGAGGACCGCGCTGCGCCTGGGAGCGGAAGTGCATATTGTGTACCGCCGCAGCGAGGAAGAACTTCCTGCCAGAGTGGAGGAAGTGCATCATGCAAAGGAAGAAGGGATTATTTTTGATCTTTTGACAAATCCCACAGAAATTCTGGCTGATGAAAAGGGCTGGGTCAGGGGTATGAAATGCATCCGCATGGAGCTGGGCGAGCCGGATGCCTCCGGGCGCAGACGTCCGGTGGAAATTCCGGATTCGGAGTTTACCATGGAACTGGATACCGTGATCATGTCCCTGGGTACCTCTCCCAATCCGCTGATCTCCTCCACGACGGAAGGTCTGGAGACCAATAAATGGAAATGTATTGTGGCAGAAGAGGAAAACGGACAGACCAGTAAGGCGGGAGTCTATGCCGGGGGAGATGCCGTTACCGGTGCCGCCACGGTTATCCTTGCCATGGGCGCCGGAAAGGCAGCGGCGAAAGGAATAGACGAGTACTTGGGCGGGAAGTAAACCGGCATCCATGGCTGGCCATGGGTGCAAGCCCTCTCAAAGGGAGAGAGGGCTGAAAGGCGGCGGCGAAAGGAATAGACGAGTACTTGAGCGGGAAGTAAACCGGCATCCATGGCCTGCGTGCTTGTGCTTTAACGGGAAACCCCGCGTTTGTGGTTTGCCATGAATGCGGGGGATCTGATACAAATTGCTGTCTGCCGGAAAAATACATTCCCGGGGCGATACCGGTGGCAATATTCACTGCGGGAGACAAGAGGAAGGAGACTCATATGGTAAAACATATTGTATTATGGAATTTTGCGGAAGGACTTTCGGAAGAGGAGAAAACGGAAGCAGGAGAAAAGATGAAATCACTGCTGGAACCTATCAAAAAGCTGGTGCCTGGTGCGGTGGAAATCCAGGTCATAAGGAACCGTTTTTCTTCCAGTAACCGTGATATAGCGCTGGTCTCTACCTTTGAGACGCAGGATGCGCTGATGAATTACCAGAATTGTCCTGCACATGTGGAGGCAGGAAAGTATGTGAGGAGCGTTACTTGTAACAGAGCATGTCTGGATTATGAATTTGACTGTTAATCTTTGTGTATGATTTGTCGTTTATTCCCGCGTGCAACGAGCCAGGCGGCTGCTTTCAGACATTTGGCGACTGCCCGCGAGGGTAAAATACCAAAGTGTCCATTGGACGCTTTCTGCTCTGCAGCGCTGCAAGTTTGATGCCCCGTTGCTTGCAGCGGGGTCTTTGATTCTGTTTTGTCTGTTCAGAAGAGAAAAGAGGTAGACAATATGCCTTGGTGTCCGAAATGTAAAAGTGAGTATAGGGAAGGCTTTACCGTATGCGCCGAGTGCGGCAGTAAACTGGTTGAGGAGGAACCCCTGGCAGAATCCGGGGGAAGGGACTCTTCCGGGGAAATTGCATGGAAAGAAAACGAGGGGATTTCCGCGCATTCTTATGTTTACTCGGGAAGCACTCCTTACCGGGATAATTCGGAACGTGCCAGCGAGAACCGTTCTTCTGCATGGGTTCTGATCGCGGTAGGCGCCGTGGGAATTTTTGTGTTAGGTCTTGGTATTTCAGGTATTATTCCTTTGCAATTCGACAATGCATATCTGTTCTATGGTGTGATGGCCGCCGTATTTATCCTTTTTCTGGTGGCTGGCATCGTGTCCATGAAAAATGCCCTTACTTTTGAAAAAAAGGCAGAGTCCGAGAACTCTGTCCGAAACACCCTGCTGGACTGGTGCAGGGAAAATCTGAAGGCGTCCGACCTGGACTGTCAGATTGGGACAGAGGCAGAGGAATCGGAAGAAAGTCTGTATTTTATCCGTTTTGAATATATCAAGGCAAGACTAAACTATCAGTTTGTAAATCTGGACCAGGGATTTCTGGATAAACTCATCGATGATCATATATATGACATGGTATTTGGAAAGGAAGCGGAAAAAGCAGTGTGAAAATTACAATTGCGTGTGTGGGAAAGATAAAGGAAAAATTTTACAGGGAGGCTGTTTCAGAATTTGAAAAACGGCTTTCAAAATATTGCAGACTGGAATTTGTGGAGGTGGCAGATGAAAAAACGCCGGAGAATGCCGGTGCTGCCCTGGAGGAACAGATCCGGGAAAAGGAGGCAAGGCGTCTTTTGGAGAAAATCCGGGAAGACGCCTTTGTCTGTAGTCTGGAAATCAACGGAAAGCGTCTGGATTCCCGGGAATTTGCCAAATGGGTAGAGCGTTCAGCGGTAAATGGCATCAGCCATATCGTCTTTGTCATAGGCGGTTCGCTGGGCCTGCATGAGTCTGTCCGGAAACGTGCCGATATGGCGCTGAGTTTTTCGGATATGACATTTCCGCATCAGCTGATGCGGGTGATTCTCCTGGAGCAAATTTACCGTGCATTCCGTATTATAAACGGAGAGCCATATCACAAGTAAAGGCGAAAAGGAACGGATGTTCTTGGAAATAAAAGAGAATAAGAGTTATATTTTTAACCCCATGGGAGGCAGGCGGCTTCCATGGGGTATTTTCGAGACTATGAACAAAAGTCTGTAAATGAAGAGCTTTCTATGTCTCTCAGGGAGGATACAATGATACTTGTTACGGGAGCAAAGGGATTTGCAGGTCATAAAATAATGGAGATGTGTGAGAACACAGTTGCCGCTCCATCGCTTCGCAATGCGTCACAGGAAGAGATAAAGCGCATAATTGAGGGGAGTGCCCCGGATGTCATTATTCATACCGCGGCCATCTCTGATATGGGAGCATGTCAGGCCGACCCGGATGCTTCTTATTATGCAAATGTACAGATTCCGGTTTTTATTGCAAAGGCTTCAAAAGGAAGGAAATTAATCTGTTTTAGTTCCGATCAGGTATATAACGGATGCGGCGAAGAAGGACCGTACCGGGAGGATACGGGAAAACCGGGAAATATATATGCTGAACATAAGTTTGAAATGGAACAGAGGGTATTGGAAATTAATCCGGATGCAGTGATGCTGCGTGCTGAATGGATGTATGACTATTATTTGAAGAAATCAAATTACTTTATGAATATTTTGAACGCAAAAGAACGTGTTTCGTTTAGCTCCGGACAGTTCCGGGGGATTACATATTTGAAAGAAGTGGCAGAAAATATGGAAAAAGTTATCACTTTACCGGGAGGCATATATAATTTTGGGAGTGAGACTACAAAATCAATGTATGATATAACGCAGGAATTCATTGCCTTATTGGGAAAAAAAGTGAAAGTAGAAGATATTCCGGCAGGACATAACTTGTGGATGAACTGCGATAAAGCAAAAAAGTATGGTGTAACATTTCGTACGGTTATGGATGGACTGATTCAATGTGCGGAAGATTATAATCTGATTGAAAGACAGAATAGATAGATCGTGTCGCATGGCACAGATGCTTTCGAACTTTTCTGCGAAACCCTGTCGAAATAATATCCGGGTCAGGCGGGAGCCCCGGGCAGTGGAATGGGCAGTCAGAAAAAGCAGAAAGAGGGAGGAAAATGACGGACAGATTAAAAATGATTTTGAATAATTTACATAAGTATAATGTAAAGGGTCTGGCAAAAATCAATTTCGGATTGACGGATGAGGTGGTCTATGACGCGCTGGTTGTCGCTCCATCCTACAGCCCGGATAAAATATTAATCGACGGTAGTTTTCAGTGTAAGCAACTGGGTTCAAAAAGTTATTGTCAGGGATTTCTTGTGGAGAAAGATGGTCTGAAGATTGCATGGATTAAAACGGCGGCGGGGGG
>OFFF01001317.1_pt1 | contig 16111 bp, 9 predicted proteins | sample 1521301 | NCBI WGS metagenome assembly OFFF01 (sample SAMEA3504101, study PRJEB24116) | mouse gut metagenome | biome: mouse gut; feature: mouse-associated habitat; material: faeces | place: Denmark | collected 2011
CGAATGCGGAAGTGGGTTGGATGCTCGAATGAGCATCCAACCGCACAGGTGGAAATTGTTCCCGCTGCTCCATAACACCAATTTGGAACCAACCGGGAACACGAAGTAAAATTTGGGCCAATATTCAGGATATAAGATTTAGGATAAGGCGAAAGCCGTCAGCCTTCCGAAACCGGAAGCATCCAGCCGACGGCTTATTGTCTGCGATATGGAACCGCCCTACAGTCCGGGCAAGGGCTTCCCTGTCAGAGGGCCCCATCGCCCTCTTTCTCCCGTTCCATGCAATGCCATTCATATAACTGGAGATAAGCCTCCCGGCGTCCCTCCGTGTACGCTTTCTTGACCTGCTCCACCACGCTCGGGTCCCGCAGCCTGACCGTCAGCAACGGCGAGAAACGCTTTCCCTCCAGCGCGATGGCTTCTTCCACCGCTTCCTCGAAAGTTTTCTCCATGCCCATGTGCAATCTTGCGGTCTCCGTCACATTGTTGATCCAGTCCAGCAGCCCGATGATGTCCACCATCTGCCTGCAGGGGCACTCCAGCCTCTGGTAGGTTTCCGGATACCCTCTGGACCCGTCATACCAGTAATGATGCCCCAGGGCCACCGGCGCGTAGGCCCGGGTGGAGTCCCTGTCCTCCAGCCATCTGGCCCCCACCAGCGTATGGAGATGGGCCATCTCATACTCTTCTTCCAGCCATTGCCTTGCGGCCTGGGAATACAGGTTCATGAAATTCAGTTTCCCCGCGTCGAACAGCATGCCGCTTTCCCTGGCAAAACGAAATATCTCCCGGCGCTTTTCCTCCGGATCCTCGATCTCCCGAATGCTGGGGATATCATCGAAAAATCCGGGCTCCTCTTCTATGATGATCCTACAGAACGCCGCCGCGGCCTCCGCCACCACCTTTGAATGCACGTAGACCTCCGGCGTGAAGTTCATCTGCAGATTCAGCAGGAAGTCCTTATAGGGAATGCTGTTCCTGGTCTCCACATAAGTGTAGGACAACTGCCGCAGATATAAAAAGAGCGACTCATTCTCCGAAGCCTTTGGAAAATCCTTCACATAATCCAGGACTCTCCGATATAAGCTTTCGATATATTCCTCCCGCCTGGGGACCAGCTCCGGATCGAACCTCAGATACTGGCAGTAAAACGCAGTCAGCGATATGATGCCGTACAGGCCGTCCGGGGAGAAGTCCTCCGGATCGGCCTCGTCCATCAATGCCTCCAGTCTGCCCAGCAGCTCCTCCAGCCCGTACATCCCGCAATAATGCTCGATGGTGCAATAGGAGAACATGGGCCGCAGGGGAGGTTTCCTGTTCTGTTCCGCGGCCTCCTGGAGCCTCCTCTGGTAGACGATGTACACCGACTCCATGATATCCTCCACATCCTGCGGAGACATGACGTTTTCCTTGCTGTGGGAAATGCTTGCCGCCATCTGCTGGTGGGTCAGGTAGATATATCTGTCCCAGGGCAGCCCGGGCTCCTTCTCCTGATACCCCTTGTCCTGCAGGATCTGCAGCGTGCCTTTCACGATTTGGATCTTCTCGCTGGGAACCCGAAAGTTCCCCAGAGAGATATTTGCCCGGGACCGCAGAATATAGCCCCTTGTCTCTGTGTCCTGGATTTCATCGAAATATTTCAGATAGGCCGCCGCTTCCCCGAAGCAGAGCCGCATCCGGGACATATATTTCTGGCTCTCCTCATACTCCAGCCCTACAAGTTTATTGTAGATATTGAAATAGCCCATGCCAAGACAATACAGTTCCCGGATGATATTCTGACGGTTTTTCGTTCGTCTTGCCACGCTTAACAGAGCGCTGTGAATCTGACAATACAGGCCTACGTCCAGCTCTTCCCCGCCGCCCAAAAGCTGCCCGGCGAATTCCCCAAGCTGTGCCAGCGTCTCCTCCTCCGCTTCAAAGATATGGTCCAGCACCGGAAACAGGCCCTCCCGCAACAGCTCCATGTTGCGCTTCGCCCTCTCTTCCGCCCGCTGTTTTTCCTGATTCCGCCACGCCAGCCACTCCTCGAAAGACTGCTTCTTCTGCCCCTTCCGATTCCAGGTCTTGCAGGCGGCGTTATCTCTTAAATTGGCAATATACTCTTCCTGATATGGCTGCATCCTTTTAACTCTCTTACGCTTCTATTCTTAGGAAACCTCCCATGGAACAGTGGCTCCTGTTCATGAGAAACGGCTGCTCAAGATCTCCTGCAGATGCTTCGGATCCACCGGTTTGGAACAATGCTCATTCATCCCGGCTTCCCTTGACAGCCGGATATCTTCCACAAAGGCATTGGCCGTCATGGCCACGATCCACACCTGTGCCGCGTCTTCCCTGGGGAGGCTGCGTATCCGCCTGGTGGCTTCGTACCCGTCCATCACCGGCATCTGGACATCCATGAAGATAATGTCGAAATATCCCTCCGGCGAAGCCTCAAAACGCTCCAGCGCCTCCGCCCCATTGTCCGCCACTTCCACCTGGACTCCGATCATGGACAGAATCTCCACGGCGATTTCCTGATTCAGCGCAATGTCTTCCACCAGCAGCACACGGCGGCTGCCGTAATCCGCCTCCGCGCCGGGACACAGCCCGTCCTCTTCCTTCTCCCCGCGGATCAGGTCGGCCAGGGTCTCCATCAGCCTGCTGGGGAACAGGGGGCAGGGCACAAAGGCATTGACGCCTGCCCGCACCGCGCGGTATTCTATCTGTGCCCAGTCCTCCTCCGACACCAATAGGATCGGGAAGCCGCGTCCTGCCAGCTGGCGCACATGCACCGCCAGTTCCAGCGTGGACATATCCTCCAGTTCCTGTCCCAGGAGCAGGGCACAGGGCATATGTTCCTCATACTGAGCCTCCGTCAGGCGCGTCACCGCCTCCAGGCCGCTCCGGGTGCGGATTGGCGTCAGCCCGCCTTCCTCCAGGTAGCCGCCGATCTGCTCCGCCCTGTCGTCCCTGCGCTCCGCCAGTATCACCAGGCTTCCCGCCGGAAGCTCTGCCCCCTTTCGGCTCTGTACCCCCACAGCCAGAGGAATCACCACCCTGAAACAGCTGCCGACCCCCTCTTCGCTTTCCACCGTGATCTGGCCGCTCATGCTGTCCACCAGATTCTTCACAATGGCCATCCCCAGGCCCGTGCCCTCAATCTTGCTGGTGGCGGTACTCTTGACCCGCTCAAAGGGAAGGAATATCTTCTCCAGGAATTCCCGGCTCATGCCGATGCCGTTGTCCTCACAGAGGAAATCCAGCCATACCAGATTCTTTTCCTTTCCCGAGGGCTCGGACAGACGCTGGCTGATCCGCACCGCGATCTCCCCGCCTTCCTGGGTGTACTTCACCGCGTTCCCTACGATGTTGACCATAATCTGGCTCAGGCGCAGGGAATCCCCGATCAGGCTCTCCTCGTAAATCTGCCCGATGTCTATCCCCAGGCTCTGTCTCCTCTGCACCGCCTGGGGGCGCACAATCACGGCGATACCGTGAACCAGGTCAGACAGGGAGAAAATCTCCTCATTCAAAGTCAACCGCCCGCTGTCGATGCGGGACATGTCCAACACCTCGTTCACCAGGCCCATCAGATGCGTGGAAGCCGTCTGAATCTTCAACAGGCAATCCTGCACCCTGGATTTCTCGTCGATATGGGCCAATCCTATGGATGTCATGCCTACGATCGCGTTCATAGGCGTTCGGATGTCGTGGGACATATTGGACAGGAAGCTGCTCTTGGCCCGGTTCGCCTCCTCCGCGGCGCTCAGGGCCTCCTCCAGAGCCGCGTTCCTCTGTTCCAGCTCGTCGACGCGCTGCCGACCACCGGAGCCCCCGTCCAATATCCATAGTTCATGCCCGCTGTCAAGCTCCACCACGGTGCTTTCCAGATTCTTCGCCGCGAAGGCCGGATCGGAAGCCAGCAGCTCCCCCATGGCATGCCCCGACAGGTCACAGGCATTGCTGTCCCCATATAGGACCCGGGCCTGGCCGCCCTTCTTTCTCTCTACGACAAGATAACCTCTGCATTCCTTCATGTCACGCCTTTCCCTCTTCCCTATCAGCAATCCTGCCATCACCCCTACAGGACAATCCGCCTGTCTGCCTCCCGCTTATCGTCGCGTTCTGCCCATCCTACCTAAGGCTGCTGCCATCTGTCCCCAGGATGCCGCCCAGCATCTGATACAGCTTATTCACCTGCACGGGTTTGGACAGATGCCCATTCATGCCGCATTCCACAGACTTCTTCAGGTCATCATCGAAAGCGTTGGCCGACATGGCCACAATCGGTATGGTATGACAGTCCGGCCTCTCCATGGCCCGTATGGCCCGTGTGGCATCCAGGCCGTCCATCACCGGCATCATGATGTCCATGAGGATCACGTCATAGGTGCCGGGCGCAGTATCGCGGATCCGCTCCACTGCCTGGGCCCCATCGTAGGCGCAGTCCACCTGGAAGCCCCGCTCCTCCAGCAGGCACCTGGCAATCTCGGAATTGATCTCATTGTCCTCCACCACCAGGATATGATATCCCTCAAAGGAAATCTCATCCTGCTTCTCTTTTTTCTCGGTGTCCTCTCCATGGTCCAGCCAGATGGAAAAGCTGAACCTGCTGCCTTTTCCGGGCTCGCTGTCCAGCCGGATACTGCTGCCCATCATCTGAATCAGGCTGCTGCTGATGGAAAGCCCAAGCCCCGTCCCCTGGTACTTGGAGGGATTCCGGCCTGATGCCTGCTCGAAGGAGCGGAACACCCTCTCCTGATCCTCCTTGACAATGCCGACCCCCGTGTCGCTCACTGCAAAGGATACCAGGCTCTTCCCGCCTTCCTGCCCTTCCCCCTGGCTGCTCTGAGACTCCTCCACCCACAGCGTCACCCTGCCGCCTGCGGGAGTGAACTTCACCGCATTGCCCAGCAGATTGATGAGCACCTGGCTGATCCGCACCCCATCCGCCACAAAGAAGCTGTGGTCCAGCCGGATATCCTGCACGAAGCTGATGTTTTTCGCCTCTGCCTGGGGCCGGATCAATTCTTTGATCGTGTCCAGGTTTTCCCGCATGCTGAAGTTGAAAGGCTCCAGCTTCATCTTGCCGCTCTCTATCTTGGACATGTCCAGGATGTCGTTGATCAGGCTCAGCAGATAATTTGACGAAGACTGTATCTTCTGCAGGCAGTCCATGATTCGCTCCTGGCCCTGATTCTTCTGCAGCGCAATCTCTGTCATGCCGATGATGCCGTTCATGGGCGTGCGGATCTCATGGCTCATCCGGGACAGGAACTCGGACTTGGCCTTGCTGGCAATGTCATGCTGCTGCTGGTTCAGCTGGCTCTGGATCACCCTGCCCAGCTCCGCGAGATTCTGCCTCTCCTCCGTATTATCCAGAAACTGCCGCCCAATGTCAAGGATGCAGATATTTCCCATATAGCTTCCGCTGTCGTACATGGGGATGGCCACCCCCTGCTGCCCCGGCACAATGTTCAGGAAACAGCACATCATCTCCCGCCTGCTCTCCTCCGCCGAAAAATACCGCATCTCCTTGGATTCCAGCCAGCTGTAGAATTCCTGCTTCTCTTCTTCTCTGTACTTCCTTACGTTTTGGCCGCAGTTCCTGCCGTTTCTGTGCCACTGGTATTCCAGATAATTGGAACGGAAGTCCACCTGCAGCACGGACACCAGCACATCGCTGGCCTGGTAGTACCTGCCGATTTTCCGGAGAATCAGCATCATCTGGGCAGGGAAGTTCGCGCCCTTTCCAAACAGATTCAGCGCCACCGACGCCAGGTTCACATCCTCCCCGTAGTCCAGGCTGTTGATTTCCCTTCCCTGCAGGGCAGGCAGAGCCTTTCGCTCCTTTTCTGGGATGTCCTCATAAAAGAAATATCCCTTTCCTCCCGCCGGTTTCGCGAAGTTCTTTGCCAGCCTGGTCATGCAGATCAGCTTCTCCACCGACCGCTCTTTTTCTCCGCAGACCAGCCCTGCGGCAATCTCCACATCGAACATGTCCCTGTCAAAGCTGACAGCGATATCCTCCAGAAGCTGTTCCAGGAAGGCAGCCGCCTGCTTTCCGGTCCGGCCGTCCATCCAGAAGACGAAGTCGTCCCCGTCCAGGCGCAGCGCTATGGTCTCCAGGCCGGTCCTCTCCATAGCCTCTCTGCAGCTTCTGCGGATCAGATATCCGATTTCCTCCAGGATCATGTCCCCGAACACGATGCCGTTCTTCTCATTGATTTCCTTCAGACGGCTCAGGCACAGGTTCACCATGACCCCGTCCGGGCTGCTCTTCTGCTGTGCGCGGCACTCCTGTATGCGCTCCATGCCGGCGCTGAATACATAAAGGCCCGTGACGCCGTCCGTCACATTCCGCCTGAGCTGCTCCGCCTCTCTTTCTTTCTGTTCCTGGATGTCCCGGATGCTTCCCATCAGCTTCCGCCGCCTGCCATCGGTGTCGTAGACCGTCTTGCCGGAAAGCAGCACCCATTTGAATTCCCCTTCCTCCGGCCATTTCAACCTGAATTCCACCGATATTCTGTCCGCTTTGCTCCGCAGCGTCTCGATGGCAGCTTCCCTGTCCGCCTCATAGATAAAGGAAGGGTCGATAAAACTGCTCTCAAACTCCTCGCACTGCCATTTCCCGTTCATGGTCTCATGGTTCACGATGTCCAGCATATGGTGCTCGATATCATAGGCAAAAAAGACATCCCTGGTGGCCTCCAGCGCCATGCGATAGCGCTCCTTCTCCTCCAGAAGGACATTCTCCGCCTCCTTCTGCCGGTCTGTCAGATCCTTCACCACATCATACAGGGCGTCGATCTCCAGGATATTGGAGGGCTCGAATTCTGCCAGTCCTGCCCTCCCCTTGCTGATACACTGCATCAGGTGCTGGACCGGCCTGGTCAGATATCTCACCAGGAAACTGATGCCCAACACGCCGAACACCAGACCTATCAGGACAGCCGCCACCATCCAGACATAGAGCTGATGGCTTATCCCAAACAGATCCTCTTCTACGTTCAGGCCCAGGAGCGCCCATTCCGTGTCATCGTAGGGGACATTATTGTTATAGAGCCTTAAAGGACAGACCACCGCATAGACATTCTGTTTGTCCATATAGACATCTTCTACCCGGGAAAGATTCCCATAGTCCGTCTCCTTCAGAGAGAACGTGTCCAGGGAACAGATCAGATTGTAAAGAATGCCCTTTCCCACCAAAGGGACATAGCTGCCATCCTCCTGTTTCACTGCCAGCATATAGCCGGACTGCTGTGCATCATTCAGTTCCGCCACCGGGAAATGGTTATACAGCGTCCGGAAGGAAACCTCTATCCCCAGCACGCCATATACCTTTCCCTCATGCCGAAGCGGCAGGGAATATGTAATCATTTCATAGGAATCTGTGGTCTCCTTTCCCAGATGGAAGGGCTTCGCCCAATATCCCAGATTCTTCACATCCGTATCCCCATAGGCGGCCCCGGCCCTCCATGGTTCATAAAAATAATCCTCAGAACTGTTCCGGCCCTGTCCTTCCATGCGGAAGCGGGTGGTCCATTCAGTGTCCAGAGGAATGTCCCAGGTTCTGGACAATCGCTTGTTCCCCCGCTCCAGCAGCAGATCCGTGTAATGGACAGGATTCGTGTCCGGATCGGAGTCTCTGACGAAAAAGCCGTCAAATTCCCCTTCCGCCCCCACTTCCGCTCCGGTGAGGATCAAAAAGATGCCTGTGCTGGAATTATTCTGCAACAGATTGAGACATTCCGGAAAGTACAGGTCCAACAGCCTGCTTTTCAATTCCTCAGAAGCAAAAAGCCCCTCCAGCCCTGTCTCCTCGTCCTCCAGAAACTGTGTCAGGATATCATCCATGAACTCCTCCTGTTCCCCGATGGAGGCCCAGCGCTGGTTCATGTCATTCTGTAGGATTACCTTCCTGTTCTCCACCAGCCGAATCATCATGCTGCTGGAATATTCCCGCAGCATGCCGGCAGTCCTTCTGACCACCATAGTGCCGATGGTGATGATGCTCTGTACCAACATGATCCCAATCAAAGGGATCAGAAACATTCTGAAGATTGTGGTGTTTTTCTTTTTATGAGGTTTACTTTGCGGCTTTCCTTCCATTTATACACTCGCTCCTATTCGCCCACAGCGGATTCCAGCGCGTCGCAGAATGCGCCATACCATGCTTCAAAGGCCTCCTCTGTCACATAAGGCGCCGACGCCTCCTCCAGGCTCTGGCCCTGCTCCATCGCAGCCGCCACGCCGGCTCTGTCCTCCGCCGCGCGGTCGGCGAGATGGTACTCCAGGATTTTCCTGGCCGCGGATCCGTTTTCGAAGCTCCTGTTGGTATATAAAGTCATATCCTCCATCTCCCGGAAGACCGTGGTAAGGCACTCATAGGTCTTCGCCGCCACATCCAGATCCTGCTTTTCAATTACCTGGTCGAGCTTTTCCACGCTGTTGGCCTCCTTGCGCACCGGCAGATAACCAGATATGCAGCCGAACCGCAGATTGTTCTCCGTCTCCGTGAACCATTTCAGGAATTCCACGGAGGCGTACTCATGCTTCTCGTCCGACTTGCAGACCACCATGCCTGCACCCTGCTGCACGGCATAGCGCCGCCCGCCCTGGAACACAGGCGCCGCCATCACGATATAGTCGATGGCATGGCTGCCGTCGTCCAGTTCCACCTGGCCGGGAAAATACATGGCAGAGGACGTGGATCCGGTGTAGGCCAGGAGATCTCCCGTCTTCACGTCGTCTGACCGGAAGGAGCCATATGCCCCGAAATAGCCTTTGACCATGGGCACGTAATAATTCTCCCAAAGGCGGCGCAGCTCCTCTTTGGGAACATTCAGGGTCAGCTGTCCGTTCTCCACATGAAAGATTTCCACCCCCAGCTGCTGCATGCCGATGATGAAATAATTCGCCAGGGCATCCCTGCCGTAGAATGCCCTGCCGTCCCCGGGCACATCAGGCGTCTGGCTGTCCGTCCACTCATAGTACGCCTGGGAGACGGCCGTGATACCCTCCACGGTCTTCAGATCCTCCAGGGAAGCGCCCGTGGCCTCGGCAAAAGGCTCCCAATCCGTCTTGTTGATCATGGTGACCTCCGTGGACTTCGCTGTGGGAAAAATGCGCAGCGTGCCGTCAGAGGCGATGCAGCCCTCCTGGATATAGGAATCCACATATTTCCCCAGTTCCTCTTCGTCAAGGTACTCGGACAGATTTGCCAGAGCGCCCGCCTGCTCCACCTCATAAGCGGTGTCCGCGTAGGAGGAAAACATATCCGGCATTTCATCGGCTCCCACCTTCCCGTCGATGGAATCCCGCACCGCCGCCTCCAGATCCGACACAGAGCCCTGGCTGTAGCTTTGCACGAAAATCCCTTTCTCCCGGCCCACGGTGTCGTTGAATTCCTCCACCAGGGCGTCAAAAGCCGTCTGCTGGGAGCCATTGTAGTAATGCCACACTGTCAGGGACACCGGGTTCCCCGGATCAAGGGGATTCCTGTCCCCACAACCTGTCAGCCCGAAAACCAGGACCGCTGCCAGGCAGATATTTCCAACTGCTTTCTTTCTCCTATTCATAAACCGAATCTCCTCCCCTGCGGATATCATATGCGGAAATAGCCGAAAGCAGAAACCACTCCTGCTTTCGGCAGCATATAGCGTTCCCGGGGCGACTCTGACGCCCGATTTATCGCTTGGAAGTTAAAATGAGTCTTCATCCCTCTGGCAACGCTTTTCAATGTTCCACCTAAATCATAACATGATCGGATTTATAGTACAAGATAAAACGTTGCCATTTCACGTTAAACTTATGAACTGTTATTTCGTAGATTTCCCCTTTGAATTTAATGCCTTTTCTTTCCGGCATACCATCCTTGCGGCATTCGCGCATCCGGCGGTCTGCCAGCTCACAGCCGTTGCCGGACGCCTCAATATACCATTCCGATGCCGTTCCGCGCCGTTTTTATTCATTTATCGGTCACCCTTCCACACCTGCTTCAATCGGCAGCTCCACAGCCTGCTGCAGTTGTGCCTGAATCCCATAGGACAGCGCGCTGCCCTGAAAGCTGTCCGCAGCATTCACCTCCGCGCTTTCCAACACCAGCATTGGGGCAAACTCGCTTCTGCCCCTGATAACCGCCTACAACTTACACGGGAATGTCACAGCGTCAGCAACCATGCTGATTGAACTGGCGATGTTCCCTCCGATATGTGTCACTGCTGCAGCTTTATGGTATCCACAATGGACAGTTTCCCGATTTTTCTGATTGGCCGTCTGATTGCCAGCGCCGCAGAGCCGAAACACAAAACCACGATCAGCAGCAGAGATGCCGCCGGAAGCTGCCAGCCGGTTCCCCATTTACCGGCAATCAGGAACTGGAACATCATTTTATTTAATGGAAGCCCCAGGACACATCCGGTGACACATCCCAATACTGCGTAGGTTGCTGCTTCCGCGGCGATCATCCGATAGAGCTGCCCGGCTCCCATGCCAATAGAACGCATCACGCCATACTGCCTTGTCCTTGCCGCCACACTGGCATTCATACTGTTAAAGATATTGAACACGGTAATCAGCGCAATGGTGAGCAGGAACCCGTAAATGAACACCGCTCCTGTATAATAGGAACTCTGGGATTCCGAATTTGACAGCCGCTTATCCGCAATGGAGCTGTCCGGCGGAAAGAGGTTTCGTATCGCTGAAACCGTCTCGTCACTGCCGCTGTCTGCAAGCTGTATGTCCACAGATGTATAGCCGGCCATACCAATGCTCTCTGTAAACAGATGCTCTGAGCATATGATGTATCCAAGGCTTCCGGCCTCGCTTGACGCATTTGCGGACGAAAGGATTCCCGCGATCCTCACCTGTTTCTCCCCCAAAGGCGTATGGAGCGTCACAGTGTCCCCGGCCCTCCATTGCATGCCCTCCCGGTAGGTCACTAAGACCTCCCCGGTCCCTCCCGGCACAGACTCGGCATTTCCCTCGTTCAGTTCCTCTTCCGCCCATTTGAACTGGTTTTCCTCATAGGAAACCAGCGTGGCCGTTCCGCTCTCGGTATCGGAAGAAACGGATAACCCGCTGTATTCCATCCTCCCAAAGGCCCGTTTCACACCCTTGATTTCCCTGATGTCTCCTATTACAGAAGGCTCCAGTCCTGCGGCAGCTGTCACAGATACATCCCCCGCCCAGGGAGCTAACGCAGGCATGCCCTGGTCCAGAAAGACGACCATTACCTGGAAAGCAAGAAAGAGCATGATGCTGATGGCAAAAGAGCAGGTCATCAGGAATAAATTCTTTTTCCCGGACAAAGCATGGAACACGCCCATGCCTGTCTCCACACGGAACAGCTTCGTATTGGCCGCACGCTTATTCTGTGCCAGTTGGGAGCCTCCGCTGACTGCCGTGACAGGCGAAACCCTGGAGGCTTTTTTCGCCGGGGAAAGCGCAGCAAGAAGGACGATCAGAAAGCCCACCACGACCCCCGCCAGGATGCCGGCGATACTGAATTCAAATAGCGGAACCTCTGAAAAACGATCCCCGCTGATGGACCTCAGCAGCAGACAGGCAGCCCACGTCACTATCTGGCCTGCCAGCAGCCCGGCGGGAACCCCCTTCGCGCTCTGCCTCAGCCCCTGCAGAATTACAAAATGCCTTACCTGTTTCCTGGATGCTCCCAGGCAGCGCAGCAGCCCATAAACTCTCGTCCTCTCCAATACATTGGTGTGAAAGCTTGCGGAGATCATCACTGTCCCTGCAACCAGGACAAGGAAAACAAGAATCGCCGCAATCAGATAGAGAGCCTGCACGATATTGCTCTCGCTTTGTCCCATCAGGCCTAATAAAGCGGTATTTTCTGAAATCTGGCCGTCCGAAAGAGACAACTGTGCCTTGATTTCCTTTATGGCCTCCTGGATATGGGTGCCCTCCTTAAACTGGATGCGATAGGTGGTGCCGTCGGCTGCGTTTTCATCCGCAATGGCCAGAAACCCCTCCTCGCTCAGCGCCATCCCGCAGATATCCGCTTTCAGCATGGAACCCATATCCGCAAGGACGCCGGTAATTCGGTACTGTTTTTGCGAGCCGTCCGGAACCGTGACCGTCACGTTATCGCCAATGGACAGACCCCATTGCTCCATGGCGCTTTCATTCAGCAATGCCTCGTCCGGCAGGGAAGGGTATGCCCCATCCGTCATATCCATTTCTGTCAGGGATTCCATGATTTCTTCCTCTGCCCCTACAAAGCTGACGGTTTTGCCGGACAACATCCCCGTGCTGCCCTGGCAGACCCATCCTGACAAAGCTACGTCAACCCTTGCCGATATCTGTTCTGCCGTCTCCGTCTCCACATCATGGAGCGCCGCATGGTACTCGCCGCCTGTCTTGATAAAATAATTTTTCTGGGAGCGCACCGCCATGTCCGCCATACTGAAGACCGCCATCACAAGGCATACGGAAAGGGCAATACACAGTACGGAAATCCGGTTGTTTTTGCGGTGGACCCTTTCATACCGGGGTATCAGCCCAAGATAACTTTTCATCTCGCCGCCACCCCCAAATCTTTCAGCCTGCCGTCCGTCATGCGCAGTACCCGGTCTGTTGCGTCCGCATGGTTCTCATTGTGGGTAATCATCAGAATTGTCTGCCTGTACTTGGCTGACATGGATTTTAAGAGGGTGATGACCTCCTGGCTGTTCCTGGAGTCCAGGTTCCCGGTGGGCTCATCTGCCAGGATGATGGCGGGACGGGCGGCCAGCGCCCTGCCGATTGCCACTCTCTGCTGCTGGCCTCCGCTCAGCTGGCTGGGAAGGTGCTTTCTGCGCTCCTTTAAACCCAGTATCCCCAGCAGCTCCTCCACATACCTCTGATCCGGCTTCTGGTAATCCAGCAGCAGGGGGAAGGTGATATTCTGCTCTACATCCAGTTCCGGAATCAGGTTAAAGGACTGAAAAATAAACCCGATATTCTGACGGCGGAATACTGTAAGCCTTTTTTCGGGCATGGAAAAAATGTCCTTCCCATCGATCAGCACTTTTCCGGAGGTCGGGTTGTCCAAGGCTCCCACCACATTTAAAAGCGTGCTTTTCCCGGAACCGGATTCGCCTACGATTGCGATAAATTCCCCTTTGCCTACAGAAAAGGAGACACTGTCGAGGGCCCGGACTTCCGCTTCGCCTTTTCCATAGGTCTTGCATAGATTCTGTACTTCAAGAATGTTCATAATCATTACCTGCCTTTCGGGAACTATCATACCCCATGCGTCTTACTCTCACATGAATTTCATCTTACTCTTTTGTAAGATTTACTCTTTTGTAAGATGGAAAAAGCTTAAGACGAATCTGCTGCCCTGCCCGACCTTGCTGGTTACGGAGACCGTCCCCTGATGGGCTTCCACAATGGACTTTGCCAGCGGCAGCCCCAGGCCGATTCCATGGGTATCCTGGGAAGCGCGGCTCCGGTAGAAGCGTTTGAAGATATTATGGATATCCTCCTGGCGGATCCCTTTCCCATTGTCCTCCACCATAATGTTCGTAAGAAGCGATGTCCTCTCCCAGCTGACCACTATTTTCCCACCTCTCCGGGTATGCTCCAGCGCATTTTTTACCATATTCCCCAAAGCCTCTGACATCCAGAGGGCATCACAGTAAAGGGAGACATCATGATTTCCGGATAACACAATCTCCTTCTCTTCCTGGGCGGCCAGTGTCTCAAAGCGTTCCGTCACGTCCCGCAGAAGCATTTCGATGTTTTCCTCCGCCTTTTCCATCCTTACCACGCCTGCGTCCAGCTTGGCTATTTTTAAGAGCGTATGGACTACATCCTCCACCCGGCGTATTTCCCGCAGGGATTTCTGGCTGAAAGCATGGATTGTTCCGCTGTCCGTTCCCTCCTGCGCCATGATTTCATCATACATCTTCAGCGCTGCCAGGGGCGTCTTCAACTGATGGGAGACATCTGAAATCATATCCTGCAGGAATATGCGTGTCTGCTTTTCATGCTCTGCCTGGGCAGAGAGGATGGCGGCAAGCTCATTGATCCTATGGAACAGGCTGTACCAGTCCCCGGTCTCCTCGCTGTCGATCCTCTGATCCGTATCTCCCTCCAGGAACCGGGTAATCACAGCATCCGCCTTTGCAAGCGCCTTCCTTTGTCTCCGGATATAGATCCACACTGTCAAAAAAACAGCCGCAAAAACGCCAAAAAGCATACTGCCGAGCATAACGGCGGTACGCTTCTGGTAAGCGGCCACAGCAGGAACCATCCTGGGATCCGTATTTTCATGGTAGCCCGCTTCCTTAAGAGCCTGTCTCCCGGCTCTCCGGTCAGAGTCCGTTTTGTCTTTCGTAAATGCGGCTGCTACATTTGTGCCCGGGTGGTTTACCAAATACCCTGCCGTCCCATAATCATGTTCCACCATTGTTTTCTGGAAATCATCTGTCACATAGGACAAAAGGAGACCTGAGCCTGCCGCTGCTGCCAGGCAGATAGCAAGCAGGCAGCACAGCATCCTCCTTGTTTCTTTTCCCATTGTTTTCATCTTCCATCACTTCCCGGCCCATTTATAGCCAAAACCAATTTCCGTCAGGAGCTTTGTGGGGGAATTCGGGTCATCTTCAATCTTCCTCCTCAGCCTGCGTATATAGACGGAAAGAGTATTGTCATCCACATAGCTGCCGTTCCCGTCCCAAAGGCGGTCTAAGATCAGTTCCCTTGGCAGGATGCGGTCTGGATTCTTCAAAAACAGGCAGAGCAGCTTATATTCCACCAATGTTAAGGGAACCTCCATTTCCCCTTTCCAACAAATCCGCTCAGACAGGTCAATCCGGATCCCAGCGGATTCCAGAATCGTATCACTCTTATGAAATTGCTGCCCGGAACGTCGCAGCAATGCATTAATCCTTGAAAGAACCTCTCCCAATTTAAAGGGTTTAGTAATGTAATCATCCCCGCCCATGTCCAATCCTTTTACAATGCTGATTTCTTCATCCGAAGCTGTCAGGAATATGATTGGGACAGCAGAGGTCTCTCTTACTTCCTTACAGATATCAAAGCCTGTCCCGTCCGGCAGCGTGACATCCAGCAACAAAAGGTCATACTGGCCTGCCCGGAAGAATTGATATGCTTCCATTACAGTACGGGCATTATCTACCAGAAAACCATTTTTCTCAAGTGTATATTTCAAGCCTTCAATCAGGCTTAAATCATCTTCTACATATAATATCTTTTTTTCATTCATTTTTTATCCATCGCTCAGGATGCCTCCGACATATACCTTGACGGACGGAGTCCGCCCGCCCGAACGGGCCTGCATTCACGAATGCCCTTTGGGTATAAAAAATAAAATTACAATCTCCACAGCCAACAGAGCCAGCAGGACATACAGCAGTACCGGCCAGGCCGAGACGCCTCCCGCAATCAGCAGCATCACCACCGGAACCACATATTTCCGGGGATGATGCCACAGGTCGCTTTCAATCTTCCAGCCACGGATGGGATAAAACCATTCCAGGAGCACAGACAGCACCGCACTCTGCAGGGCAAAGAAAACAGCCCCGGCAATCATCAGGACAGTGACACCGCCGTTTTGTATCTGCCAGCTACAGAGGAATATCACATCTGCAGCCATATTACAGGAAAAGATAAACAGGCAGTATGGGATGCAAAAGCGCCGTCTCTGTCCGGGCAGGAAACGGACTGCCTGCTCCAGGTCACGGTCGCAGGACAGCAGGATACAAATAGGGGTATTTAAGGATAGAATTGCAAACCCCACCGGGACAACAAACAGCCCAGCCATTTCTCTTAAAAAATACGGCATTACAATGGCTACGCACCACATCACAGCAGTATTGACCAGATAATTCCTGTGGCAGCTCAAATACCGGAAAAAGTACCGCCACAGGGAAGCTTTTTTCCTCTGCCGGATCGCATGGTGTTTCTCACTCTCCCCCTGATAAAAAGCATATCCGTCTGCCTTCCATAAAATCAGAATAGCAATGAAGCTATTCGCAAGCAGCAACAGTCCAAACCATGTCCTGCCTCCACAAAATATAATTGCAGATACTATGGCTGCAGCCCAAAGCCCGCCCACATACCAATATTTTCTTAAGCAATAGGCCGCGGCAGC